>Ga0056128_1001606_pt1 | contig 25591 bp, 13 predicted proteins | sample WorMetLIZISLAND2_FD_71113 | JGI IMG/M metagenome (GOLD analysis project Ga0056128, IMG submission 71113) | Marine gutless worms symbiont microbial communities from Max Planck institute for Marine Microbiology, Germany - Olavius geniculatus... ... | reverse complement strand
CTGTAACATGAAGAAGGATTATCGGATTTTAATAATTTTTGGTACGAATATTCCTGAGACAACTTGTCGTCAAGTGACAATTTAATTTCCCATCTCGCTCAACATCTGTTTCTACACTACTTGGGGAAAATAGAACAAACAAAATATCACTTTTTTATTCAGTGCGACATGACTGCTTAATTAACATAACGCGTAAAAACACATTTTGTTCACATTTCTGACACTGTGGCTGACATTTCATTCAGTTATCCATTTTTCAACTTCCTACAGTAAAACTGCTTGAAGTGTTGGCCCACTGTGACACTTGTACACTGGCCCACTTTACAGCTGCAGTATCGATAATGTTCTGCTCCTGACGAATACAGGCTCTACCAGTCACTTCTTGACGTTACAAACATTCTTAAACTTCTTCTGGTAGACACACTGCTGCAAGACAGTCAAACCTTGTAATAGACCTGCTGCTGGGGCCCACAAATTAGGACAGATAGAATTTATTGACGTTTTTCCATTCATTTTAACATGTATTATGCCTGGTTTGCTTTCCCCAGGTAGTGCAAAAGCAGACGTTGGGTGAGGTAAAAACTTAAACACTTATTTCATAGCCAGTTTTGTCATAAATATTTCTGCCAATTATTATTAAAATCTGCTGATTTAATTCGAGGTACGATCGATATCGTTGGGATGTTTTTTCAGGTTTTCTGTTTATTTTAATGCATATTTCGGTTGATCTGCTTTCCCTAGGTAGTGCAGAAGCATACATTGGGTGAGGTAGAAAACTGAATGGTCATTTGATGGCAAGTTGTGTCAGGAATATTTGTGCCAAAAGTTATTAAAATTTGGTAATTGGTTTTCAAGATACAGTTGAAAATGTCGGGGATGTTTTTTTGGGGACATAGTGTAATATACGATTTGTTTACTAGATACTGTATGTCATTTTTAAATTTCATGATAGTGTTTAAAGTTCAACATCAACATGACTGTTTGCTGTAATGGGGGTTAAGTTCTAAGGCTTAATTTATTATATTTTTAAGTCTAATTTAAACATTTTTTGTATTTTTTATAATGCATTTTACACTTTTTTGCAGATTTATGATTACTGATGCATTTGTCCATAGGTCGGACAATAATTCTGTCGACGCACTTTATGGATGAGGCTGACATACTCGGTGATCGGATAGCAATCATATCTGAGGGCCGGCTGTGCTGTTGCGGGTCCAGCATGTTTCTGAAGAAACAGTTTGCTAGCGGCTACTATCTAACACTGGTTGTATCAGACAGTGAGAGACTTCAGCATACAGCAGAAAACATAGACGAGTCGATGGCAAACGGCATCTATAGTTCTGTGGTTAGGATCAATGCCTTTGTTGACCATCTCATACAGATTACTAAACTGAAAAAAGGCATGACGAACAAATTTGTTTGTGCAAATGTTTCTTGTGGGAGGATTAACCAATTTTGCAAATTTCGGCTCAATAGCACGAAGGTCAGGTCTACAGCTGCACAGTACGTTGGCACTTGGTCGACACAGTTTTCTAACTACTGTTAATGTCGTACAGTTCTGTTGGTGCTATTAGACAGAGATACTATGGATTGAAGCACAAGGCTCTGACATACTCTGCAATTTGTGTAGTTTACAACTTTAGTTGTGTGAGATTTCAAAAAGCTGCTGTAATTTGAAGATTTTACTAGAATACAGAATGCAGACTTAGAGATATTATGCCTTAAAGGCTTTAGTTGCATAAAAGTGTTATTTGTGGTCAATTCTGCTCAGATTTGTTTTATACTAATTATTATTTTACAGTCATATTCCAGTTTTGTGCATGGCAGATGATGTTGTTATTGTGCTTGCAATAGCTGTCAGTGAACCAAGTTGCTGCAGAAGCTGATGTGCCTTTGCTAGATGGAGATGCTCATCATTCACTGAGATCAGGTGTCTGTTGTATGTCTGATAGTAGTAGTTTTGCATCTAAATTTATCCTACATACTTGAAACGCAGTTGAGACCAGGAGTATTTAGTAACATGCAGACTTTTATGCCATGTTGCGGAATTTGCTGTTTGCCACTGAATAAATTGCTTGTTGTAGAATTTCACAGAATTGTCATATTTCCCAGATTTTTTGTCCAGTGCTTTTTAATATATAATTTTATGTGCTGCATACTTCATGCTGCAGAAAAAGTTCCTCAGAGCTTGTCATAAGATAGTCTTTGTGATTTGCATGTTTCTTTATATCAAATTACTGATACTTTTTGTGCTTAATTAGCCATGGGAAATGGCCCTGGTTGTGATTCTGAAGTATCTGGGTATGTGATGCAGTTTATTGAAGTTTTTGTGCACATTCTGCATTTTGATGTGATTGACTCTAACCTGGCATTGACGTCGTGTCATGTGTTTTGGATTTTGCAGACACTGATCGAGTTGAGGCAAAGACGACAGCATTTATACGATCTCATTTGCCTGAAGTGGTGCTGGTGGAGAATCTATCATCTGAACTGATTTATCAGTTGCCTGATGACTCAGCGTCGGTTGGCAAGTTTGAACGGCTGTTTGTTGATCTTGATAGCAGTCTGAGTGAGCTCGGAATCAGTGGCTACGGCATCTCCAACACCTCACTCGAAGAGGTATGCCTGCTGCGTGGTGTCACCTCATACGGGTACACATTGTGTTGTAATAAAATACACATGCTCACATGCTTGAGGTTTTGCCATCTAACTTGCAGCCATTTATACATAAATAACTAAAATAGTGTCAAATATGATTCTGAGAAATTATTCACTGCATCTGTTTTTTAAAACAGCTGTTGTTAAAAAAATTTAGGTTGTAATATAACTTTAGTTTGTCATGCAGTTGGTTTTATGTCTAATGCACAACTGTGATTACTGGCTGTTCAGTGTGGTGGTAGATGAGTATGAGAACACTCTATTAGATCATCCCATTAGTGTGACATTGGATGCTTCAGGTATTCTTGACTGTGGCTAACTCGTCCACCAACACTGAACATGAACCCAATGAGGAGTATTATTGGCAGCAGATGGAACAACTTACCAACAGTTAGTAGTTTATACATTTTCTCACATTGTGTCTGGCAGTTTTTTATGCCATCAGCCAGTTGCATTACTTATATTCCTTTGGACTCATGTCTGTTTTATGTCATAGGAAGCATAGCCAAACCGCTACCGTAATGAACTGTCTTATATTGGAGAATGCAGTGAATGGCATTGCTAATGCTCACTGTGACAACCGACGACAATGAGTGATCAGTGAGCTGAAGTTTTTGCACGCGAAAGCAGCTACTGCTTTAGCATGTCTTAGCCATCGTAATTCTGTTTGTCCGTCTGTCTGTCCGTCACACGGGTGGATCAATCAAAAATGGTACAAGCTAGGATCACCAAATTTTTACCGTCGGCTGCCTGGAAGACTGTTTTTAGGAAGCATAAAGCTTTTCCATAAATTCGAAAGGGGTCACCCCAAACGAGGGCACTAAATTAGAGGGGGATGGGAAAATTGTGATTTTTAGCCAATAAGTTGCTGTATCTCAATAATGGTGCCAGATAGAGTCTAGGTTACTATTAATCACTAATAGGAAGTCATACAGTGGTTCTCAATTGCCACCAAATTCAGTGACCTTGGATGATTTTGAAAATAGGGGTTTTTATGGATTTTTTGGCGATATTGGGCTGCGAGACACATTTCAAGAGTGAATTGCACCGAAACCAATTGAGATAGACATGGAGAAGCTGCCTATAAAATATTTTTGGCATTGAACATAGATTTCGACGGTCCAAGTCTCGATTTTTTAGGTTCAAGGAAACCTGCAAACGAGGGCATCAAAGAGCAGTATCCCTTAAAAGCTGTTATTTTACCGTTGTTGGCCAGTTTTTCATGAAAACGGTTGCAGATGGTCATAGGCATGCTGCCTATCACAACAAGCACTAGTGATGAACTTTTCAGTTGTATCAACATCGATGACTTTGAAAGACCCTGAACTTCCAAAATCAGGGGTTTTATTGATTTTTGCGATCTTTGGCTGCAGCGCACACTCCAAGTATGAACTGCGACAAAATGGCTGGAGATAGACTGACAGTGTGCAAACAGGAACTGTTATAGGCTTTCATGCATCTCGTGAGCATTAGCTCAAACTTCTTGTCTGTGTTTTTACGTTGTTGGGTTAGGAGCTCGTACAGAGCAGACAGATGGCGAGATCCATAATGTGGTATATTATGACAGCTGCATAGTAGCAGGAAACAAATGTAGCAGAGTGTTGTTTCTTAAATGTGATTTAGTTTATGGTAAATGCATATCATTATCATCAGGTATGTGGAAGCTGTAGTTCAGAAATTGCGTTGCAGTTACATCCGACACATTTGCAGTGAGATGTCGTCACTGTGAAATTGAATTTTGTTGCTGTGTGGTGTTCTGCGATTAGTTGCGAGTGAATCTGAACCTCCCATGAGTCGGCTCAGCTTTCAGCGAGCTCGGCGCAAGTTTCTTAGTCTGATTCGACGAAATCCTTCAAAGCAGCCAAAACTGCCCGACATCGATGTTGACATGCTTGTGCCTGATGGTGAGTCGGCTTTTTATTTTGGAATATTCATTCGTGCTTTTTGTCATAAAAAGAGTTTTCACAACAGCTGCATGACAATGTGTATGGTTTATGTGTGATGCATCGGCTGCTTTTTTCATATGACATCATTTTTGCACTTTGTTCATGATGCATTAATTTTGATTTTGTGATTATATTATGTCTCTTCTTACTGTCGGTGATATTAGTGCTATTGGTCATTTGTTTGTCGATATTTTGTGTTATTTTCAGGTAATGCATAGTCACAACATTAATTATTAAAATTTGTTGATGATAATAAAAACTTAAATTTTTTTATAAAAGTCATATAACTAACAAAACGTAATAAACTACATATGAAATTGTCTGAAGTCCGTACCTCAGTCATCTGTTTTTCTAGAGAATTTCAACATTCTGGTCAGTCTGCAAGACACAAAAGCACTAATAGTGTCAGTGCGAGAGCTGATCATTCCATCGTTCCATCATTCCAATCCGGGGCAGGGCAGCCAGTAATTTTGTTGTTAAATGAAAAAATTTTTGTCCACTGACTGCTGTTGGTTTGTAATCGAAATTAGTCTTTAATTAATTGTAATTTTTGTGGAGGTTAATCGTTGAAAAATTTTTTATTGTTACTAATGTTCATTTTTTTGTTGTGGTTATTTTCACGGCATATTTGTACACTTGGACATAGTGCAGTTGGTTGCGTGTAAATTTTCAGTGGCTGTCGATGATGACATTCCATTGCTTTCAGATAGATTATCAGAAGGTATGGTTGGTAGCAGCTTCTAGTCGCAGTATTACATCGCTGCACTGGGTGCTTTGGTGGCTTGTGCACAGAGCATATATGCACTTTTAGTTTTAACTTTCGATTGTGTGTGCTTTCTGTGCTGGTGTAAGTTTTTATTTATTGCTTTCATTGTTTTGGTCACTGCATTGTCACATTAGTCTGCATTGACGCTACGTGTGGTTGTGTAATGCAACTGATGCTTTGTTCATTATTTTTCATCTTTGATGTCATTTCTCTTTTTTCTTAACTGTTGACTATTAATTTTCTACCGCATTATTCTTATTTACTTTAAGCTAGATTTAATGCATCGGCATTGGTCAATGGTCAGCTATTAGTATTGCATGCCTGGTTGAAAACAGCTTGCTCGTATATTGGAGAAACCACTCGTCATCCCTTATCGTATGTGATTCTAATGCCTCGGAAATTAAGCATTCAATTTTGCTTGTACACTCTGTTTTTAATTTGCTTCATTTTCAAATTTTGCTGAAAATGGTGCACCAACATTTTCGTCAGTAAGTAAGTAAGTGAGTAAGTAAGTAAGTAGGTGCATATTTAAAGTGCACAATGTCAGTTATTGGCTGAATCTGAGGCACTTAGCTGAATTGCTAGGGGGATACCAACAGTGACATCTGTAGCCAGTATATAATAATATCCTTTTAGCGTTTAGGTAGCATTTGCATTAATATATTATTTAAATTGGCTTAGATCTATTATGCTAGTTTCTTGTTTGTCTCTTTTGTGAGTTTTCTGCTGACAGACTTAACATCTGTAGTAATTGATTATCATGCTTATTTTGCTGTGCTGTCACGATATTAGATTTTAATAGTGGGTTGGAGTAACTCGAGATTTATTATCACATTATTATTGCAGCAAAAGCCAGCTCAAGAAAATTGGTGTCGTATATCAAGAAGGTTAAAAATGATTAGCAGGTGAACATGAATAATAATTGTAGTGCTTTTCTCTTTAGAAGTTAATGGTTTTTTAGAGCTGTCAAAGCGTTAATTTTTTTAATGCTTTAATGCACTGCATTAATTTTCTTAATGCATTAATTAACGCGTTATTAACGCACCCAGGCCCATCGAGAAGGAGAGTAGGGGGTAAGTTACTCTAGCATAGAAATCTGTTAGCCGGTTGTTGAAATAATTATTTATTTACAGTAGTGATGGAATGGCAACTACAGTTTAGTAACTTAAAGTCATTTGATTGTCAAATAACCACAGTTTAACTGAGTATTGGATCTTTTGCTTTACTGAATTTAGTAAATCAACATAAATTTACGTATGTGCATTAATTTTTTTAACGTGTGGTAATTTTTTTAACGTGTGTTAATTTATTAACGCATTAATGCATTAATTAATGCGTTACTGTTACTTTGACAGCTTTAGTTTTTTGCCATCAACTGCCTGTGTTATGCAACATTCCACTGTCACATGTTTGTGTAAAATTGACTGGATTTTGTTGGATTAATTTGTTTCAGGAGTGCTAGAAGGTGAAGTCACACAGCAGAATGGTGGTTTGTGTTTTTATCCTGTCATTATTTTCATAGTATTAGTTGTGTGACAGATTAATGTCCATATTGTGATGCAAATATTGGACCTTTTGGTAAAAAGCTGTGATGTACAACATAAGCTTATAGTAAGTTTTGTTGTTATTTCATATTTTCTTTGGCTTTGGATTAAAGTTGTGGCTGCTCAGCTTCTGCTAATGCTGTTTTCATTACAAATAAAATGTGTAATTTCAACAAAACTGATGTTATTACTTTCGTAATGTATTATTGTGGTCACATTTTTGGCCAAATTGAAAACCATACTCAGTGCATGGTGCAGGTCACTGACTTTGAGTCTGCAGTCAAGAAAACATTGTTACCATTTTGTCATAACCTGCATTATACAATGCTTTTACACCTTTGGCTGGACAACAAAAAGAGCAGCTAGGTTTTAAAGAGCAGTTTTTAGAAGTTTGCCTATGTAGCTTCGTTAGCAATTGGCCAGGGAAACAAAATGTAGAACATGTTGTATCATGAATTGCATTTACACTATTACTGTAGATGTGTAAAATTGACGTAATTCAGCGTGTATTTGGCTCGACGGCTAATACAGCTTGCTGCATGTTGTTATTTGCCGCATTGTAGCGATTGCTGGGAATGAGACTGAGATGACTGGTAGTTGTACCAGTTTACCACATGATGTCAGCTTGGCTAAACTTAGTGGTTGTGCACTTCTGTGTCGCCAGTTCCGTGCGTTGTTTGCCAAACGTTTTCACTACGTTCGTCGCAGCAAGAAGGCGTTCTTCTCACAGGTGACTGGTATCTGTCTGGGCTTATTCTCATTTAATTGCTGCTGTAACTTTTTTGGTTGTAGAATGTCCAGGGTGTGCCAAAAAATGACCCAACTTGTTTTTGTCAGAACGTTATCAAATCTCCACCAAATTTGATAATTTTTGGCACACAGATAGCCAAGATGATAGAAATATATAAGGTACACTCATTGTCCACTTCACCTAGTTTATGTCAGTGCAATACCGTGTAAAACGCAGATGCTTCAAATTGTTACGTAATGCTCATTTGTTGTCTCTGTAAAAGTTTCAACGATTTAATTTAGCACACAATAAACTAAAATGTGATTTATTCAGAAGAATTATGAGTTTTTGTAACAACATGCTTTTAAATTATCAGAATTTATGTCCAAAGTGTACACGATGGCTTAGACATGATGCGGGGGTGTCGTTTAGAGGGGGGCTAGAAAGGTCTACGGACCCACAAGGATTCACGATTTTAGTTTTTTTTCCTGTAAATTGTATTTTTGAAACAGTTTTACTGCTGCAAAAACGATAAGTTATGCAGACTTAGACCCCAAGGATCACTGAGACTCCCAACGATTTTCTGAAACGACTCCCCTGACGTGACGCCATGGCTGACAGCGGCATTAACAGTCAACTGATCAAAATGCACAACACTCATTTATGGATAAAATGTGTTTCAAGCTCATCAATCAGTTATTTTGTTTCTGCTGTTTTCAGTGTCAAATGTTTAATACCACAAAATTATTAAATCTCATGGTGCCCTTTGTAGAATTTATAATGCACAAGTGAACAATTGGATACTGATAATCACTGTGTAATGTAACAATATGGAGCATCTGCATTTTACACGGTAGTGCATTGACATAAATTACGTAAAGTGGACAATGAGTGTACCTTACATAATTTTATCATCTTGGCTATTTGTGTGCCAAAAATTATTAAGTTTGGTGGAGATTTGATGAAGTTCTGACAAAATCAAGTTGGGTCATTTTTTTGGCACAACCTGTAGATACCGCGTAGTGTAAAATAAAATCAGGAAAGGGTTGTTGGCATATTTTGAAGATCACTTGCTAAAAGTGTTCGTAAAGTTTTATAAAAACATGGTCGTTACACAAGTTTTGCACTTTTGTGCTACGAAACCGTTAGATTGGTTGCAGTTTTGCACTTTTATAATTTCTCTTGATCAACCCATGAAAAGACTGCATTTTGCAGTCTAAATTTTTGTGCATTAGTGTCAAGGTTTTTGTCACTTTTTTGAGTGAAACTCAAAATGCTTTAAAGATTTGCAAATCTGTGCATAGAACAAAATTTGATATATAAGCGAGTAAGTAAGTAAGTAGGTGCATATTTAAAGTGCACAATGTCAGCCAGTGGCCGAATCTGAGGCACGTATATTTATCAACCTATAGATTTTCACTCATTGAATTAGAATTATATCGTATATTACTGCATGCATGTGTGACAGATCGTGATGCCAGCTGTTTTCATTTGCCTCGCAATGATTTTTTCAAAGATCCACCCTCCCGTAGCTCAGATGCCGGCAATGGAAATTCATCCGTGGTTGCTTGCACCACAAAAAATGGAGGATAAGCATCTCTACATGTTCTACAGGTGAAGATTTGTATCTACAGCAGTCAGCTACTGTGTTCATAGATAACAAGAGTTAACTGGCTTTTCTTGTGTTGTTAACTGACTGTTACATGTTACTATAAAATTGTAATTAGTTAACTCTGAGATGTGTTTGGGATTGTGATTTTTGGCATATTGCAAGTTTGATGCTGATGTGACTAGTGAAAGAATTTTGAAAATTTGTTAATATTTGATGTAGTTATGAATGTACTTAAGTTAGGGGCTGTCTTTTTTAGACCACCTGATACTTATGTGCTGCAGAAGTCTCAAGATTGATTTTAGTTGGCCGCAGACTAGTTTTCACCGTCTGACCAAAGATACGGGGCCAGAGCAGTTTTCACAGGTACTTGTGGCACCTGATGTTGATGAGTGTGAAATTTAATGATTATCAGCATGTGAGTTTGTGGACAAAATTTGTCCACAAATTTTGTCCTTGAGTCTGTCGAGTTTATTGCCTGCTTGCTTGCAGTATATGATGTTAGCTGTTATGCTTGTGTAGCAATGATGCTAAGGAGCAAGCTGATGATAACAATTCATCGCATTGGAGCTCAGTGATGGAGCAGATGTTGCTTACTAAACCTGGAGTCAGCACTCGCTGCATGGACCTCAGGGTCCACACTATCGAGTTAGCGGCAATGCTCGATGTTTCTTTTATTTGACAATAGATGATAATTTATGTTGTTTTGTTATTTTCTGATGTTAGCATTCAGAATGTTTATTTTTCATTTCTTAACATCAGCTAATACATAACTCAGTTCCATACTTCAGCTGCATTAAAAATAAAATGAAAAATTGCTGTAAACTTTGGTGTTTGATTAGATGCTTTTGGTCATTTTGTCATGATTTTTTAAGCATGCCTCTTTGCATAATTTCTGCAGATGATTGCTTTGCTGCTGCTTGTAATAGATGTTCCTAGTCTGTCTGTGAACCAGTTTTTACGCGCGAAAGCAGCTACTGCTTTCAGCGCGTCTTAGCCATCGCAATTCTGTCTGTCTGTCTCTCCGTCTGTCTGTCCGTCACATGGGTGGATCAGTCAAAAACGGCACAAGCTAGGATCAGCATATTTTCACCATCGGCTGCCTGGAAGACTCTAGTTTCAGGAACTGTAAAGCTTTTCCATAAATTCGAAGAGGGTCACCCCGAACGAGGGTGCTAAATGAGAGGGGAATGGACAAAATTTGCGATTTTTGGCCAGTAAGTCACCGTATCTCAGTAACAGTGCGAGATAGGGCCTAGGTTACTACTAATCACTAATAGGAAGTCATATACTGGCTCTCCATTGGCGCCAAATTCAATGACCTTGAATGTCCTTGAACGCTAAAGTAGAGGGTTTTATGGATTTTTTGGCGATTTCAATTTGCGACACAAGTTTATGTCATTTACAAGGTGGCACCACACTACTACCGTTATGCGATCCAGATGGAGAATTTGGTATTTGTATATTAGCTTAGCGTAAACATCCCAATTTTTAGATAAACTACTGAACCGGAACTGCTGTAGGTTTTCGCGCGTCTCATGAGCATTAGCTCAAATTTCTTGTAGTCTTTTAGTCTACTATTGTTGACCATTACACATGTAACAAAACTTAAAGTCTTTCCCAAGCCATAAGGCTTGAAGGGTGGCCCTGATGTTTATTTTCTTAGGCCTCAGCCAGACACCAGTTTACACTGCTCAACCCCGGATATGGGGCTAATGCAGTGTGCCTGTTAACTTCTCAGTTTTTACATGTACTGACTGCACCCACCCATGGAGGGATGGCCAGGCTGAGTTGACCTGGATGACTGGTTACATGCGGTGATGGTCACCCATCCAGGTACTGATCAGGTTGGCCTGGCACTGATTAATTTCGTCAATGCCATCATACTGACTAACACAAACCACCACTGTCTGTGTTAGCAAATTATTGTCTGAATTATAAAATATTGTTTGGTATTGCAAAAACAAGTCATAGTTTTAGTTTTTGTGCATGAAAAATGGCTACAGCATGAAAGTGGGGTGTGCTCATTTACCTGTCAAGGCCATTTAGCCCTGTAGGTTGATAAGCCTCTACATCAGTGATGTGTAGTTTTGTGAATGATGCAGTCGATAACGCAAGTGATATTATGCAAACTGAGAAGCTGAGTGATGGATAAATCTAGTTGTACACACACTGTGTACAAGTAGTCTGTGTACAAATCGTATCATTTGTTGTGCACATTGTAGTGGCTTTCCCTGTGAAGATGCATCTGGTCTTGCTGCATGGACTGCCGATGTGCCAGTCACAGCCAATAACAGTAAACCTTGTTCTTGTGACACTGGTTTCCAGCAGTGTCCAGCAGGTTTGTAATGTGGAATTAGTTGATGCTTTTCCCAATTTTGTATTCTAGTTTATTTTGGCAATTTTGTAGCATTTAGATTTTGTGATAAACAAAGAGCTGGTAAGAATTTTTTAAAGTTTGTAGCTGTGAGAACGTCAGGGATTAATTAATAATTTGGTGATATTGAGCGTGAGTCAAACAGCATCCATAATTAATGAAATATGAAGGTGAACAGAAACGGTACGGCTGTATTGTTAGAATACAATTAGTTGAAGTGCCGCAGTGATAGTCGTCGAAATAAACAACTAATTTTTAAAATAAACTAGTCAGAATTTTCTGTTGATTGATGTCAAGATTCATCGTTGAAACCAAGACTGCTGTCTGACCAAATGAACTGAAGTGTCCATGTGTATACTGTGTATAGATGCTGGTGGCCCGGAGCCTCCAAAACTGCTGCTTCCCGCAGCAGATTATCTCTATAACATGACGGCAAGAAACGTCAGCAAGTGGCTGGTTAAAACAACGATGGATTATCTGAAGAAAAGGTCTCTTGGCATTCTTTGTCCATCTGTATCGTACATGTGGATAATATGTACACTGTAAACTTGTGTGCATGCGAAAAAAAGAAACTTGTTGCTGAAATTTTATATTGATCATTAACAAGATTAGTTATTGAAATTCACACCTTTGATTGAACATGATAGTTTCCCAGAGTTTTTTTATGTTTAGCTACTCAAATCACTTGTCTCACTATACACTGGATTTTATATAATTATTTTAATCCGCTCCACATGTTTATTCAGTGCATTACTAGCCAGTATGAGAGCACATTTAGTTGGACCGTTTGCTGTTGGTTAGTAAAGAACAGTACAAAACTAGTATGAATACGTTCACTGTATTGTATTGTTTTATGATAAGAGTATATGTTATCCTACTTCAAGTTGTTTCTCGTCAATGTATGATGAACATCTGTGCAGTGATTTAGAAGGTAGTTTTAATCCAGTGAAACAGTTATTATATCAGCATGTTGATTATGCTGTAAATATACTGTTTTTTTAAGTCTTTGTAAATTTGTTGTTGAAGATACGGAGGATTGTCATTCGGACAAGAGAGCAGTCTGGTTCGTGGTAATTCGGTGCAGATGAAACAAGTGCTGGAAAGATTGGTTTCATCATTCCAAGTTGATCCTCAGCTGTTCACAAATGCGACAAACGTCTCTATTGGAAAAGTCATTGAAGATTTTTCCAATGTTCTCGGGCGACTGGTTACTCGAAAAAATGCAAAAGTAAGTTACATGTATTTTTTATTTTATTTTATATTTTGTGTCTAAGTATTTTTGTGTCTTTTGTTTATGTTTTTTTATAATGCTGTAAGTATAAAAATGTACAAATATAACAGCATGCTGAGCAGTTTGTACATATGATAGAGCTGTACTTATGCACTGTTATGTTAGATGCTATCTCATTCTCCAGTAGAGATGTTTTTTTTGTCAGTAAGCCTACTTTTAAGTGCAAACCATTTCACTTTTTTGGTTTTTATCTCTGCCACCTGGTGCCAGAGAGCCCATACCTCTGATTTGAGCTGTGCTTGATTGTGCCTCACATTACCAATGCATGTTGGTGTGTATTTCTTTGGTGCTTTGATGCCATTCATTTAGCAACGTGAATGTCGTCTGGCTTCTTTAAAATCTGCTGTAGCATTCCCAAGAGGTTTCTGCTTTGGCGACCCAGCTTAACATAAAATATGCCACTAGAACAAAACCTGTCTTTTTTGTACATAATTTTATGTACAAGACTGAAGTTAGTGGTGTTAGAAGCAGAAGCAGCAACAACAGTAGTAGAAGCAGCTCTTAGTAGGAGTTGGAGTTCATGTGACTGAATGTGGTGACATTTTAGCATTTTGGTAGAGCAGAGTCGATGTGTTTGTGCTTGACAGGTCTGGTTTGATAACACTGGATATGTGGCAATGGTTTCTTATATGAACGTGATGAATAACATGCTCTATCGGGCCAGTTTGCCGCCTGATGCTGACCCAATGTCTTCTGGCATTACCGTTATTAACCATCCGATAAACAGGACTCATTTTCAGATGACTCGATATCTTCTGTATGCTGAAGTTTTATTGTTTTTTTTGTGAAACTCAGTTTAAAGTCAAACTATTTTCTATTTTTTTGTTAATTTGACTGTTTGGTATTGTGAAGTATGTTGGTAAATTTGGCATTTTATCTGTGATATGTACATTGTACAATGATAGTGAATAGTGATACTGTTTAAATAGCATACTGATGATTTTGCATTTGATAATGCTGTTGTTATCACCAGTTGAAAGCTTCCTGATAGTTTGCTTCATTTATAAATACGATGTATTTTTATGCGCGAAAGCAGCTACTGCTTTTAGCGCATCTTAGCCATCGCAATTTTGTTCGTCCGTCCGTCTGTCCATCCGTCTGTCCGTCCGTCTGGCTGTCACACGGGTGGATCAGTCAAAAACGGTGCAAGCTAGAATCACCAAATCTTCACCATCGGCTGCCTGGAAGACTAGTTTCAGGAACCGTAAAGCTTTTCCATAAATTTGAAGGGAGTCACCTCGAATGTGGGCCCTAAATGAGAAGGGGGTGGGCAAAATTTGTGATTTTTGGCCAATAAGTCGCTGTATCTCAGTAACGGTGCGAGATAAGGCCTAGGTTGCTATTAATCACTAATAGTAAATCATACACTCGCTCTTGATTGGCGCTGAATTCAATGACCTTGGATGACCTTCAATGCTAAAATAGGGGGTTTTATGTATTTTTTGACAATTTGGGGCTGCGACACAAGTCTATATCATTCACAAGGTGGAGCCACGGAACTGTCTTTAAGTGCTCTTCGGCATCACTGTAATAAAGGTATTGTATTTTATCCCAAATTCTCACAAACCTAACTCAAACAGCGACAGAAATTTTCGTTGTACGATTTAGTTGTATTGTGAGCGCAGTAAAAAAAAAATTTATTATTTAGTACATTTCCGATGCACAGTATTTGGTGAAACGGCTTGCAAATCTTACAGCATAATTTGTGATATTTTGTTCTATGGTGCTGCCATCTAGGGAATTGGTTTACAATGCCCAGCACTAACTGACGCTGATTGATTGCATTGATCGACTTGTTATATTTTTACGTGCGAAAGCAGCTACTGCTTTCATCACGTCTTAGCCGTTGCAATTCTGTATGTCTGTCTGTCTGTCTGTCTGTCTGTCTGTCTGTCTGTCTGTCCATCACACTTGTGGATCAGTCAATAGTGGTGCAAGCTAGGATTACCAAATTTTCACCATCAGCTGCACGGAACTGTCGTTATGCGATCCAGATAGAGAATTTGCTATTTTGTATATTAACTTAGCGTGAACACCTCAATTTTCAGCTAATATACTGAACTGGAACTGCTATAGACTTTCGTGCATTTCATGAGCATTAGCTCAAATTTCTTGTTAATGTTATTTTCAGTGATTAGGCATACTGTGATAGTAGCCTTATTTTTTAGCTGTGTTGCAACAAAGCATTGGATGTTTAGATAACATTTGGATATACACTCATTTAGTTTTTGTTACAACACAGATTTAAAAAGACACTGAATTACAACAGACTTGTTACATAAACTGGATAGAGTACTAGCGAGTGATTGTTTGTAGGAGAGCAAGTGGCATCGATGCACTGATCGCTATCAGCGTCATCTTTGCAATGAGCCAGATCCCGGCCAGCTTCGTCGTATTTCTGGTGGAGGAACGTCAGTCTGGCTCCAGACATCTTCAGTTCGTCAGTGGTGTTAAGCCTGTCATCTTCTGGCTCGTCAACTTCTGCTGGGATATGGTACATACAGTGCTGTGCACTATTATTTAATGAAATACATTCTTCATTTATTTATCAGTTAAATTTTGCAGCTGCCATGATAGACCACATTACAAGTCTTGACTGTCTGTCCATCTGACTTCCTATCTGCTCGTCTGTCTTTTGTGGGCTTCTAACTCGGAAAGGAAAAAGTATGGAAAAACAAAACTGATATGAACAGGAGTAACTAGTAACCACTGTGTCAGCTTTTAGCTGAAGGGTCAAGGCTCAGGGTGAGGGTTAGGGTTAGGAGTGTGGTGGACGAGTATGCATAGTCAGGCGGATGGATGGCTGCATACAGTGTCAGCACTGGGAGCCGTGGGTGGACATCTTGCTTTGGTTTGGGACATTTCATGGACGTCATGCTAAGGACTAGGGCAGTCAACTCTGCGACGGTATGTGGTGTGGTTTGTGTGTAAGTGCAACTACATCGTTTCATCCATCATCTGTATTCTTCTCTTCGTTGCATTCCAGCAACGGCAGTACGTCTCAGCAGCAAATGCTCCATGCCTCGTCACTCTCCTGTTTCTCTACGGGTAATTTTTTGCTGCAGTTTTTGTTTTTTGTTTGATTTTTTAGTTTCTGTTGTATGACTGAGTTTAAAATTTGTGCTCTGTTGGCGTTAGTGTGTTGCATTTATTGGCTGTGTTATTTCCACTGTTATTTTCTACTGTTTCTTTCACAGTTGATCAACTTGTTTGTCTGTAAAGTTACTGAGAGAGTTACCGATTATTGATTTCTGAAATTTTTGCAAACGCCAGGCATTGAACAGGAAATAAATGATTAGATTCCAGCATGATCTTGATTCAAATTGGAATTTAGGAATTTGTTTAATTTTTTTCAACATTTTAAAACTCTCACTGCTGCGGGGCACATGTCAAAGTGGGGAAAGCCACCATGGCAAATCCCAAATGGGTTAAATATAGACATCAATATGCATGTATTGGCAGAGGGTCTAGCTGTGAATTTGATCATCCAGTTCTGATATAGTATTGTGGGTGGTATAGTGTAATGCATATATAACTTGTTTTTAGTAAAATATTAGCATAAAACTGTTGAATATATTTTGATCCTCAGGTGTTTGTTATCTGACTGTTGTTAGTTGGGCCATTACTCCAATGATGTATCCAGTCTCATACTTATTCAAAGTTCCAAGCACGGCTTTTGTTGCTGTTGGCTGCATTAACATATTCCTCGGCCTCCTGTCTACACTGTCTACGTTCATTTTGGAGCTGTTCATGGAAGAGGTATTGACATATCTTACTGATTTTATTCTTCTGTGTGTTACATGTTAGTTGACATTGGCCTGGCAGCTGGCCTGTAACAAATTTTACTCCAGCAGTCTCCAGAGCTTTATTTGGAGACTTATGGGGACCACTGTTTCATTCAGGGTAACTGAGAAATAAAATTTAAAATATTTGTGCATGTGCATTTACTGTTGTTTGTTTGAATAGTAATAAAGGTGATTATTCCCGTGTTTCTTTATTTAGTCTGCTGTTGCCAGTCTTTTTTGTAGCAAATAGTGTTTATGAAATGATAACACTTGCACTGCAGTTGGGTGTCATTGGCCATTAGAGTTGTTTGGGATTGTACAGCTGTCAGTTGACAACAAAGTGATGACAGTGTTTATGTTTTTATGCTGGTTTTGTTCCATGTAATGATAGTGTATAAAGGTTAAAGGTGGTGATATAGCTGTTAATGGGAAGCTCATCTCAGCGCTACAGAGCGTCACCTGTCGTATGGGATCACACAGTGTTACCTGCCACCCAACACAGGTGAAAGTGCCTGGCCTTAACCCCAGCCAGATAGGCTGGTGCTCGATTTACCAACCCTTGAGGAATGGAAGGCTGAGTGGACCTAGGTGGCTGGTTACATACCGAGGTGGTTTACCTGCCTGCAGGCAGTCACCCATCAAATTACTAACTCTGCCCAGTGTAGAGTAACTTCGTTGATCGGATGAAACGCATTACCGCTACGCCAAGCCACCAACGTGCAGTAATTAACTAGAATTTAGAGCATGATAAATGGATGCTGGTGTGTCCACCTTTGCTTTTCAGTGCATTGACACTGTTGATTGGCAACGTAAAGGGCAATCTGTCGGCTTTAACAGTCCCTTAGCTAAAAAAAATTTTAAAGTGTCACTTTGAATTACCTAGGTTTTGGCCAGTCTCCAGTCATCTGACTGCCAACGTTCTGTTTTGCTACAGTTGGCAACCAGACATTTTTTTATGTGTTTAACCGATTGAATGTGCTTCCATCTGATATTTCCTCTGCACCATCACTCTCTGTCTTCAGGTAGCAGCGTCTCAAGACTTACTCTTTTATTTCTCACATCTGTACTTATGTGATGGACAGTTTACCGATTGATGTGTTTCTAGAAATGTTGTTAATTAGACCATGCCTCAGTGGTGGTGATGATAGTAGTAGTACTTGTAATAATGTATGCGGTGTTGTTAGCGACTTGATCGTATCAACGACATCCTACGCCAAGTGTTTCTGCTGTTGCCACATTTTTGTCTCGGACGTGGTTTCATTGACATGACTCGCAATCAGCTCATGTCTGATGTGTTCCGCTCGTTTGGTGGGTTTACTGTTCTCGTAATTTTCACACATCATTTTTATGTGTGATAGCAGAATGCTTCACGCATCTTAGCCATGGCCTGGGCATCTGTCTGTTCGTCCGTCTGTTCGTCTGTCTGTCCGTTCGTCACACTGCTGTATTGTATCAAAACTGTGCAAGCCAGGATCACGAAATCTTCACTGTGGGCTGCCGCAAGGACTCTAGATTTTTGTGACAAAATTTTGTGCCCCTGGATGAGGGGTTCCCTCGAATGAGGGCGTCAAAGAGGGGTACCCCATCCCCCTAAAAAGACGTTATTTTTCTGCTGTTGGCTCATTTAATGTGAAAACAGTTGCAGATATGTACAGACATGCTGCACATAATAACAAGCACTGGTGACAGGCTTATTAGATTCATCAACATCAATGACCTTGAATCTTCAAAAAAAGGTTTTTCGGTGAAATTTTCACGATTTTAGGCTGCAGCGCACATTTTAAAAGTGAGTTGCACTGAAATGGCTGGAGATAGACCTGGACAACCTACGAAGAGGAACTGCTAAGGCTGTCGTATGTCTCATGAGCTTTGCCCAAATTACTTGTTAGCTAGTCGGCTAAATGCAGGTGACTTACTGCAGTTGTCAGCATGGCGGTACTGTTGTTACAGTTTCTAACCTGGTAGCAGAGCATTCCTAATGGTGCACGCAGAGCATGCATGTGAATAACTTGTTTATTGTCTTAATGAAATTTACCCTCGGGTGGCATTCCTGTACTTTAACCATTATGCCACAGTAGTTGATTAAATATGATGGTCAATGTAATTGCAGGTGAAGATGTCTTTGAGAGCCCGTTCAGTTGGCACTTGGTCGGAAAGAACCTGTTTTGCCTTGTGTTTCTTGGCATTTTCTTCTTCATCCTAACACTGTGCATTGAGTATGAGTTCTGGTACCACAAACTGCTGTTCTTCATCAAGTGCAGGTAAGCTGCATTGCCTTATGGTTCTAGTGATGAGTTTATTTGGCATTTGTCCTTTGTTATCAAACTTGGACAGTCAGTTATAGATCACACAAAATGTCATGTGACTTGAGTTTGCTTTAGTTTGATTTGTCTCTAAGACAGTTTACCAAGTTGAATTTGCTATTTTACATTCTTACTGTTTGTGAACAATATTTTATAATGTGCTATATTTCTACGACGTTTCTTTTTGATGTTTTTAATGTACACTGTTCTGTGTACATGTTTATCTTCGATGGCAGTTGACTGGTTGAGAGAGTTTATGATGTGTGGTGTAATTTTATCGCACGCCTTGTTGGGATGTTTCATTGAGCATAATTGATCAGTCGGTCAGTTGTTTGTTGGACATTTCTGCAAAAGACATTTTAGTTTTCAATACAGACAGTGTAATCATACTAATCAGCAATGTGTTTAATGTGTATTTAATTTATTTCAGTCGTCGACGCCACTTGCATCTAAGTACGTCTGAAGGAGCAAGTGAGGACGAGGACGTTACTGCTGAACGTAGCAGAATTTCATCTGGCGAAGTTGCTGATGATGTACTAGTGCTACAGGATCTCACAAAGGTGAGATTATTTGCCATTTTTCTTCATTGTTTGTGTTACGAATTTTCTGTCACACATTTGTATCAATTTCCACTCAACGAAACTAGTACCAGTGCCACAAGCAGGAGGTCTTCTGTATGCTAGCAGAACTAGTCGTTGTGGATGACATTTTCTGTCTTACTGCATTGTTAAGCAGTTTTAGAATTTCGTTTGTATGTCAGGGTTTATGCTGTTGTAATTTTTCTGATTTTGTTTTGCTTGTTTGTAATGCTGTAGCGCTGTTGATTAGGTAAGAGAAAGGGCATCCAGTCTGTAAATAACTATGGCGTGTATTCTTCTTTCTAACAAGGATGGCAAGCGATCTGACCGTAGTAGTTTGGATGTCTTAAATTTGTCAGAAGTTTACTGGTGAAGGACCCAGCCAAACTGGAGTAACTTCAGAAAAGTTAGTCAGCTAGACAGATATTGTAAACAGCAGCAAGTGTGTTACTCAGCACTGTTTCTGTGTTTTGGTGTTTGGGATTTTTTTAATGTTTACATACATGAAGGAGGTCTTTTGGATGCGCAGGTCTACAGAAAGTGCCTGTCGAGAAAGCGGCACTTGGCTGTGGATGGTATTTCTGTCGGCGTTCACAAGGGCGAGTGCTTTGGTCTGCTTGGGGTCAACGGAGCCGGCAAAACGACGACGTTCAAAATGCTGACTGGCGACGTGAAGCCGACGTCTGGTGATGCACATCTTGATGAATACAGGTTACTCCTCTACACGCTTGTCAGTCCGACTGTCTAGGCAACGCACAGCAAGTACACCTAGAAGATGCTGTCAAATATGTGTACAGGGTGACCACTTGTCTGGAAAACCTGGAAATGTCAGGGAATTTGAAACATGTCAGGGAAATGTCAGGGAAGAAATCTTGGCAGGGAAAAGTGTCCCAAAACTGTTAATTTCTAGTTGAATATATGCGTTCAACTCCATTTTTTTATGCTCACTTCGCTCGCAGACTTGTACTACCATACTTTTAAATTTGCGGTGCCAGTAAGCTGCTTTTGTTTGCCTTTATTGTTTAAACTGCACTAAATTTGGTCAGTTAATTCTCTGGAAAATAATTAAAATTGTTGCCAGTAGACGTCATATCGCAACTGTTGCGAGGATCGATACTCCGTCTCTATGTTCCTTTAAAATGTCTGGAAAAGTCAGGGAATTTGATCATGACTGGAGAGTGGCCACCCTGTGTGTACAAAAAAGTGGGATGTCGAGTTTTTGCCATAACTTCACTGATTGGTGACCGATTCTCTAGATTTTTTCACTGGCACATTTTTCACCAGTTGTCAGTTGTCATGTGTATTAAATATACAGTACATGCGTGGTGCATTTTGTGCAGTGTCTGAAAGTGTAATTAGTCCAGAAAGTTGGGTTCTTTAAGTTTGATTTCAAGGGGTACCTATCTCACAGTATGAAGATGGCATATTTTTTTAGATGTAATACTATGCACACCTCTACTTCAGTCTTGTGTAATACTGCTTGGCAAGGGGTATTTTGCTGAAAATGTGTTTACCTGTAGTTTGTGAGGAACATGTACTAGTAGAGTTGCTTTGCCTGTGAAGTTTCTTAGACATATTGACACTGTATAAGCTAGATGCTTCAGCAGTGTTGTGTTGATGTTAGCATACTGACAGACATGGTAGAAGTGCGTCAGCGGCTTGGATACTGTCCTCAGTTTGACGCCCTCTGTTCACTTCTCACCGCTGATGAACACCTCAGGATGTATGCTCGGCTGCGTGGCGTTGCTGAGCCGGATGTCGCTACAGTAAGTCATAGTTGCAGATTCCCGTGTAGTGTGCTTTGCTTATGCTTCAAGTCATTGCATTTCTGATGCACTGTGTGGCATGCAGAGTTTTGTATTTATTGTTTAACCATCCTAACAGCCAACACTATATGTCTTGCCCATCTGTTTGTCTCTTTGTCCTACAGAGAATTCTAACTTGGAAAGTAATAAGTGCAGAAAAATTTTAATTGGTGTGAATGTTTCTCAGGCAGAAGTGCAACAGAGACTCGATAGGTCAAAGGTCAGGTGGACGGCCACACAGTGTGTTGGCATTGGGCCAGCAAGTTTTCTAGTAATGATTAATTTTCTCACATATAGTGCAAGACGTCATTGACGAAATGACGAGCGTTTACTTGGTGTGCTAGTTCTTTGCTGTTTTTTAGGCAAATGCCTTTTTGCTGGGTGATTTAAATTTTACATCAGTGTTTACATCTTAGTGCATCTGATCTTTTGAATGTTGACACATTATGAGCATTTTTAAAACAATAAGTTTTTTAGAACAATATTGTCTAATTTTTAGTAGTGTGACTACTTACTTACTTACGTTTTTAACCAGTGAGTCTGTAAATTGTAACGCACCCTTGACCACAGTTCTACACCTGTTACAAGTGAGTAGGAATGGTGAAAAACCATGTCTTGATGCCAAATTTGAAACACTGCCAATTCTGATGGAAAGTTGTTCCACACATTTTTTGCCAACGAAGAGATGTTTATTTTTATGCAGATTGTGGTAGGTATCTGTTTTGAGGGATTTGCACGGTTGAACGTCAGGCTGCAGTAAGAGTGATCTAAATTAATAAGTCTCATTTTAGCAGTATCAGCTAAAACCTTCGGGTACAGAGGATTGGTGGCCTAATCCATGATAGTTGATAAACAAATGGTGAACATGTCTGACGTCGTGATCATTCAAGCAAGTGCGCACATTCAGATGCCACGAGTGTAGTTGGATAAACACCAGTCCGATCCAAAATAATAAATGGCTCGGCATGTGTGTATGTGTGTTTGCATTTTTTGTGCAGCTTGTGGATCACATCATGCAACGGTTGGGTCTAGTTCAACATGCCAACAAACGTGCATGCGATTTGTCCGGTGGCAACAAACGCAAACTGTCAACTGCAATCGCTCTTGTTGGCAATCCAGAAGTCATCTTTTTGGTCTGTGCAACTCCACTATTAATTGTTAACTCATGCAGATCAGTGATATGTAATCAAGTAGGCCTAATGCCCAATAATTGCTATGGCACAATTAGAGGTAGAAGCCTCAGAAATATGCAGATACTTATGCGTATTGTGTGTATTAAAATCAATATAGAAAACCATATGTATATTAAAAACTGTATGAAATGTCTTGTTGCATCAAATTATCTGTGTATTTAATGAAAAAGAAGCGTAAATAATGCATTGTCTCTTTGTCCAGTGTATCCAACAACAACAGTCGTGACTTTCTTATTCACCATGCTGCCTGGTTCTAATCTCACTTATTAACCAGGTCTTGTTGTCTCATGCAACTTGTCTATCTCTTTTCATGCAACAGTTTTCCATGTAATACGAGGGTCGTTTGATAACTAAGTTACGAAATAGCGTCATTCTGTTAGTTTTTCAAATCTAAAAAATCCAAAATATACGTTTTGTAGAGAATTTTATTCCAAACGTGTGTAGGAATTTTGTTGAATTATGAAGTCGTTATTGTGATGTCATCTGTTCACAGAACACCATCTATACGTGTATTATTTTCCCCACCAGTAATCTGTCATAACTCGCTAGTGACAAACAGCATAGAAACAAAAAAATGAATAAACTTAACAAGTTAACGAGTTAAATGCTAAAGACTAATGTTTCATTTTTCAACATAACGACCAAGTTCGCTCAAACATTTGTCTTATCTGTCAGCAAACTTCTGAATGCTTGGTGCAAAGAACGATACTGGCTGCTGTCCATGCCACTGAAAAACGACTGGTAGCACCTTGGTATATAATACAAATTTCTTCCCACCTAGCATTTTCTTACACCAAACGTGAAGTGTTCACTTCGTAAAGCAGTTGTTGCCATATACTGGATGCATCTCAGACTGAATCTGATTTGCATTTATTTTTTGGTCCACAAAAATACAATAACGGCATGCTGTTCGTTAGGGGATGATTTCAGTGGCAACGTCGCTGTATTTAATGTTTATAAATGACGTCACAATGACGTCATCAGCACAAAAATCATAGCTGCTGCTCAGAATTGAATTCCCTACAAAACGTATATTTTGGATTTTTAATATTTGAAAAACTAACAGAATGACGCTGTTTTGTAACTTATTTATTGAACGACCCTCGTATATTGTGCATTGTTTATTATCATATTTTATGGTTTTTATTCGGCCTGTTGATTTACAACGTGTACTTTTTAATGCAGGATGAGCCGACAACTGGCATGGATCCGAAGGCAAGACGGTTTTTGTGGAACTGCATAATTGACATTGTGAAAGATGGTCGCTCGGTCGTTCTGACATCTCACAGGTTTGAGCAATTGACTTATTACTGGCAGCTTGCCTGGCAGTTTTTCAGTGCCAATCATTCATCATATCATATGTCATGTCATACATGTGCAAGATTTCATGAGCATCACCTGCAATATGGGATCACACATTGTTATAAGACTGATGACTGTCTGGAGAATAAATAACAGGGAAGATTATAACAACTGCCATTGCCATTACATATGCACAATTATAATCGCCAGTTCTTACAGTTATAAGTTTAGGTCGTTTTTTTTGTGTTTTGTGTTTCATAAAGGTTAAGCTTTCTGTAAAGGTTAAACTTTTGTTCTGTTATATGTACGCACAATTTTGCCTGGAAAGGCCATCCCCGAAATGACCTATACTATTTCGGGCGGGACGTTAAACTCTACTCACTCACTCACTCACTCAGATGAAAGGCCATAGGTGGTTGGATATATACTGAGATAGTTTGCCTTTCACCCATCCAAATAGTATCCACTTGATAGCAACCCCAAACTGAAGTCAAACCCATGACCGCCTGATTGTAAGTGCGATGGTTTACCATTATACCACCAAGCTACAGTTAGTTAGTTAGTTAGTTAGTTAGAACATTTGAAGGTGTCTGTTCAAAATCGCAGACGCCGCAGCCACTATGTTAAAGAGATGGGTCTTGGGTATGTTGCTGAAAACAGCGAGTGTCAGTGACGGGTCGTGAATGGTTGCCGGTAGACTGTTCCACACACGTGGTCCGTCGACGGCAAAAGATCGGTCACCAAACGTCGTTCTGGTCAGTGGGACCTCCGGTTTGGTCGCTGACGATGACGATCTAAGACCGGACCGGCGGCAATGGATCAGGCGGCAGTCATCTGCCAGGTAGGCAGGTGCACCCCATTGAGGCACTTGTGAACCAATACCGCCAGCTTGAACAAAATCTGTTGCCGGACCGGTAGCCAGTGCAGCGACTGCAGAACTGGCGTGATGTGCTCCATACGCTGTGTACCAGTCATCAGACGTGCTGCCGCGTTCTGGAGGGACTGTAGTCACTTTAGTTGGCTGTCGGCAATTCCATAAAGCAACGAATTGCACTAATCTAGCTGACAGCTAATGAAGGCCTGGACAAGTGTCTGAGCGACTGTTGGCGTCAGTGACTGGATGATCTGACGTAGTTGGCGCAGCTGGTAGTAACCAGCACGGCAGACAGTCGTGACGTGACTGGTTGACTGTCCAGAATTACCCCCAGATCACGAACAACTGACTGTGGACGAACGCTGGCAGACAGTAGCTAGACGTTGCCGGTGGGTAGTTTCTCGAGCTGCTGTCAAGTGCCGAGCCAGATAAGCTGTGTTTTCTCAGCATTCAGTCGCAACCGGTTGGCCCTCATCCACGCATCTACTGCCGTAAAACACACTACAAACCGAGCAGCGGTGTCTGCAGCCGACGAAGCTGGTGCACTTATGTACAGTTGGCCATCATCGGCATAGAAATGTGCTGTTGCTCCATGATCTGCTATAACAGAAGTTTATTTCAGCAAGATTCTAAGGATAGGATGGACACAAAAGGTCACTAATGAAGAATTGTACAGAAAGATTCAATTGACAGAAACCCTACTGCAGAATGTGATACAGAGAAAGTTGCGTCTCTTCGGCCATATCTGTAGAATGAACGACAGCAGAAAGATAAAGACCCTGGTGTTCGGAATGATGGATGGTTCAAACAAAAGAGGACGGCCTCACCGA
>Ga0056128_1001604_pt1 | contig 25602 bp, 21 predicted proteins | sample WorMetLIZISLAND2_FD_71113 | JGI IMG/M metagenome (GOLD analysis project Ga0056128, IMG submission 71113) | Marine gutless worms symbiont microbial communities from Max Planck institute for Marine Microbiology, Germany - Olavius geniculatus... ... | reverse complement strand
TAATTACTAATATTGCTACTGCCATTGTCCACCGCTGTACTATTGCTAATACTGTCATTACTACTGCTATTATTAATTCTCACTATCAACGAATAACTGACAGTTAACTGTGACTGACCTCCCTGGTTCAACGTGGCTGGTGCATTGAGTGCCAAATGCAGGTCAGATGATGACCTACTGCTAAGACAAACAAAAACAGTTAATAGTTTTCTATTATAAAAATATTAAAAAATATTCAAATATTCAAATGTCATCCATTAAAATGAATATTAATCATTCAAATAACATAATTGCCGAACGAACAACAAACATTAGTACAATGCACAAATGATGAGGATAAACCATTTTATGGCCATTTTATAAATTTACCCAAGTTACAACATGGCCCGGAAGGCCATAAAAGAAACCTGTGACTAGAGTGGTACTTTATGTAGATCACATTCCATACTAATGACAAACCAACCACATAAAGACATCAGATGCAAAAATGCAAAGATATTTGCAGTTAAAGTTTACGATTACCGGTTGACGTCACTCAGCTGGAAAAAAGTTCTCTGAAAATAGTGGAGGTGCAAAATGACAAATACGAGAAACGCTGTTGGCGTAAGCAACTCGACAAATAACTGGGACGTGTCGTATCGCTCCAAACCAAGATCCGCAACTCTGTTCACAAGCACAGCGCAACACAGTCAGCTAAAAAATTGTTTCCAAACCACACCTGGAAAACATGGTGTAATAACTGCATTCATCCACCAGTATTACTTAAAACATAATCTAAATTTTAATAAGAAACAGCAATAAACCGACTTAACAGGTTTTACAACTGAATTAGACTACAGTTTAAGTCCGTACTTGAATCATTAAAGAAATCACCGCTAACTCTGACCACTAGCAATTTTTATGAATCACATAAACCCAATTGCAACAAATCTATCCAACCCCACAATAGTGTCCTTCACTCACAACAAAAAAACTGCCAAAGTTATATATATTTAAGAATATTTTAACTTTTTTAAAAACAATCAGTATTATGCAAAGTCGCAACATGATAAGGCATTTGAAATACATTTTATATCCAAATAAAAAGCACTGGTTACTTCATAATACAACTCTCAAGCCTAAACCCACAAAATATTTTTTCTACTAGCAAGCCAACATACAAGGTGTGCCAAAAAAGTACCCAATTTTTTGTCAGAACTTCATCAGATCTCCACAAAATTTGATAATTTTTGACATACAAATAGACAAGACGATGTAAATATGCGAGGTACACTCAATGTCCACCTCACCCAGTTTATGTCAATGCACTACCATGTAAAACACAGATGCTCCAAATTGCTACATTACACGCTGACAGCAACTAAGCATTATGCAACAATTTAGAGCATCTGCCTTTAACACGGTAGTGCATTGCCACAAATTGGACGAGATGAACAACGAGTGTACCTCGCATATTTCTATTGTCTCGGCTATCCGTGTGCCAAAAATTATCAAATTTGGTGGAGATTCGACGAAGTTCTGACAAAAACAAATTGGGTCATTTTTTGGCACACCCTGTATATACCAGCAGCATGCACAACGCACTGGGTGTCAGTCATGCCAGTGAAATTCTGCCATCGATCCAGAATGTCCTCAAACTGGAAGACGTAGATCCACATCAGGACAATCATGGAGTAAACAATGACAACCCACCAGAACATCCGCACACAGCATCGCCAGAACTTGTAGCTCAGCTGCACAGCACAGACACATACAGAAGCTTCAATAAATACGTCAAAATTTGCACAAATAGCTACCTGAGTACAGACTAACCATAAATGGTGGCTATGAAAATGTAAAAATGCCAAAATGCCAGTATCTTCAACTTCTATCCATGGTGTAAATACATTGGCTCTACCTAAGTTATACTTTTCAAATATTTCAGTCAGTGACCAATTAACACCTGAGTACAGTACACACAATTAACACTTGGAAAATAAAATACAAAAAATCTGAGCTAATGCTCATAAGATGCACGAGAGCCTATAGCAGTTCCTGTTTACAGGTAATCTTGGTCTGTCTCCAGCCATTTTAGTGCAATTCGCTCTTTTTCAGCCAAAAATCGCCAAAAAATCACTAAAAACCAATATTTTTAGGGTTAAAAATCGTTCAAGGTCATCGATGTTGACATACCTAAGAAGCTCATTGCCAGTGCTTCTTTACGATAAGCAGCATGTCTGTGCCTATCTGCAACTATTTTCACACTAGACAAGCCAACAACGGATAAATAACCACTTTTTAGAAGGGTACCCATCTTTGATACCCGCTTTTGCAACCCTCCTTGAACGTAGAGGGTTCAGACTTGGACTGCTAAAATCTACATCCAATGCTGAAAATTTCCTATGTAGGTTGTTTTGGTCTATCTCCAGCCATTTCGGCGCAATTCACTCTTGAAATGCATGTTGCAGCCCAAAATCACGAAAAATTCACTGAAACTCCCTATTTTGGGGGTTGAAGGTCATTCAAGGTCATCGATATTGACATTCTTAGGAAACTCATCGCCAGTGCTTGTTATGATAAGCAGCATGTCTGTGCCTATCTGCAACCATTTTCACATTAAACAAGCCAATAGCGGTAGAATAACACCTTTTAAAGGGATGTCCCTCTTTTGCCCAATCATTCGTGTGGACCCCCTTCACCCATGGACGAACATGGACGAGATGGACGAACAGACAGAATTACCGTAATACGCGCTATAACATTCACAGTCGAAACTGAATAGTATCTAATCAAACTGCATGTATGTGCCTACTTTTTGAGTCACTTTACTAAGCAACAACAAGAAAAGTCCAGCTAAAGCAAAGGGGAACGTGCAACAGCGGTGCATGTTTGAAAGCGCAGTAAAACAAAATCAGTCACGAGAGGGCGCCAGACAACTGGTGGCTAATTATCTATAGCGTTTTACTTGTACTCACCAGACGGCATGACCTGTCTCGCTCTGCCAACGCTGTATCAGCTGGAAATCGCAAATTTTCCCTACTCCACCTCTCATTTAGCACTTTTGTTCAGGGTGACCCCCTTCAAATTAATGGAAAAGCTCTATGGTTCCTGAAACTAGAGTCTTCTGGGCAGCCGACGGTGAAGATTTGGTGATCCTAGCTTGCGCCATTTTTGACTGATCCACCCGTGTGACAAACAGACAGACAGACAAGCAGAATTGCAATGGCTAAGATGCACTACAGCAGTAGCTGCTGTTGCATGTAACAACCTTACAAACCTGAAATGAAATGACGAAGTACAAGAAGAGAACCATATAGATGATGCGGTATACAGTTGGCTGTTGAATGGCAAGTATGAGGAAGAGAACAGCACAGACCAGGATCCAATACTTGCTGAGCATGCCATGCAGCCACAAGCCTACCAGCAACACAGCATGCTGCAGTGATCACGGAACACTCTCAGAGACAACGTAACGTACAAATACCGACACAAATTACCTCATAAATCTAGGCAATAATAATAAGTACACTGAAATTTCAGGTAAAGCTACAAACATATGTTGACCCAGTGCAGACATATTATGCGGCCACCTGCTTAGAGCTATGCAACCTTAACCACAAATCTGACCCGTACCTTTTAAGATAAAAAAATGGCACGCCTGTTACCCATGCCCTAGGTAATGTTCACACCAATTGCGGTTTATCTATAACTTGTTGTTTTAGTCCTAAAAGCTCATGTGAGACAAACAGATGCACAAGGCCAACCACAATGTGGCCTATTAGGTTAATTGTGAAATAAACTACCTAAAACAAGGCTTATTAGCAGTAGCGATATGATAAACTCAATAACCTTAGCTCTAGTTGTCATACGGCTTTACTGAAAAGGCAGTGGTAGTATGCACAATGAGACAGATTACGACAACGTGTTGTGCAGACATTTTCAAAGGTATAACAGACTTACCAAAGTATTTTAGAATTTTCACACCTAAACTTTCAGTATTCGTAGCATCTAAAATGCACAAAAACATATAATTTATACCAAAACTAACTAATTTTGAAATTAAGCAAACTGTATTATATAATACTAACACAGTGAGCATTTTAAGCTAATAAAGAGAATGTCAAACAATTAATAAAGTTGGCCGACCTTTGTGGGCATGGTTTAGTTGCACAAGAAAATCGGCCGATAAAATCAGCGAAACATGACATATGGCCAACATTTTTGTCTGCTACTTCGTAAAACATCAGCCAGTACAAAGCAGAATGCATATTGCAAAATTATAATTGCATCACTTTTTTGCATCTAATGAACGAAAATAAATTACAGACACAATAAAAAACTAAAATAAATATTCATTTTCCATTGCAAACAATCACCATGGCAACACAAACAAAATTTTGTTGACCAATATACAAAAAGTCAGCTGACAAAATTGTCAAAGATAGAAACTGCTCTATCTTGGCCGACAAAGTCGCCTGACAAAATTGCCTGATTTTTGCATGACACATAAAAGATTTTTGGCAGGCAATCATGTCAGCAGATAAAATTGGAAGACTTTATCGATCATCTGATATCTACTAAAGACCAATATTGACATTGGCAGTAATAATGAGATCAATAACTTCCAGGCATGGTGTACAACCTTTGAGATTCTATCACTTCCACTGCAGAATTCTAAGTAAAAAATAATTACCTAAACAGTGTAAAAACTCCACTAACCAAAAATTCTGGGTAACAAAAAAAACAGAACAGCTCTATAAAAATTTCCACTGATTATTTTAAATTTCAGTTCCAAGACAGAATAACGCAAAGTGATGCAGCAAACAGTTACCATCCGGTTCATTCAGAGTGTCGAGAGACTCGGCGCTCAAGCGGCCGGAATGACGGTGATGTGTTAAACACTCCAAGGCAAACTGCCGCAAAGTCAGCCAGAACACCAGCGTAAACGCAATCTGTCACACCAGTAAACAGCGCTCAGAGTCACTGTCATCTGCAGTCAGCTGTATCAACCGAATCATTCACGACTAAACACGGACCGTGATAAGTAAGTAAGTAATTAAAGCAGCAAATGCTCTGCAGAAGCGCAGAATGTACAGAATCTTACTAAAATGCATAGTCTGTCATACCCCTCTGGCGCCTTCGGTGTTGCACAGTTGTGAACCCCGACTGACCCTAAAGTTTGAGTCCTTTGGCCTTAGCTACATGCATCCCCACTTCCCTCCCCTACCGGCAGCCTGAGGGAGATTGAGTTGCCGGGTAATGAAGTGGACCCGCCCACAAAGCGAAAACTTTGCTAGTACTAGCTAAAACACAGGCAGTAGCCTGGGTCTCGGGTTTCCAGTAAACCTTAAAACAGAGTTATAAAAAAACTTTCAGATGCACTGCTCATACTGACTATTAACAAACAAGACTAACCCTACCAATACTATGACACATACACAATCACACCTTCAAATATTCTTTGTGAAATGTCTGGCAATTGTCTCTTATGATTCTACAACATGCTGGTATAGAAGACAAACCTGTGCAGCCAATGGTACCACAGGATATGTGTACTTGCGGAGTCCGATCTCTTCAAGACGATAGCTGTCCACTGTTGTTGGCAGTTCATTGTCATTGAGTCGAAATCCATATACATACTGCAGAGTGACGAGACAGATAGCATAGACGACAACAACCGGCGAACAGCGAAGGCACAGCTGGCGTTTCTGTGGCACCATCCATATGAGACAAGCGGAAATCAGCAGCAGAAAACTCAGCCAGCTGTGAAACACGATGCTCCACGCCTGCACAGACAACAATTCGCATCATATTTTAGCCATAGCTGCTGAAATTAACAACTATTATCACATGACAACTTGACATACTTGTCAAAAAGTTTTAAAATTAGCAAAAATTTTTCAGTTAGGCATCTGCAAAAGTATACAGCTCGATAACTGAACAAATCTGCCAAACGTGAAAATGCGCTTTCGCTGGCAAGTACCAGTGTTAGCTTTTAATCAAAATTAATGATCAATCACCTGTTAATTTGTGTTAAGTTAACTACTAATACATTTAATCACTACCAAGCCTAATTTTAGCCAATACTTCTATTAATTAAAATTAACTGTTTTCCTTTATTGCGAAAAACATGCTACACAAAAATGGCCTCATCCTCTCCATACTTGTGACCACTAAATTGGACGTGCTAAAATTTCTTCTTTAAGAAAATATTACACAAAATACAATGTCCAGCATTCTTTGCAAAAACTAATACACTCAAACGGCTACTATCATTCATTTTATAAACCACAAAATCCTTTTCACGTTTATCACACTAGTTAAAAAACACCATGTGTAAAATCGTACCATCATGATAATGAGCATGCCGATATAGCTCTGAAAGGTGATGAACTGAAAGAGAATAGCTATGACAAAGTTAGGCGCCGCCGCTGATTGCATGGCAGCTCCAGGCTGCTGGATGCCCACATCTTCGGCCACGTTAGGCAGTTCAGCTGCGTCAGTTTCGTCATCACCATCCGCAGCATCCAGTGAATGGTAGCTTGGCACGGACGATGGTGCTTCTATCAGACCCTACAAAAGCACACCACATCTTCCCATACAGCAAACAACTGACTGCCCAGCTGTGTCACAATATGCAGCGCAAAATATTCAGCAAAATACATTCTAACTTTCGGTTAATTCAGTAACAACTATAAGGTAAAAGTAAAGGCTTAGCGGTGTAATGGCTAGCGTGTCAGACTCAGGATCTATAGGTTGTGGGTTGAACTCCTGCCTGATGCACTGCCATGTAACAACCCTGGACAAGTTGCTCACAAACATGCTGATGTCACAAAGCGGTATAATTTTGTGCTGAGCTAATCGCCAGAAATATAATGAAAGTATACGGAAGCGGTCTGGTATTCTGCTCATATAACTGAGCAGTGTATGCAGTTCATTGCCAGCTCATGGCCATGTAGACAGAGATGACCCCCGACAGAAGGGTCACAGAGCTCTGACCCTGGGCCTAATAAGGGCAATGCTGATCACAAAAACTTTACTTCTTGAAAGCTAATCTCATGCCCAAATACTATTACCTCCAGTACACCAACATTCACTAAGCTATGATGGAAACTGAACCTTAGTATCTTTAATAAAGCTAACAACTATCAAACACTACTAGTGCATGGAGCAATTACTAGACCCCTAAGCCGCCAACTTAGCCGGATGCCAGCCGCCAAATGTTTGCTAAGCCGCTGCTGCTGCAGAAATTGCAGTTAGCCAAAAAAAATTTGTTAATATAGGTTTATGTAAACACTAAAAAACCACAAAGCGCCATAGAAGTTACATCTGCAGTATAAATGATACTTAGCTTTGATACATCCATAATGTACACTCAGTTAAAATTTCACAGTAACTATAGTAACTATTCCATTAAAAACCATTAAAAATGTTGCAAAAAAAAATGTTTATAAATGTTACACAACAAACGTTAGCATTAATTTGTTCAACCTCTTGCCTAATGCTATAATGCTGTAGGTGCAGTATAGCTAGAACTAGAGACAGAGAAAGAGAATTTTATTCAATTTCAATTCAACCGTCTGGTCATATCACTAAACTACAACAAAACCAAAATCTGTGGCCTATAAATTCGTTTCTGTAGTTTCAAAAGTGCGTATCAAAGTTCTTGATAAAATTTTCAGTAAACATTTTTCTTAATACAGAAATCGTTCATAAAACAAAAAATGTTAAAAATAAACAAAACATGACAGAAATAAAAAAACTTAAAACGTTTATTACATCTAAAATGCTTTGTATGTGGTCTACAAATGACATCTGCAATGAGGAAGCATGCCGTGAACAAGTCTGAACTGATGTGGAAAAAAATTCCCCATGGATAAATATGCTAAGCCGCTGAGACTTAGCACCAAAAATGCTAAGCCACTGCTGCCGCAATAATTGCAGCTAAGCCGAGACTTAGCTGTGAAAATTGCTAAGCCGACAGTGAAATTCACGGCTAGCTGGTTTAGAGGTCTAGCAATTACCAACGGCATAAACATACTGTTGTATCTAATGTACGAGGTTCTTCAACACCTTCAATGAACTAAACATAAATAACACAAACAATAATGAAACCAAACAAAATGCAGCTCAGCCACCATATGCTTTGTTAAGCCAAAATTCCATTACGCCAACTTTCACTGAAACTTCCCCGTGGGGAAAGTCGCAAACACAAATCACGAAAGTTGTCGGCATAAGCAATGACAAATCACGAAATCCTAAAGTTTTGGTGAAAGCCGCCGACACGAATCACGAAAGTCGCGGATGCAAACCATCTCGACATGTCGAGATAATTGCGACAAAGTCCGTGACAAGTCTGCAACAAACCCGTTTGTGTTGCTCTAATGGAATTTAGTCCATTACAATGCATGGGGAAAGTCGGCAACAAGGTTCGTGACAAAGACCGCGACACAAATCATCGACTTTCATGATTTGTGTCCGAGACAATGTTTGTCACAAAATTGGCATAATAGAATTTGGGCTCTAGCAAACATGCTCACGAACTGAACATAAGCCAAGCTTGAAAGCAAAGAACTGCAGACCAATGCTGACACGCATACAACAGCATGAACATCCACAATGTAAACAACAACAATGCTAAAACACATCAGGGTCAAAAATAACCACATCTGGTATAAATGGCATAAATCTGTTACCATACACCGATAATATTTATCAATCAGCATTTTTATAGTACAGCCAAAAACATCCAGCCTCTAAATATATGCTCTGAGTCAAAAAAATCCAGATCACTTTAGCAGCTGGTTAGAAATTATTTCTACCAAGGTAGTATTATCTCAAGAAAAAAACTGCAAATTAGACAAAAAAAATCACAAGCAGCAGAATATAGTACTGTAATCAAATACAAAAATATGCTGTTCAAAGATGTGAAAATAGATTTTAAAATTATTACAGGATTCACACACAGCAAATTTTTCATAAGTGAGTATATAAAGCTTTTCATCCTACTCAGGATAATATAATAGGTAATTTTGACATAAATAAGCCAGTAAGTAAACACGCACCGCATATGATGCTAACATCAACACAACATGCATCCGTTCTAAAGACATATAGCAAGCAAGTGCCCTCACAACAGTCAATTATAGAAAAACCTCTCAAGTCTTATTAGAGGTCATGGTAAAAGATAAAAGATTATCAGGTTGTGACATCAAGAAGACTAACGAGAGTTCATGTGGTAATAATAAGCAACAATTGAAACAATGTGATCGACATCTTTAAGGCAAGGTACATATACCGAGAAGAAATAAATGAAGAAAATTAGCATCACAAAGATCTGTGGTTGACTTGTTTACACGTTTAAGTTTCGGAATGTTGCACAGCAATGAAGTTTAGATACGTGACACAAAACTAAGCCAGGTATCATATCAAAAAGTCTGGCTCGATCAAATTTAGATACTGTTGCCCAGTTTAAGAATCATGGGTCAATAGAACTCACTTACCTCTACCTACATACCAAATTTCACTCAAATTGGAAAACCCACAAAAACCTCACAGATAAATGACATATGGGCATGAGCTTTATTAAGTCAACTCAGTTGAGAAGCTGACTAGTGATGTGCAGCATTACCCGTTTTAGGACCCGGGTACCCGGTTCCTATTACCCAGATACCCGGACCCGGTTTAAACTCTAAAGCAAGCGAAGGTAAAGCAACAGTGAAGTGACATGTACACATCTAATTAACCAATATTTTACCATAAAGTTAGGTTTTTCATATAAAATGTCTATAATGTGTTTGTGATAGCAAACTTGCACAGCCCGGCAACAAAAATGACTGAAGTCGAATCCCCCTTGCAGTATGGAATTTCGTTACAAAGGCTGCAAGTAGTGAGATTTTCATAAGTTTCACCAGTAATCAGTGCAAAATATGCGTACAAATTACCCAGATTTGAAAATAGATAATGACTTTTGGAACCGGGTCCAGGTACCCAGTTTCTGGTACAATATGCTAAAGCTGACCTATAAAGAAAGCAAATAATTATGTTTATGCTATTATGCAAACTACATGAAAGAGTGATTAAATCCACAGAACAGAGCGGTTAACGAAAAAGAAAACGCAGTTTCTTGCCAACCAGTAAAAGACTAGTTATCATCCCAACATGCCAATCCATCAGTTATTCAGATATCACACCTGTGTCTCAGAAACTGGCACGCGGGAATCATAACCGTGGCCATCAGTTTCCGCTGCTGCGGGATTAACGTACTGGCCGGAGACGGATGCGGTAAGATGCGGTGCTTGAGCGCTCGTCGGTACCTACCCAGAGAGCATTGAGCAACGACATCAAAGACTGCAACAACACTCGCGCTCATGGTCACTCGCTGTCACAGCAACAATGCTCAACCACACAAGCAATTACAACAAGAATGACCCACGATAGACACAGCCATGCATACCAGCTCTGATCAACCTAATTCATGGTTACACAGACGTTGGATGATCCATAAAATTGGCAGGTTTCAGTGTAATTGAAAATATCCATGAAATCACATGCAATCCCAAGATTTTGTTTTTTTCCTGTATTTTAGGTCAATTTCTCGATGTTTAGTTTACAATTTTTGATGGACTACATGTGACTGATAATAATAATTGATGATTCAAATGAAAGATCTATACAACAATAATAATGACAAGTTACTTGGCTGAATCTCGAACTTGACAACACGAAGCATTAAAAACATATTCTGCTATTGATATTTCACTTTGAACATGTTTATAGCAGAAAAAATTACAACAATGTCAGGCCATTTTCACCGTCTGTGTAATTTCCATGTAATTTGCATCTTTTGTCGAAAAAAACGTCAGCGTAAGTGACATTACTTCTCCGTGAATTAGATTGGACCCTACTTATCACATAACATAATGCACACAACAGTCCGAGCGTACACACAAACCACCACACTGCCTTACAACAGCTGTCTCAAACAACAACCAGCAATGCCTCAGATTAATTCACCTCTTCTGACATTATGTTTTTTTTATAAATGATTGTATTATTACTGGCACTATTATTTATATTATGCTAGTTAAGATTTTGGGGCTAAAAACAAAAAAAAATAAATTAAAAAACAGTCAGTAAGGACCAAGAAGTTACCCTCGACAGATATGTGTACTGTACGAGATTCATTGGGAAAAAATGCCTTTACCGCACAAGTCAACTGATATAACTGCCAGTCTTCGAGCCAACTCAGTAAAAAAATAAAATGTCAGAAAAGTTTGCAGGTGCAGTTATTGTTATTTTTGCTATTATTATAACTACTTAACTAGTGTTAGTCGACTGGCCTGTGCAAGATAACAATATTCATCTAATACAGTGCAGTTAACATGACCCAGACTACATCTATCAAGCTTGATCAGTTTCTTCAAACATTCTCTTTTGTCAATCCTTATTTTCAATCCACCTTACAAAGCAGGAACTACAGTACAGATGCTGCAAATCACCATATATTCCCTCTAACAGTACGGCAACAACAACAACTTAGTCAAGCATCATATTACAGCACCAAGGAATGCTAAAAGCAAGCACAACTAATTCTTCAAGCTTCTTAACTAGGCCATTAGCAGTACATGCAGATAAAATAAATCTGCTCACAGTAATGCAAAAAAACCAACTGCCCTACACCACAAATAAAAACACATGCAAAATACACTGACCGAAATAATAAGAACATAAAAACACGAACCAAGGAAACACACAAGTTCATTTTTATGAAAGCACTGTAATTATTCTGCTAATGCATAATTAAATGTTAAGTTTGATTATTTATACACTTTGACAGCTAAGGCTGTTTTTACCCTTACTTTGAATGCTAATTGACATAAAGTATGCGCTGTGTACTAAAATTCTTAATTATTAACGTATGATATAGCTCGAAATAAATCTATCTAGATGCACTGATGCAGTAAGCATGTAAGGAACTCAGTAAAAATGGTACTTAAGAGGAGTAAGAGTTCTGAAAACATATTATCAGCAATGGTAAAGCAAAACAAAGACAGTAACTAAATAAAATAAAAAGCAGAAATACTCAATTTTGTTATTACTGCTGGTAACAAGTACTACAATTTCAAAAAAGAATTTCTTTTGGTGACAAACTTTGCCTAAAGTGATCACAGAAATGGACCAGCAGAAAAACAAAACTGCAAAAAAACATTCAAGCGGTCCATAAATTTTCTCAATGTAGTAAAAGCTTAAATTATCACGGTCATACAATCTAAAACTAGGACCACAACTTGAGAGAATTCACCAGTCTCGGAACACATCAAACTAGATAAAAAAAAGTACAAAAAGTAATTATCGAAATATCCACCGATCTGAACGGTTAAAAGAAAAGAAAGAGATCAAACCGGTTCAAGACGTCGACGAATTTCCAATGCGAGGATGAAATAGAAGCCCACCAGCAGAGCAACATCAAGGTAATATGTCCACAGTATGTTAGGACTCATAACTACAGCCCACGGTCGCTGGCAGTCCACCCTCACAAACCTCGGAAGACCAAGTATCCTGCAGAAACACACACCGATCATTTATGATCGAATCAACAAAATAAAAACAAAATGGGCGGCAACAATTTATTCACCATAACCTACATACTAGTGTTGTTACAGTTATCGAAATCAGCACTGAAACCACGGTTTTTAGCAATAGCAAACCCTATTGAAACTGCGGTTTTAGGCTCTCTATTAATGGTTTCGTCTTTTCGGTTTTGATAAACGTAACAGCTCTAGTGTCTGGCTGTGCAGTAAACGTTAATAGTACATGCACCATACGCCCGTCGGGGCGAGCCGAGCTGGGTCAAGCGGCGGCGGCGCAAATTCTCTCGCCCACTGGTCTCCCTGCGGGTGGAGTGTTACCGCTCTGGATCAAAGCTAAGATCGCTGGCGGTGCTGCACCCCACGTGTGAAGAGGGAGGGAACTGTCGGTCAGTTGCTAATTACTGTCAGACAGTGAAGCGATGCTTAACAACATCGCCCGCGCTGGTGATGCGACAATGCATGAAGTGGTGAGACGGCGTGACCGATTACATAATAGGTATTTATTGCAACAGTGGCGAGCGACAGGGATTATAATACCCCATTCACAGGAAGAAACAAACATGAAGCAAACGTACAGCACACATCATGCATGCGTATATTGAGTACGTTTGCTTCATGTATGCTTCCTCGTGTAAACACCCCATAAATTTCCATGGATGATGGCAGCACAGGCGCTGCGGTGATGGCATCACATAGTCACTCACTGTTATGCTGAGATATAAATTATAAACTTAAAGGTCCATGGCCACGGTCAAACTCACTCGCGCAATTTCTGTAGATTTAAATTAGACATTTAACCTCGCATATATAATATGTCGATTTGAGCTTCATAAATATATGTAATTAATGTGTGATTTCAAACGAAATATGGCATTACGTTACGTTATACGAAATATTCTAATCTATCAGTGCCTGCGGTGACGTCATGACCCTAGCCCATATAGATCATGAATATTAATGGCCTAGCCGACGACGTCATCATTCTAGGCTAGGCCATAGCCTATAGACGTCATGAATATAATTTCATGGCGTCTATAGGCTAAACTCATGACGTCATTGCAGACCGTCATGGCGGCGCGTTTTCTACGTCGTTTTCATAGATCGTCGACTTCAAAGGTAAATTTTTCTGTGTTGACAAAGTGCTGGGCGCCGATATTACTGTCAAAGTTATCAGAAAATTCTGCACTTTGAGGAAAATGGATAAAATGTATATGTTAATTTTGACGTCCACGGACTTTTAAGCCAGGCGTATTGGCGGGCAGGGCAGCCAAAGTGGTACAAGGTCAGTCACCATGCATCCAGGGTTTAATTACTTGTTTGTAGGCCTAATCCAGGAATAAACAGCTTTCATTGTGATCAACCAACCGACTGACTGTGTGCGTTTCTGCACATGTCTTTTGTTTTCCCTCCCAGTCTGTCCATCTCTGTCTGTCTGTTTACCTAACGCTGTCTATGCATGATGAAGTTATGAACGCTGACTGATGCTGGAGCTCACTCGTTCTGAGCAGTGTGCGTTTGTCTCCCCCTTCACAGCCATCTCAGTCACTTGATGCTCGCACAGCCGCCATCTGTGGGTCAGTTTTTACATGGCCATCTGCCAGATACTGGGGGCCGTGGTTTTATACCAGGCATGCATACTGTCAAGTCGTCCATGCCTGAACTAATCAAGTGTCATTAGTGGGCGCCTGAGTCTGTCTGGTCCATCCGATCTCTCTCAGCAATGCTCCCTCGCCCGCCGACTCATGGAGTTTGCATCTAGCAGGCATCCGGCTGTAAGCGGCAAAGCACCCGATGGGCAGCCCATCATCATTGGACATGTGTGCTGGTTTTAGTGCTGGTCAAAAAACCGAACCATATGGAACTACACCGCGGTTTTTCCCCAAAACCGAACCAAAACCGACTGATCTCGACCAGTGTGAAACCGTAATAACACTACTACATGTATACAGCACAAAACATCTACCATCACCTATACAAAACAATATTCTAGCTATCAGTAAAAAAATACAAACTCAGTTTACATCTGAAACGTCATATGCTGATTTCTAAGGCCGATACTTCATCATAGAATTGTCGTCAATCGACAACAAAACTGCAATGCTGATAAACAATTCGAACAATCGACAGCACAGACAGGCAATAAATCTCATTACACCTCTCAACGAGTGTCTCGTTGCCATGATTGTCCCATGCATGCTGCATGAACTCGAACTGCGTGAGATGGATCATCATCACATGACTGGCGACGTACACGAGCAGCATATAACGGAGCAGCGCAAACCAGCCTCCGGACCGGACACAGCACGCCCACAAAGTCAACACGACGACGAACAGCACGAAGTAGATGCCGTTGAGTATCGACGGCAGGGCGATGCCGCAGGCTCCCATCATCATGACGACAATGAAGTTTCCGAGAAAGTCTGCGATCATGGCACCGTACTTGAACAGTCGCCGGTACTCGGCCGGCCGAGCTGCATCGGTTCTGTCAGCACCATTCAATGCTGCGGAGGCTGCACCACCCTCATCAAAACTTACCCGCTGCTCATGCAACAGAACCCGACAACTGACAAAGATGAGCAATGTCACGACGAACACCCCGACGTCCGGCAGAATGATACGAACTGCATTCAGCGGATCATCCGCATGGATCCTGCAATCAACACACAGCCCGGTTACACCTTCAGCCTCCAATAGCCAGGGCTGAGACATCCGGGCGGGCACACACAAAAACCAAAAGAAACAGGGTTGTATTAAGTAAAACCATCATAAAAAAACATTCAGAAAGAGAAAAAAACCACCCCAAACTTAGTCTAATTTTCAGTGATACTGAAAAGTTTTATGAAAATTATAACTGCAAACCTATGGATTTGCAAATTTTTGGATAATAACTTGATGAGGACAGAATCAAGCAAGCAAGCACATAACTTAAAACTCATGAAAACACCAAAACCTATTAAGTTGGGGCCTCAAAAAATCGAGTTTACACAACAAAAATCCAAAACCCAATAATGCCAATCAGGTTAGACTTTTCTGAACCATGCCACCATTTGCAATTCACGATCACCATCACTAAAGATGTGAATTATTACAACGAGAATTTGTTGCTGCAGTATCAACTTGTATAAACTATGCCAGTTAAGTTAAAATGGATCAGATGGCTAAAAATAAATGCCAATACAGTGAAAAAAAATGAAAAATTACAATGAAAGCTTAACAGGTGATTACACATTGCACAATGTACATAATATACTCACAACTGTAGACCAATTTGTCTCAGAGCACTTTCAAGTGGTGAACCTAAACAAAAAACAAAACAAAGTGAGACCCTGCAAAGACAGTAGCTAAGCAACTTAGATACATCTGAAACATTCAGTCTGGGAGTGTTAATCACTGTAACCTTTAGGAAAATTTTTTACCGTAATTCATTTATAACAGTTACAGCCTTAATACTGACAAATGTTTCTCAAGCTGTACTGTCTTTGAGCAATTCTGTTCTCAAAATGAACAGTTATTCAGCTTGTCCTAATATGTTCCAATACTTATGAATAAAAGTCAAGAAAAAGTAACAAGCAAAATGATAGAACATATATTACACTTTGCTTTATGTAGATTGAGCAAGCAAACAGTTTTCATCAAGTCCAATGAAGTTTAGAAGGTGGAGCACAGTGTTCAAAAGTGCAACATTACCACATACTAACTAATGCAATGATTGAAGTTAATAGCTCTCAAAAATGTCCATTTGCAAAGCATGTGTGTGCACTACCCTGTATATATGAATATATAAAAAGACACATTACAGCTGCTAGATACATATGTCTGCTTGATCCCTTTGTCAATAACAACGTACATATTGAATGTAAGCTTGATGTAAACAAAGTCTGACATCATAATGACGTTATACTAAGCACACATAGTAAGTTGTGTACATCATAATAGGTATGAGAGTAACTAATGTTAAGATAGTGCAGTGTACGATATTTTGTTGAAATCCATAAACTACAAACTGAATAAGGCATGTCTGAAGCAAGGGGGCTGCTGATTTTGGGACACGGTGTATGCTATCAGAATACGCAAGACTCTCACATGGTGCCAGTGTACTGTTATTGGTTGGCTCTGCAAAGATGCCGTACAGCTGAAAAGCAGTCTGAGACAGCATGGTAAGCGTGGACAGCAGCACGGCAATAAGCAGATAACGACCAGTGCTTTCTGTGCACAAGCAAGCAACATACATGCACATCAAGCTAATGACTGGAGCTGTTGTCACTATAAACAACAGCCGCCACAATAACACACACATGCAGATCTCCAATGCACTCATTAACGAAATCTACCAAGATGTTGTGCTATAAGATCTGTTTGGACAAAAAATGTTGAGTTCTTCAACTAAGTAATCAATTACTGTTACAACATCTTTTTGACGCAAAATTGCAAATGTGGGCAAAATCAACAAAGACCAAAGTAATTTGGTTAAAGGTGAAATCACTTGTATTTGCCAGGTAGCAACACAAGACTGATGGTTTCCTGTACAGCCACCTTCTCATGGTGAAAGCATCTAAGCCCGACGTCAGCCAAACAACCGGTGACCACTGACAATGGTCACCTGCAGCTCATCTCCAATTTCACTGGTTCAGCAAAGCGCTGCAACCCACCGGGATCCGATTCCTAAGAGTTCATCACAGGCATCTGTTCGTAACTGATCCACGACACCTCTGGGACTTACTAGAATGAATTGGGGGAGTCACTCACCTCCTCGACCGGGAATGAGAGAGAGACTGACAGTTTAGCCACAATTTGCAATGAAATCTCCTTTTCCTCTGGGGGATAGAACCCAACCACATCTAACATTTATAATCTGTCACTCGACCCCACAAGTGTACTGGCCAAATACCATCTAAATCCATTAAAGGGTTTTACGCAAAGTGTACGAATGTACCAAACAGACAACAAATGACAGACAAATATTTAACACATTTATCATTCACAAAAATAAATGCAACCTGCCAACTGGCATATTTTTCCAATGAGATCCAAATAGAGCTAAGTCTAAAGGCCAAGTCGCATGAAAAAACGACACTGGATAAATAAGTGTAAAATGTAATGCTAATTAACAATACATTAATCAATTGAAATAAAAACATTGCTTTACATTAATTTTAATACAAATAACGTTTTGCAAACCAAATGGTGACGTCACCTACAACGCTTTGTTTACGGCGAGTATTGCAGCGTGCAAAACTAGCATGTCGCCGTAGCACCAATGCGATGCACGCTCAGCGAGGGAACTCGTTTGCATTCCTGAATGAATCTGTCAGCAAATGGTGGAACAGAAAGGGCATACAGTTGGCCTACTTCCGGTATGACAGCGTCATCTAGAAATGCAAGCAAAGTCTCTTCGCCTGGTACCACTTGCTGCTAATGTCAAATTCTATCGAATTCTATATGTTGATGCTAATACCACAAGTGGTGTCACAGTTATGTCACAATTGCTCACTTTAAAATTTATTTTTTTACCTTATAAAGATAATACTAGCAACACAAAGATTAACAAACATTGACAAATTAACATCTGATGAAGCCAATTAGCGCTTTATAACAGTTACGTAAAATGATGCGACTTGGCCTTTAAGACCAATGGTATTGTACACAGTAAAACAGAAGCATTCATACGTCGCATTGTGGAAACTGTTGGTCGCCGCAGCAGTGGGGTGACCAATGCCAGGCAGCCATAGAGTAATGAGAAGCCACTGAATCGGACAACAGCAGCTACAATATACACAAACACGCATTCAGTCATATGCACTGCAACCGACTCAACACAAACAACTAACTCTAGCAATAAGTGTACAAAAAGAAACAAACTGAGATAACCTTCTATGAATTTATGACAAATCAACATCAAAAGTAGTTATGACAAGAGATTATCGTACATCTCTATCCACTGCATGAACACAATGATAGTAGTATGATAGATTTTGTTGCAATATATCAGAATCTGCACTTAATTAATATGCAAGTTGCACTGATAAACAATAGAATTAATGACTTTATAGATACTCATCTACATCTGAACTACAATCACTAGTTGTAAGTTGTAACATTTACTGAGTTAAAGCACAGAAAGCAACATTCATTGTTTTTTACAATAATAAATAATTGAAACTGTAATACACTTGTACAGATCGACAATGGAACTGTAACATTTCTATCAGAGCAATAGGTGCTTAAGTAACATTCATAACATATAGAAACGAAGTACTTGATACAGCCAAGTTTCACTAACCAGCCAACTGTGTCAACGGCAACAGAATGCGGAACAATGCAAAGCAAACGATCTGTTGACTCCTTTGACCCATGACGATAATACATGCAGCTACTTGCTGAACTAGCCTCTATAGAACAAAATTTGACAAATGTTGGAACAATCCAGTTTTTCTCACAAATGCCAACCACTGGACTTACTGTAGCTCAATAGAATGGTGTTGCGATCACAACCTTTGACAACACAACAAAATGTTCACGACTGAATAGTACGTACGACATCATTAAATTCCTCAGTGCAATGTCATAACATACCAATAACAGATAAATTTATATTTATTTATTTGTTATGTCAGACGAATGAAACAACGCCCACTCAACAATCATAAACATGGTGCTGGCATGCGCTTTTTGCTATCATAAATCAATCCTCCGCAAATGACGCACCGTAGATCCTTTTCGCAAACCACGGTAAATATCATTAATAACAACATAATTTTATTCCAAAAAATACGTATGTTTATTTCTTTCCCAAATGTTTAACCGTAGAGTCTCAACTAATCTCCATAGATAATAATTAGCCAAGCATTAACTAGGGATGGGTCCAAATATCGAAAACTTCGATTCGATCGATACTCGATTCGATCGATACAAACAACGTATCGTATCGTGACTCGTTAAACTAATATAATTGTTGAAATTTTTGGTGTATTAATCGCGACATTGTTTTTGAGGCTTTTGACTGCGAGAATATGTGTCTTTTGCAGATATAATGCACTGTTCTGCCGTAGAGCATATTACCGGATATTGAGTATCAGCTAGAACTCCAAGCCGTAAGGCATAATACATAGCCGAATTCGGCAAGCATTTTGCCAAAAATTAGCTAAAAATAAAGATATTCGACTTTTTATTTACAGCAAACTACAGATAAGATACGTTAACTTCAATTTTATGCGTGCCACAGTGCATTTTAGGCTACCTATACCGGTATTGTAGAATCGTCCGTCTGTTCGCCTGTGTTTGTCCATCCGTTTCACGCTGCGATGTTATCAAAGCGATCTCCAAATCTTCAATGTCGCTGCCACAAAGACTCTAGTTTTTGGTGACAATATTGCGTACGTGTCGCTGGGTGAGTCCCTGGAAGTTATATAAACGACATGTCAAAAGAGTAGGTCTATAATCTCTAATAAGTAATAAGTTGTTATTTTACCGATATCGACTCGTTTAGCGAGAAAGCAGTTGAAAATAGGCACAGACTACTTGCTGCTCGATTATAAAAAAAAAACTGCTGACAAGCTTTACGGGGGTACCAACATCGATGACCTTAAACGGCTTTGAACCCCAAAAATAAGGCTTGGGCTTTAATGTTTATTTTTGCTTTTTAAGCTGCTGTTCACATTTCAAGAGCGATTATTGTGCCGATATGGCTAGAAAGAAACCAAGACAACCTTCGTAAGAAATTTTCAGCATTAAACGTAAGCTAGATCATAGCAGTTTAAATTTCGACCTTCTAGGTTCGAGGAGTTCTCCATGTGGGGGCGTCAAGTAGGTACCTTTTCAAAATACGCGACTTCTGCTAATATCTACCGTGAAAACGGTTGCAGCTAGACACAGACTTAATTGCTGCTTGCGTAACAAGCATTGCGGCCAAGCTTTCCCGCGGGTGCCAATATTGATGACTAACCTTGAACGACCTTGACATTGAAAAAGCGGGTTTTAGTGATTTTTTCGCGATTTAGGCTGCGAGGCATATTTAAGCAGTAAATTGCACTGGCTAGACTAGGCCCATTAAAATTATTGAAGATCTCAGGACAAGCGCGTATCAAAAGTTTAGCGAGAAGCGCCGAAATCACTACAAATAGACCAGGACCAACTGCATATAAAATTTTCAGCACTAAAAGTGGATTTCAACAGTTTAAGTCTCGACCCCTTCGGTTTAACGCGGCTTGCGCACGCGGGCACCAAAGAAAAGTGTGCCCTAAAAGTCGTTATTTTACCGCTGTTGTCTGGTCTAGCGTAAAAACGGCTGCAGATATAAATGTAGACATAGAATACACTATACCATAACAACAAGTAATTTGAGAAAAGCTCGCGTAACGCGCGACAGCATCGGTCATGCCACCTGGGCAATTAGTGTACAGCGTGAAATAAGAAACGCGTATTAAAGGATTACCCAAATTTGAGGTTTTCGTACGGAAGACTCCTTGAACTTAAAAGGTCGAAACTCAAACGGTTAAAATATAAGCTTACGTTCTATGCTAATAATTTCATTAAATAGCTCGTCAGTATTGCTTGTTATGATAAGCAGCATGTCTGCATCTAGCTGAGCCAATAGCGGTAAAATGACCACTTTTAGAAAGTACCCTTGTTTGACGCCTACGTGCGTTGGCTTTCTTGAACGTCGGGACTTAAACTGCTAAAAATACGTTTAATGCTAAAAATTCCATATGCAGATTGTCTTGGTCTATCTCCTGCCATTTCGGCGCAATTTACTCTTGAAAGTGTGTTGCAGCTCGAAATCGCGAAAAATTCGCTAAAACTTTTTATTTTTAAAGTTTAAGGTCGTTCAAGGTCATCGATGCATGTTGATACCCCTAAAAAGCTAGTCACCAGAGCTTGTTATGATAAGGTTGTGCCTATCTGCAACCATTTTTGTGCTAGGCGAGCCAATAGCGGTAAAATAAGAACTGTTTAGGGTGTGCCCATCTTTTGCGCCTTCGTTCGAGGAAAACCTTCTTACCAAAGGGCTCGAAATTTTGTCACAAAAAAACTATCTGAGGGCAGCCAAAGTGAAAATTTCGTGAACCTAGCTTGCATCGTTTTGATAGGGCTCAGGGGTGCAACAAACAGACACACATACACAGAGAGACAGACGCCTAGACGATGGCTAAGACGCGCGAAGCATTCTGCTGTCGCGCGTAAAAACTGCTGACGGCCTTTTACGGGGTATCAGCATAATGACGTTTAACCAACCCCGAATCTTCAAAATAAAGGGTTTTAGTGATTTTTTGCGATTTTCGGCTGTGGCGAACACTTCAAACGTAAATTAAGCCTACGACGAAATGGCTAGAGATAGGCCTAGACCCGACAACCTGCAAACCGGAACTGCTATAGACTGTCGCGTGTCTCGTGAACATTAGCTCAAATTACTTGTCTTTCGAACTGAAATAACACTGCACTTTTTTGCTTATCAGCTGTAGTAATGGCGAACCTGCGGCTCACTTAAGCGTGACTGACTATTCAACTTGGCAATGGACACGTTTACGGGCGATACAGGTAATACGTATATTCGCCAGCACGTGCTTTAGGCCCACAGCAGCACATTCCCCACTATAGAGGATAGGCTAGTATTCGGTCAATTCTGCATGCTGATCAGCCGGCTTAAATTAACCCAAGGTAAGTACATGAAAGTCAACCTGATGGATTTTCTCGAAACTTTTACATATGACGTAGGTAAGTAAGTAAGTAACTAGTAGTTTAATGCATGATATCAAACGTAAAAAAATCACGTCAGTATGTCATATAACTCGTCGACATCAGAAGTAGTGCTATTTAAAGTTTTCAAAGTACTTTTTTTCAAAATGACGAAACGCCACTGAGGCGAAATTTTTGGGATAGGGCGTCACAATTTTGCGATGTTGTTCAGTAATGCGAAAGAGCCTTAAACCATTTCAAAACGTACATCAAACGCTCATGATCGCTCGCTATCTATATCAAAGTGAAGTGAAAGAAGTAATTTTAGTAAATTTAGTTGCACTATCGAAGAGCTGCCGAGTCACCTTTGTTCTCGCGGACTAATGTCACGACATTCGAAGAGCCGGTATAAGCCGAAATTCCATTAATCCGACTTTTCCTGTAAAGTTTAAACTTTGAGACAAACCCGCGACATCCCCGCGACAAGACAGGGGAAAGTCAGCGACGGCGTCTATTTTTCCGTGTCTGGTCGACGACGTCGCCGACTGTCTCGTCTTTCCCATGACAAATCAGATACGGGGAAATCCGCGACTTCCCTGTGATAAGCTCCAAAGTCCAGACATGGGAAAGTCGGCGTAATAGAATGTGGGCTTCTGGTTGGCATAGCGCAAACGATCCCGCCTATTGCTAGATATTTCTTTTTAGTGTGGTCTGTCTGTCTGCCTGCCTGTCTTCTGTCGTCTGTAGTCTGTCACAGGATGTCATTTGCCATGCCATGAGGGATCCAAAGCACCCAAACAGTAGCCTATTATTTATTTTATCAAATGGGCAGAGCCTTTAAACTTGTTAATAAATTACGTCAAACTCAATAAAGCGATGCTGGCAGTGTGTGCTGAATACAACAGGAGGCTGCAATGTGCTGGTGCAATGACGCTGTGTCGTGGGTTCGTGATTGCTGTCGGAAGCGGGTGCACACGTCCAGACAGCGCTGCATTCAACTGTTCGTCGGCATCCTGTTGGCCAGCACCATCAGTGTGCTCTACGTCTCTTCAGCGTCTAGTCTCTTCGGCACGAGCTCTACCACTCTTACCGAGCATTCGGTCGTTCTGGTTAGTTTTCTGTCCGGACGTCAAGTCAACACGTCAGACCACGTTCGGCGTCCTACCCCCAGAGTTCATCCGGTTACACCTCCGTTGTCGCCGCCTGAGCAAGATCCTTCGTCTAGCTCGTCGACATCGACCACTACAACTAGAACTACAAGCACTAGTACAACGACTACGACGACTACAAAAAGCGTGTCGTCGTCTAGCTCGACAACGACGACTACTACTACAACTAGTACAACTTCCACCACCACGTCGCCGATAAAGAACAGAACCGCAGACGTCGACAAGTACGTCAGTTTTCACGGCGGCTTCGCTGACGGTCGCGGACTTGGTAACCAGATGTTCGACCTTGCCGCAGTCGTCTACGTGGCCGAGTTAACAGGCCGCCAGCCCGCCATGCTGATCTTTGACTACAAAGTCGGAGTGGACGAGGTCTTTGACCACGGGATCAAGCGCTTCGCCGACCTCTGCCCTTGCTATACGTTCGGTGAGGACGGGTCCTTGCGGTACGACCGTCGCCTGGAAGACCTGGCCAGCGGGGGCCGTTATGCGGAAGAAGCACGAGGCAAGTCCATCTTCGTGTCGGGGTTCTTCCAAAGCTGGAAGTACACGATGAGCGTCGAGCGCCGGCTGCGGCAGCACTTCACTTTCGTGCCCGAACTTCGTCAGTTCGTCGACAAGTTCATGGCGGAATCCAGACCGTCGGGATGGCACGCCGGCTACGTAAGAGTAGGTATCCACGTACGGCGTGGCGACGTACTAAACCCAGACAAAATGGAGTTCGGTTACACGACACCCGACGAGAATTACTTCGCACACGCAATGCGATATTTCGTCGACAGATTCGAGCGCATCCAGTTCATTGTCGCCTGTCAGGACATGGACTGGTGCCGGCAGAACTTCGCCGACTTTGGTAAGACTCTACCACAACGCGTTAACGTGACCTATTTAGAACGGCTGTCATATGCCCAGGACTTCGCCATCATCGCATCCTGCGAACACTCGATCATGTCTACTGGCACCTACGGTTGGTGGGCCGCCTGGCTGGCGCGTGGCATCACCATTTACTACGCCGACTGGCCGAAAAACGGAAGTGAGCTGGCAAGAAAATTCAGACGTGAAGATTTCTTTCCACCGAACTGGATCGGCATGAAGTAGCCTGCTTTCGTGCCATGTTCGTACGGTTATCTTTTATTGAAAATTTACGTATTCATTAATTTCTGTTTAGTAATATGCTGTGGCATAATTTCATTAAGCCTATGGTACCCGCGATCGTAATCTAAAACAAACTGATACCAACGCAGTTGATTCGTTTCTGTCATTTGCTTTTAATATTTTTAACACATGCGAGCAACGTTTCGTATGAGAAATGTGCTACGAATTTTATTTCGTGTAGGTCGACTGTCAACAGAGTTATAATTTGGTGATTACCATCTAAGTCTATCACTGAACTGTGGAACTGTGTTTGGTGATAATATGATAAAAACTTTGAAGAAAATTCAATTATTTAAAACAAAGATTAGTTAAACTTTTTTAAGGTAGTTAGAAAAAATAGTTTAACTCAAAGTGTAAATATGTTATGTTAATTAAGCAATCATATCGCATTCGATAAAAAAGTGATATTTCGCTGGTTGTGTTTTCCCCAGGTAGTGCAGAAAAAAACGTTGGGTGAGGTGGGAAACTGAACGGTCATTTGATGGCAAGTTGTGTCAGGAATATTTATACCAAAATTATTAAAATCTAATAATTGGTTTTCAAGTTACAGCCGAAAATGTCGGGGATGTTTTTTTGGAGACAGAGTGTAATTTTGTTCTGCAAATGACATCAAGACTGCGTTCAAGGCCACCGGGAATTCCCGTTCGAGAATTCCCGGGAATTCCCGGGAATTCGCCGTTCGCAAAATTCCCGCGGGAATTCCCGGGAATTTTTATGAATTGACATTTTTGCACTTGCCAATACTGTTTTCCCTTAGTTCTCCTCGCTGGAAGCGCCTTTCCCCTATCGGGGACGGACCGGTCTGGTAGGAGCCCCGGGTTTCTCCTGGGATAGACCACGGAAATCTTCTGATAGTTTTCAGGCCCATCTAGCAGCAACACGATAGCGCTTTCTGCCTTAGCATGGAATGGCATAAGTATAGTTTAAGGCAGCGCCCGTCTACAACTGTGTCTACCGCGGATAGCTTAGCCATTTCGTCGACTTCAGTTCCTACCACCACTTCAGATTCACTTCCTACACATTAAAGAGGGTAGAAC
>Ga0056128_1001603_pt1 | contig 25618 bp, 14 predicted proteins | sample WorMetLIZISLAND2_FD_71113 | JGI IMG/M metagenome (GOLD analysis project Ga0056128, IMG submission 71113) | Marine gutless worms symbiont microbial communities from Max Planck institute for Marine Microbiology, Germany - Olavius geniculatus... ... | reverse complement strand
AGCCCAATTAAGCTAGCATACAGCCCAGGTCGGCCGGATGGCCGGCTCAAGTTAACAGCCAGCGCCTTTAACCGACTGGGTCAGTATACTAGCAGTCCTGGCCACAGGGGCTACTGTTGCGCAGAACTCGCCATTTCTTCCCTAGCGATGGGTGTGACCACCATTAGTACTCATTTTACCATCCCACAGAGGGTAGAAGGCTGAGTCGACCTAGCTGGCAGGCTTTGCACCGAGATGGTTTATCTGCCCGCAGGCAGTCACCCATCACGGTACTAACCGGGGCCGGCATAGAGTAACTTCGTTTCATCCGAAACGCGTCACAAACTACACCACGCCACCAACTAAATACAGGTTAACTATAAAAATGACGATTTTGAGAAAAACACGTTTAAAGTCAAATTTACAGTACTTTTTCTGTTTTGCTGCAAAACTTGAACAATAGAAGAGCTGCAGAGAGAGGAATTGTGATGTAGAACTCAGTAGCAAAGGTATATGCTAATTTTATGCAAATTACCTAGTTATCCCATATTTGCATGACAGATCGCATGTTCATTAACGTCACGGTACACGCAAATACAAGACATGTCGTAGTAACATATCCCGCAGTCTCAGAAGGTGTATTTTAACTTTGGTTTTAATACATACATTAACTGCTTTTAACTAATTTTAACCATGTATGGCACTGAATGGCCTATTTTGTGCTGATGTGTCGTTAAGAAACTACTCACTCACTCACTCACTCACTCAGAAGGTGGGGGGATTTTGTACTTCCCACTTGTTATGGTATAACTAAAAACTTAAATGAACTCAAAGGCACAGTTTATATATGTGTGGTGCTTCTGTCAGTATTTGCTAACAGTAGTTGTCTAGTATATACAGGAAGAATAACTGAACATAGCTAGGATTTGCATGCATCTAATGCTACTCTAACTGATAGTGTACTGTATTTGCTTGCAAGATCGACACTTATAACTATAGTTGATTGGTATTTGTCACTAAAAACTTTTTTATTTATGCTCAGATCATGCTGATTTTCACATATGTTATAGATCTCGGTTGATACATGCTCATGGACTCGTTACATGCGAGGACCAGACATCTTCAGTTAACCAGTATTTGCACCAAACTCTTTAATTGTAAACTCAGGTCAACTCAGCCTTCCATCCTCCAGGGTAGGTAAATTGAGTACCAGCTTGATTGGCTGGGGTTGAGGCAGGGCATGTTCACCTGTGTTGCGTGGCAGGTAGCACTATGGCAGGTGATGCTACATAGCTCTTAAGATAGTTTTCCCGTAAAGACCTTCACTATTTATAATCTTTTTTTTTTGCCAGTTTGTATTAATTGTGTAATTATTGTTTTTGCTTATCGGAAGGACTCTCGCTCAGTATCTGGCACAGCGTGAGAAACCGATGGATGAGAAGGAAATTTTGCAGATCTTTTCTCAAGTTGCTCATGCCATCAAGCACATTCATCAGCACAGTATACTGCACAGGTTCGTGCTCAGCACTGGATGTAACTGTGTAGTAGGATTTGAACTGTAGTAGCACATGTACTGAGAACCCAAAGAGCACATGTATTCGGGCTTGAAGTTGTTAACTCTTGGCACTTGGTGAGTTGTCATGCAATACAGCAAAACAACCAAGAAGCTCTTGTAGCATATTTATTTGTAGCGGAGAATGCAAATTGTTGTATACACAATGCAGTAGTTTAGGTATCAGACTATTCATTGAGAGGCTCTGTCCTCAAGAAATGAACTAACTTGACTTAACAGTACTGATATAGTATCATTCTGCAAATGCATTTTTTAGAAATTTTTTATTGTGTTTTCACATTGCAATTACACGTTGATTGCTGTTTCAGAGATCTGAAAACTGCAAATATATTCTTGACGAAGGAGGGAGTTGTGAAGGTTGGCGACTTTGGCATTTCCAAGATGATGACGTCAGCTAATGGCGGTGGCGCCAGCACAGTGCTTGGAACACCTTACTACATCAGTCCTGAAATGGTCAGTCATTACTTTTGCTTTCACATAGTTTCTTGTTTGCTTAAGTGTCATTTTGTCTTGTTTGGTATACAATATGGAACAATCTGTAACAATATTACGAGGGTCGTTCCATAAATAAGTTACAAAACAGCGTCATTTTGTTAGTTTTCCAAATCTAAATAATCCGAAATATACGTTTTGTAGGGAATTTTATTCTGAACACGTGCATAATTTTTTTGATGATGATGTCATTATTGTGACGTCATCTGTATTATTTTCCCCACCAGTAATCTATTATAACTTGCAAGTGACAAACAGCATAGGAACAAAAAATGAATAAATTTAACATGTTAATGCCATCTTCTTAAATGCTAAATGCTAATCTTTTATTTTTCAACATACCATCCAAGTTCGCTAAAACATTTATCCTATCTGACAGCAAACTTTTGAATGCTCGTTGCAAAGAACGATGCTGGCTGCTGTCCATGCAACTGAAGAACGACTGATTGCACGTCGGTATATGATACAAATTTTTGCCCAGTTAGCATTTTTTTACACCAAACCTGAACTGTTCGCTTTGGAAAACACTTGTCGCCATACACTGGATGCATCTCAGAATGAATCTGATTTGCATAAAATTTTTGGGGCCACAAAAATACAATAACAGCATGCTGTTCGTTATGGGAGGATTTCAGTGGCAATGTTGCCATATTTAATGTTTATAAATGACGTCACAGTGACGTCATCGTCACAAAACTCACAGCTGCTATTCGGAATTAAATTTCCTACAAAACGTATATTTCAGATTTTTAATATTTGGAAAAATAACAGAATGACGCTGTTTTGTAACTTATTTATCAAACGATCCTCGTATGTCACATTTTGATATCTGTACACTAGGAGCACTTTTTGATTGTTTAAAGGCTTTTTAGCACTGTTCTGCAGTTATCAGATGAACCAAGTGATTGCTTGCTTTGACTGTGTCCTGATGACTGCATATTAATCTTTATCCTGTTTGTTGTTGTTATCATGTCGTTGTTCAAATAGGCTGCACTGTGTGTCCTGCAGTCTGTTTACCAGTCTGCCCTGTACAGATTCCTGACTGAAAACAGAAAAGTGTATGAAAACTAGAACTGTCAAAGCGTTAATTTTTTTAACGCATTAATGCACTGCGTTAATTTTTTTAACGCGTTAATTAACGCATTATTAACGCATCCAGGCCAGTCGAGATTGAGAGTAGGAGGGGGGAAGTTACACAGGCCCCACGACGCTTGGGGGCACGCCTGTAGAAAATAGAAAGTTAGAAAGCAAATAGGAACACATTTTTCAGTAACAACTGACATCATCGCTAGCATAGAAATCTATTAGCCTGTCATCTAAATAATATTTATTTACAGTAGTGATGGAATGGCGACTACAGTTTGGTTACTTGAATTTCTTCGATTGTCAAACAACCGCAGTTTGCCAGTTTAACGGAATATTGGAACTTTTGCTTTACAGAATTTAGTAAATTAAATAAATTTACGCATGTGCATTAATTTTTTTGACGCGTGTTAATTTATTAATGCATTAACACATTAAGTAACACGTTAATTTGACAGCTCTAATGAAAACCAAAATTTGTGTGAACGTTTCCCAGAGCACAGATGGTGTACCGTTTTTTATTTTGAAATGTCAAAGTTATGGCTAAGGTTAGAGTTGTGTAGTGCAGTGGGCAGATGGCCGCATTTAATGCTGGCTCTGGGCCGACATTTTTTCTTAACACTGCTTCATGTGTTTGTCATATGGCCATGAAGTCGATGTGTATTTTGCTGGCTGTCAGTGTGAAGGCAAGCCATACAATGACAGGTCTGACGTGTGGGCTCTTGGCTGCATTCTCTATGAGATGGCTTGCCTGCAGAAGACTTTCGAAGGTTCCAACCTTCCGGCACTTGTCAACAAGATCATGAAGGTTTGTGTCGACCGAGGTTTCAGGGTCGTTGTCTAGTGTCAAACTAATAGGCAGAACAGTGTGGCAGAAATAATTTTCAGTTGTTACAATATGATATCCAAGGAAAATTTTCTTTCGCAGTCACAAAGTCACAATCTGACGGGTAACCACTAACCACTACAGCTTTGGCATCTTTCATTATCTTGTTGCGAAAGCTTGTGTAATTTGCTGTTTAAAGAAAATAATTTTGTTTCATCAACTTTTGTTTTCTGTTGATGCTGCAGCTGCATGAAAATACAGCATGGTACCCATGTTATGTGTTATTTTTATACTGAGATGTCATATATAATCCTGTATTGTAAATATTGTGCTGTGGTATGTAGCTTATATGTGTTAGTGTCGTTTGGTCATGTAGGGCATGTTTGCTCCAGTGAAGGGTAATTACAGCGAGGAATTTAAGTCGTTGGTCATGGACATGCTGCAGAGAGACCCAGACAGCAGACCTTCAGCCACTGATCTCTGCCAGGTCAAACTACCACCTGTGAGTGATATCAGAATTGGATAGTAACGAAGTAGTTTTTTAAATTTTCTACTTTTAGTAGATAGCCTCACCAGTTTTACAGCTTACAGTTCCACTTGGAACGATCTTGTGAGCTGTCTTAAAATAAACACACTACACACACTCTCACTTGTTCTCCTCCTCTTTTCTATAGTTGACTATAAAGTGACTGCAGTGCCATAGGCATTTTTGCACCCTAAATTGGATCGTATTTTAGTGTACACCTATTGTCTACATTTAAGTTAAACACCAGCTCGAACAATGTTTTTTCTAGAAGCACGCTGAATGCATTTTGCTTTTTTTGCGATAGCACACGATGTAAATTATTTGTTCGTTTTTTGTTTGCTGTCAAACTTAGCAAATTCGTATTGCTCCATGTCACATGGTGAATCACAGACAATGCCATTGGTGACCATTGGGCCAATTTTCAAACATTTCTAGGATTTTTTAGACTTTTGTAAGTTTATTTCCGAGTATTTCATATGTCGGCAAGTGCTGACTGCACAGTTGCGTGTGTCAGCTGATGCGATGTTACGAAGATCCTGCGACTGACGGTGATGATGACGACCGCACTATTTACAGCAAGTCAAAGCGTCCTTATCACAAGTCAAGGTTTGCATCGGCCATACATAATATTATTGCTATTCAAATAATGTTGTTTACATTAGATTTCTGCTGGATTTACGTAGACAAAATTATTGTCCATGATAAACTCTTTATCAAGTAGCCATGCTTGTCTGCAGAAAATGTTTGACATCCAGACCTGTCTGACTGTCACATTCAGTAACAGGACAGATGTTTTATTTCATTGACCCAGGCAGTGGTTGATTATATATATGAGGGATTTGGATTATATACATGCTATTTGTACAGGATGGCTTAAAAATACTTTACCAGACAGTGTGTAACTTCTGTGCAACCGTTTATTTGATTTTAAAAAATTTTTGAATCTGCTTGATTTTGACACTACTCCTGTGGGAGGGTAATGTTGACTGTGGGCAACTTTTTGTCATTGTCTTGTTCAAGTATTTTAGCGGTGATTTTCTCATTGCATGTTGTTTCGTAGCTACTAATGGCTAGTAAGTTTAATTTGGGGGAATTGCTGGTGGAGGTTTCGTTGTCGGTAATCAACGGGATTTGGCTGATGTGCCAAAGTACCCAGACGGTTGAGACAGTATTGTGTGTGTTCATGCAGTGAAAAGAGCCCAGCTGAAGCGCGGTGACTATCATTAACGTTCGCACTCACTGACCGTAGCTTTTGCTTTACTCGTCATTTTGTTGAATGTGTAGTCACTGCACTGATCGTGAAGTCACCATGTAGCAGTAGATTGTGGTCATTCACTAAGTCACACGTAGTGTAGCCTGCTTTATTCTCAAGCTGTTGATGTGATATGATAACTGATTTGCGTTGGTTTAAATGTCGTCGTTGCTGTCTGTTAATAGAATGTTTAATTCAAACTTGAAATTGTTTTGGTCACATTGCTGATAGGTTAGTGTACCATCATCACTGCTGTGCCATAGTTGTGATCATTCACATAAACTCTTCTTTGTCAATTTTGATGCATAGCTGTGATTAAATAAAGGAAAACAAAAGGAAAACAGGCTTAGTATGTAATGTTTAAGGATGTAAGTAAGTAAGTAGTTTGCATTTGTAGCATGCCGTTATGTCAAAACTGTAAGTTTGAATTCTAGGCATGGGTTGTAGCAGTTAGATGATGTCCTTAAGATATTTGTAAATTGACAAATTAATGTAAGTAAGTAAGTAAGTAAGTAAATGATTTATAAAGCGCCAAAGTCTGTGTGCTGCTGGCATGTTTGACATTTAGCAAGCATTGACATTTGTTATTCCCTTTTGCTAGTAATTTTTGTTTGCTAACTTTACTTACCTCCACCAACTAGTTAATTTGACTGTTAGTGAAGAGTAGCTAATAATTATTCCATGTGCTTTGTTGTTTCAATAAAATGTCAGGCGTGGCTTGAGAGTGTTTTGTTGTGGTTTTGCTGTTAGCAGGTGATGACCCTTCTCAGGTGCTAGGCTCTGACAGTTGTTGTTATATATTTTCTTATTAATTTAATATTCCGTTGACAGTTTGCTGTGAATGTTGTACTGTGAATTGTGTTTGGCATCAGAATGAATCATGTACATAACTGTACAAACAAATTTGTTTTGCTGCATTTCAGGTCAGTATTGTACTTCTTCCAGATAGCAACGTCTCTGCTGGTTCCCATTGAACTGCCAAGCAAAATCAAAATTAGAAACGTATGTGATGTGTCGTTTATGTGTAGGTTTGGTAACAAGAGAAAATAGTTTTATACCTAATTGTAAAAAATAATTTTCATTTATTAGGCATTAGTTTGCTGATATTGCAAATAATATTATTAGTGCTATTTATTACTCACATTATTACATGTGTGTAATTATTACACATACTGAGCTAGTCTTACAGAGATTCTAACGTTTTCAGTTAAATTTTAAGATATGCTACTTTATGGCATAATGGTAGGCATTGGACTTATGATGAAGTAGTCCTGGGTTCGACTTCGAGTCAGATCACTAACAGGTGATTACTACTTGGATGGGAGACTGTCTGTGGACAGGTCAACCGTGTTGGTAGTAAGTTAGTCACTAATGAGCCAGGTTGACGCATCTTTTTCTTTCTCCAGGTAGGTAAACTAGATAAGCAGTCATAGCCCGCAGGCACCTCCGCAATGTTATTCAAGGCAATGTTATTCGCCAGGTGGCGTCACCATATTCACTTTGCCAGCGGTTCCCTTATGCCCCCTTTAATGCCATGCTAACGAAAATTTCAAAGTGATCCAGAATCCAGGATTCCTGCCGGATCACCCCCAAAATTGAATCGCTAGTAGTTCGTGCCATGCCCGACATACCCTCAAAATTTCAGAAAGATCGGTCCATAACTTTTTGAGTTATCTTGCTAACAGACAGACAGACAAACAAACAAACAAAGAAAAACCGGCAAAAACATTACCTCCTTGGCGGAGGTAATAATTGAGTCTGTCTGGGGTTAAGGTGGGGTGTGTTTATCTGTGTCAGATAACAGGTGATGCTCCATTGCTCTGAGAAGATTTTTATGATGAGCAATACACTTCTTTAGGCATTTAGCTTTTCAGCATTGAACTGTTGCTCAGGTGTCGGTTGGCAGTGATCATATTATCGTGGTGACTGTGGAGAGAATGGTGTATTCGTGGGGTGATGGAAGCAAAGGTCAGCTGGGCCACGGCAATCTGGAGTCTAAACAGAAGCCGTGCCATGTTGAAACGCTGCAGAGCAAATCAGTCATCAAGTGAGGATTTAAACGTTCATATATTGTCTGTGGTGTCTAAGTATAAATAATATTAGAAAACCGAAATAACGAAACTGACAGGAAAGTTATACTTGCTTATTTATTACGATACAGGATACAGTAACATACAGTAATCCATGCCCAGGGAGGAAATGAGAAGGGCATTACAGTTAGAATTGCTGCAGCATGGAAAAAATGGAAAGAGTTATCAGGAGTGTTATGTGATCAAAGGATGCCCGTTGCTGTTAAAGGGAAAGTATACAGAACAATGGTAAGGCCAGTATTGATCTATGGTTCAGAGGCATGGACACTGAGAAGGCGTGTAGAAGAACGCTTGAAGAGAACTGAAATGAGAATGCTACGATGGATCCTTGGCCTTACCTTGAGGGACAAGAAAAGAACTGATGACATCCATTGCATTTTTGGAGTAGCATGCATTACAGACTAGGTATGGGAGGCCAGGCTGGGATGGTTTGGGCATATAAACGTCGAGAAGAGGAGGATTGTGTTAAAAGAATTTTTGAGGCAGACGTTTGTGGACAACGGAGTAGAGAAAGACAGAGAAAACGGTGGATCGGCGTCGTGAAGTACAACATGGAGGACTTGCATTTCGACCTGATGGATGTGGAGAATAGAATCAAGTGGAGATGGAGAACCCGTGTGGTTGACCCGTTACTCGTTGATCCACAGCTTGAAGGAGAGAGAGAGGGGGGATACAGTAACATGCATTTGGATGGATGAATGATTGTCTGAAACATTTTTATTTAGAGTTACAGCCATAAAAATACTAAACTAAAGGTAAATTGCAATCACGTACAATTGGTTAAATGGTATGGTAAAATGATTTGCATTTCAAGCTGTTTGCATTTTGGGAGTTTTAAAGTAAAATGAGTCTGAGTCTGCTTCGTACACCCAGAACAGAAAGTTGATAAAAAACTATAAAAAAAAATCATAGCTAGTACTCATGAGCAATTGTGTTTTAAGTAGAAAAATAGAATAAACATTTATAAGTGTTCACTCTATTATATCTTTTTGTTATTTAAAAATGTGTTTTAACGTTTTTTTTACAATTCTGAAAGGTCAGTGTGCAAATGATACTGATTTAAAATATGCACTTGTATATAAAAACTGAGGTGTTACCAATAAAATAATAATGGATTTTGTATTTATATTTACTTATGTGTTTTTGAAAACAGAAACAAATTACGAATAGTCTATAAAAAAAACTATGCAGAACAGCACATCTAGCCAGTGCATGAAGTAAAAGGAGGTTTACGTTTTCTATTTAACGTAGACGTTTTTAAAAAGTTTTTTTGGTCACAAAAATGTGCTTTAAACGTTTTTTTTGTTTTTTTTTCATGTCATTTATTAGGTCTGTGTGGTTGTGCAGAGCGTGCTGTGGGGATGGCTTCAGTGTGTTTTCCAGTGACAATGGCATCGTGTTAACATGTGGCGATGGATCAATGGGTTGTCTCGGTCACGGTGACTGGCTCAGCATTAGTCGACCACGGCTTATTGAAGCTCTGCTCAGGTCTCACTGTATTATAGTGTACTGCATAGTTATTGCAAAGAGCAACTACTAGCAGGACTCCCTATGCCTGGTTGGAGTGCCAAGTGAAAAATAGGGTGGGAAGTTTTGTGCAGATCAAAACGTACCCCTATTTTTGCATGGCAATCTAATTCTTTAACAACACTTTTCTCCTGTTTTTCAGTGGGCAACGAGAAGGAGAGAGGGAATGCAGAGGAAAAGGGGGATAAAGCGTAGGGAAGGAAAGTAGAGAGAAAAAAGGAAAGAAAAGGGGGTGGATAGAGGGGAAGTCAGGGAAGAGGGAAGGGAAGGAGCAAAAAAGGAGGACTTGAGCCCAAAAGTGGGGGGAGAAACTTGCACCCGATTTCGATTCCACATTTGGGAAGAGATCGAAACCACTGACTACCGGCTCTGTAGAATGAAACAAATAGGATAGAGTTGGGCTGTTAGATACTCATGGCTTCCTGATAATGAGCTGGTCCGCATAATTGCAGATGGTCCATACCTGAAACCTACAGTTATCCATGACAAAGAGCATTTGTGTATGCAGCAAATTAAACACTCTGTGAAATTAATATTGTTTCGCTGAATGTATGCTTTGATCTAATTAGCGATGACTTACATCTGAAAGACATCTGTGAAGTTCGAGCAGAGTCATATTTTGTAAACAACGAATGTGGTTTACAGAGATATATATGAACCAGACCGGTTTTATGTATTACACAAGAAATGCAGATGTTCAGTCGGCTGTTCATTGTTAACACGAACGGTGAATATTATTGCAATGGTTCTGACCTACTTCATGTTGCGTCCGAGCCTGGTATTCGTAATTGCCTGACCATCTGCTTTCTGTTGATACTTTGTTAAATGCCTAATGGCAAATTTCGTGCATGCGCAGCCACTCCATCCTCTTCACCCGATTGTACATAGCCAAAATTTGCATGTGAGGTTGGGTGATCGACACAATCATTTGTGCTAAATTTTAAAAATGAATGACTCCCCAAAAAGTGTTTCCTGTACTTAAAGTTCATTGCCCTTACAACAGTGTCTGCAGTACCCTGCTGCTCCGTGATTGAAAAAATTTCTGTTGACGTTGTAATTATTTGTAACTGTGGCACAATAATGCATCTGAAACTGTTTGTTGTGTATACGTTTTGTGTCGTCGTGTGTTGTGTTTCAGTGTGAACGTGACTGCGCTGGCTGCTGGCCCACAGCACGTGCTTGCTGTCGGCAGTGAAGGTCAGGTCTTCAGCTGGGGTCAAGGGTCATACGGCAGGCTCGGCCTTTCCACCGATGACAACCAGTATGTTCTGAAAGTGCTGTCACTCATGTCATAGTCATCACCATTATAATTTATCGTCGTCATTTATTGCTTAGGAGGACGCTGACGACTAGAGTGTGAATACAGTGCATGAAATACTGAATGAGGTGTTTTGATTTGGCACTTGGCACTTGGGACTTGCTACTACCCAGAATACCAATTAGAAATATGTCTGATAAACTACAAATAAAGTTTAATGTCTGAAGTCCCAACTGTATACTGTCGAATTGTGGCTATTATTATTGTTATGATTACTATTATTCTTCCTTTATAAATTGCTTTTATAGTTCGTAGTTAATTTTAGCTGTTTTTGTATATGGCACATGCAACATTGATTGTGTATTTCAGATTGTTGTCTGTTGTGATGCGGCTATCATTGGCTTGACATCTTTATGATGGATAACATGCTTTGCATTACCAATATTAAATTTAGCAATTTTTTCAGTGCTTTGATGCTGTTGGTTTGGTGAAAAGTTATGCATGTGTTTCATAAAATGTTTTGCTACAGTTATATAAGTTTATTTTTTGGAGATGCTGGGCTGCTGGCCTAACTATGATCAGTTGGTACAAAAACAGAAGTAAAATTGTAATTGGCAGTTATAATCTGCTAGCGTGATATTGGTTATTGTTTTTAGATGTAAGGTGAAAATGTTTGTATAGCTTTTCATGAAAATCTATCTCCGAGCTATACTTGCCATAGGTGAATGTGGTCCACCTTAAGTCAACCCCAGCCAGGCAGGCAGGTATTCAATTTTCTATCCCAGAAGGATGGAAGGCTGAGTTGACCTTGGTGTTGGTATATGCCAAGATGGTTTATTTGTCTGAAGCATTCATCTATCCAAGTAGTAGCCTCTTGATGGCGACATGGCTTGGAACTTTTTAATCGTAAAGTCTGAAGCTTTGCTATTATGCTACCAAGCGATGCACAGGTAGACTGTTGGTGTTCTTGTGTGCACAGCTGTCAGCCAATGAAGGTGCCGCTGCCAAGTGAAAACGTCGTGGTCCGTCATTGTCGCTGTGGCTATGACGGCAGTGCTCTGATCACGGACGTCGCCAGTGTGCTGGCGTGTGGCAACAATGAGTACAACAAGCTTGGACTCAACCAACGTCAGGGTTTCCTCATGTCCATGAAGAACATGTTCAACAAGGTATGAATGTACGATGTTGCTTTTGTTGAAGATTTCCAACCATTTTCACATGTATCATGCTAATAAAGGTAAGAAGGATGAATATTTGGTATTTGATCAGCACTGCTTATGTACAGAACCAATTTACAATCTGAGAAGTGGCGGTCACTTGGCAGGTGTGAACGGCATGCGTATTGTGCAGTAGACATATTTTTCTGTCAGTAGATACATCATGCCAGTTACTGTGCTTTTACAGACTTGGTGGAATCTTTCATTTGAGTTTATTGTCCAGCATTTTCTGGTCGCAGATTTAAACGCAGTTAAAAAGGAACCATTTGCTCTTTGCTAATTTTTGTGCTTCAGCGCATCATAAACTGTTTGCATTTCTACACTGTATAAATTGTCCATGTATTTCATGTGATTATTTGTGGCAAAGTGTGAGGTTGGAGAAGTGACATCGTTCACGGTGGTGCGAGTGCTGGCAAGATATCGAGTGCTTGACATATCACTCGGTCCACAGCACAGCTGTGTGCTTGTTGAGCCGGGACATGTCTATACCCTCGGCTGTAACACTGACGCTCAGCTGGGCAGCGGCTCCACTCGGCCGCAGGTCGCTCCAATCAGTGTCAAACTCTTTCAGCAGAGACATGCCGTTGTGAGTGTTGTCGTTTCATGTTATTAGTCCGCCCGGAAGCGATAGCTTGCAGAGCGGACTTAAGTTTTAGCCCAGATGTTTTTATATTTATTTATTTATTTTTTCTCCACTCGCGAGATCTCTGAGATGCGTGGGCCGACCGGCGTGAAATTTTGCACGTTGGTCAGTAATAGGCCCTATTTTATAATGCCGGTCCAAAATTTTGGGGGGGCATACCCCAAACAAATTTCAGGGGCCAAAAACATGCAAAATTTAGTCCGATTTCGGACGACTTTGAAGTTCGGCGACGAATATCTCCGAAACGGATGAAGATTTTCAAAATCGGATTTTTATTCCGTCTACCGCGATTCCTCCTGCGTTAGGCGAAAGAAGTCCAGTGAAGTTTGGTCCAGTAACCTTGGAGATTTAGATTCTTAATGGTACCCACTGAAAGCGCATATTTCGGAAGACCATATTTCGGCCCCTAGGGGGTGCTGCGCCCCCAAATTTTTACACGCGCTAGAGAATCACCAAGTCTTACTAGCGCACCCCCAATTTTTTTCAAAGGGGAGTCAAAAATTGGTTTAAAATGCAATAAAGGAGCGCTTGTAACTTCGGAGTTAGGGGGTGTAGCCCAACGAAACTTTGGCACTTGACGCGGCTCTAGGTTGGGGTGTTAACAAGAGTACAATTTTGGGAGCACTGCCCCCCTTAAAATTTGGGAGGGCAAAACGTCAAAAATTTAGTATGTTTTACGACAACTTTCGAGTTTGACCGCGAGTATCTCTGGAACTGATGAAGATAGCGACAATATCTAAACGGCGTTGACGAGAACGATCCTTTCGGTGTTGAACAAAAAAATTTGTCAAATTTCGTCCACTACGAACAAAGTTATAGGCGCTCATGTTGACATACCCTAAGTCGACAATGCGCGTTCGGCGTATACCAATGCATTTGAGTTCGGGCCACGTGACTTTGATGCCGGGGAAATTTTAACCTCCCCCCTAATTTTCCCCAATCGGACTTAGGGCGCCGGGCGGACTCACGTTGGGCTTTGCCCCAAATTTCTAGTTGTTAATTAGCCCCACGGTGTTTCATAAAAAGGCGTCCTTTTTCTTTCTTTCGTAATTCAGTCAAATGATGATCAATTTACACAAAATTATGAGCAGGTGGAGCTGAAGAAATACTAATTCAAAATATTTGGACAAAGTATGGCTGTTAGTTAAATATTTTTTGCTAGTCGTGATGTAATGCTGACGTCATAGTGTGCCGCGAGTGCAAACTGGCTTGTCTCAACTGGTTCTGTCATTTGCTACCCTGCTTCGATGGCAAACTTTATCTTGTTCACTGATGAAAAATGTTCATTGTCTCAGCACTAAGCAACATGGGGGCATAAAATCAGGCATCTTGCAATCCAAAAACTTAATCGTCTCGCAAGCGGTGCTTGCTGGTGCACTGTCTTGGTAGAAGGTGCAAAAGTTAAGCTATTCCCACAAGTGTGTGTGAAAGTTATCGTTTTGGGCGTTTTTGTGGCTACAATGATAAAACTTCAACAGTTAGTCATCAATGAACCAGATAAAGCTCGCCATCGACACAGGGCAGCTATTCAGCAATCTGTCAGGACCGTTTGTGACATGCCAGTTTGTACTCGCAGCACACTATGATGTCAGCATTATGTCTTGACTAGCAAAGAATATTTAATTAACAGCCATATTTTTAGATATTTTGAATTAATATTTCTTAAGCTACATCTGGTAAAAATTTTGTGTCAATTGATTATCATTTGACTGAACTATGAAAGAAAGAAAAAGGGCACCTTTTTATGAAACACCATGTAGAGGGCAAAATGGTGAAACAGCATATCAAATTTCTTGCAAAGCATTTTTTAACATGCAAAATGCAAAATTTGAAACATTTATCTGATTGAAAAATGAAATGTAGCATGCAAATGCATCAGTTATTTATTCACAAAGTGTAAAACAAGGTTAAAAATGCTGGAAAAATGCAATGTCTGAAAGTTTTTCAGATTTCCGCAAATTGTCATCGATGGCAGATAGGATGCTTTGCCATTTCACCCTTGATATGCCATGTTATGTATTTTGTATGTGGCTTGATGGTTTAGAACACTACGTCTTCTGCAGGCTGATCAGGAACAGAGCTCCAGACCCATCAAATCACTGGCTTTATTTACTGATTTGCTATGCTGCTTTTCTCAAATGAAATCAAATCAAATCATTTATTTAGACAAGCAGATACAAAAAAAAGGTGACAAAATGAGTAATGAAAAGGCTTGAGCAAGGGCGCAAAGGGCTGCAAGAGCCTCTTACATGGACCCCCCAAATAAGAAAAAAAACATACGAATAAGACAACACAATAAAACCTGTTAAAACACAGATGTAAACCGAACCAAGTCAAATCAAAAGAATTTTTGATGTCTTTTTGAGGATGGCAGCAGCGATGAACAAAAGGTTAACGAATTAGTAACTATAGGTTGTAATTTGGTGAAACTGTTATGGTTTATTAGTTACAGTTTCACTTTGTGAATTTATTCAAAGCTGTTTTGATGCTGCTGTAGAGAGTGCAATGCGGTGATGGCTACACGGTGGCTGCCAGCGTCGATGGTGAACTCCTGCTGTGGGGTCGACGCAGCAAGTCGTTGGCCACCAAGGATGACAGTCTGTCGCCGACACTCAACTCTGATGACATGGTTGCTGACGCCGACACCTCGCGACACTTGGACGTCTGCAGTCCAACACAGCTGACAGTTGACCCAGTTACTGTCAAACAGCACTGTCGCAAGCCAAGCAATACAAGTATATCTTCCGGCGCCGGCGCTGATGACGTTGCTGCCTGTAGAAATGCTGCTGAGGCTTCTACTTCTAAAAATGCGGGTATGATCTTTGATAAATAAAAGTGCTACTGTTCTTGTTTCATTTTTCATAAGTGATTTATGTCATAATGCATGAGTACGTTGGTTATTGTATTTTAAAGTAATTAATTATGTGACTAATGTGAGTAAAAAAAAACAATCGTTTGACGGCTTTACATTTGAGTAATTTTGCCATGGATATCATTTTCATTGCATATTGCAATCATATACTGTAGAGTGTTTTCGCTGTATACATTATTATGTTGTTGATCTCGCAAATTTATAGAAATCAAAATGTATTAACAATATGGGCACTATTTGGTGCTCGCAGAAAAATTGCATTATCTTAGTAGAGATTAATTAAATTAGTCATAATGTTTACTGTGCTGGCAGAGGGTGTGTGGCCACCGGCTGGCTTTGCACGACAAATATCAGTTTCCAGCAACGTTGGCGACCAGCTTGACAGTAGCGGCTCTAAACAGTCAGGTACCTGTGGTGTTTAGTGTTATATGAGTAAGTCTAATCACTCAGTTATACACGGTAAAATAGTCTAGCATTTTAGGATAATTTTATAGACATATTTTGCTCTTATTTTTAAACGGCAGATGTTTAATACGGTTATCCATTGGATGCAATCGACACATCTCCACATTTGTGCTATGCAGCAAAATCTAACTGTGATCAGATAGCAAAGCTTATACCAAATCTAATATATACAATGTGTCCCAAAGTTAGCGACACCCCTACAGATAAGTTGGTGTAAAATCGTTAATACTTGGCAAATATTTTACAAAATGAAAACACTTGTGGAGACAATCGTTCCGAACTAGTCTTTAAAGTTTGTGCTAAAAGTGGCCACTTTTGGCCTCGATGCAATCTCTTAGTCTTAGGTGGGTACACTGCTGCTTGATCCCTTTGTTGATAACAATGCACTGAACATAACCATAATGTAAACAAACTCTGGCGTAATAACAACGTTTCACCGAGCACACACGGTAAGGTGCGGACGTCATAATAGCTGTGACGGTAAGTAATGCTACGATAGCGCAGTGTACAATATTTCGTTAAAATTCATCAACCACAAACTGAATGAAGCGTGATTGAAGCTAGGGGTGTTGATAATTTTGGGGCACAGTGTAGTTTTGACTTTCAATTTCTATCTTTAATTTGTTTCTACTATTTTGAAAATATATTATTAGAAAAACTTAGAGCTGTCGAAGCGTTAATTTTTAAAATGCATTAACGCACTGCATTAATTTTTTTAACGCATTAATAAATGCGCTATTAATGCACCCAGGCCTGTCAAGAGGAAGAGTAGGGTGGGTAAGTTACTCCGAGTCCCGCATCATTTGGGCGCCCCACCTGTAGAATATAGAAAGTTAAAGACACATTTTAAACATATAGTCAACAATAACTGCCGTCATATCTAGCATAGAAATCTATTAGCCTGTCGTCAAAATAATTATTTATTTACAGTAATGATAGAATGACAACTACAGTTTAGTTACTTGAATTCATTCGATTGTCAAATAACCGCAGTTTAACGGAATACTGGAACTTTTGCTTCACGGAATTTAATAAATTAACATAAATTTACGTATGTGCATTAATTATTTTCATGCATTAATTAACACATTAATGTGTTAATTAATGCATTAATTTGACAGCTGTAGAAAAATTGTACAATTCTGCCTTTGTTGAGTGCAGTAGTTCATGGAGCTAAGTGGCTGATAATTCCAGAGTACTGCTAATGTAATATACTACAGTAAGATAATAGCAGTGACTGATGGATAGTAATGATAGTAATGTTTGATTGTGTGAATTTTGCTGCAGAGAGTGCTGCTGGCACAAAAGAAGAATTTGAACGCATTTTGAGTCCTACTCCACTTCTGAGGTAAGTCCACTAGAAGGTGAACATAACACATTTTCAGATAAATCTATCTTTGGTTGTTTTTATCATTATGATGTTGATGATAATGTTACACTGCAGTTCTGTGAGTGTGAACTGTAATGTTCTGCAAAGTATAAATATTAATACAACTGTGTTCTTCAGATTAGATGAAGTTAACCAGCTTTAATTTTGTACAGTAGCCTAGCTCATCCATGTTTAGAGGACAAAACTGTGTGGTTTTTCATAGTAATTGAAGAAGATTAATAGACTGACTGTATCACTAAACTCAGACGTAATAAACAGCATTGAGTGAGGTAAATGTAAGCAAAGCTAAAGTGCATTATGCACTGGGCTTTCCTTCATTATGGATTTTACTGAAGAATTCAGATGTTTCCTACTGTTGTATCTTCCATTGGTCAGAGGCTGTTTCAGCCAACTAAGCCACATGCTGCCAGGTCACTCAACTCAACTCAACTCGGGTTTAATAAAAACAATAGCCGATTGCTAAAAAATATATAAACATAAAAGTAGCCACTACACATAGCTAATAGAGCATACAAAATACGAAATAGTCCACACTCAACACTCCTTTAAGTTCGGTTCACATCCACATATATATTTCTAGTTACAGCAAAACAAAGCACATGCTGTTATACTCGATTGATTACCTCATCAGTCATGCAAACGTGGACCAGGCCACCCATGCAACAGCTGACAGGAGCAAATTCTCCAGGTCTTCGGCACTTCTCCAGCTGATCTGTGCCGCAACATATGGTCCAGGCTGACTATGCAGTGATGACATGTGAAGCAAGAGTTCCAATAATTCCATTAAATTGCAGTTATTTGACAATTAAAAATTGTTTTGTTGCCATTTCATCATTACTGTCACAGTACTGCAACTCAGCCACGAGTTCATCACTTGTCATTCCACTCACCGTCTCGATGTATTTCACTATAATATCAGCAATATAATGATGCATTAATTAATGCATGAACGTGTGCAATAGAAAAATTAATGCCGTTTAAAAAAATTAACGCCTTAGCAAACTAGTTTTTTTGCAATAGGCATCACGTAAGTGGCTAACTGTACATGTATAACTGAGGGATGACATAAGCGGATTTAGGGGGCCCAAGGGGTCATGACGCTCCCTCAGACCTCCAGTCAGCTAGGGAGAGGGATACCCTCTCCCCATGCTCCACCCCGTCGGCGCCTCACCTTGAGTTAGGGGGAAACTTGCTCCAAGGACTTAGAGGGATAGACACCTTTGAGTAACGCTCTTTGTCGCGTGCAAGTCAATCTCCATGGCAGTCCTTGTATTCCAGGTGTATTTCTATACTGTTTTAGTCATTAAAAAAACAAAATTTAGCACCCTGAGTCCACAAAAATACGCCATTTTGACCCCAAAATCTCAAAAAAAATTTCTGGGGAGGGGGCACTGCCTCTTTCCCAGACCAATCCCCCTCTGGGGAGGGGGGACACCCCTTTCCCACACTTTACCCCTCCCCTTGGCGCCTTCGGCGCCACGACTCGGCTTGTGCCTTCTGCGCTCGACCTTGCCTCTCCTTAACTTCAACTCCTGGATCCGCCTATGAGGAATGGTGTACATGTTGTATGCAGAATGGATGCATCTGGCCAGCAGTCGGGTGACGATGCTTGTACTGCACTCACTGTCATGCTGTCCTATTTCTTCACTTACAGAGACTATCTCTTCATACAAGTCGAGACCACCGCCCCACCACCTCGCAAGAAGAAACGACGCAGTCTTATACGGTCAGCATCTAGTCACATTTGTCAAGTTTCACAAAGTACTTAATCAATAAACACTTTGCATGGTAGTCAGCAAAACCATAAAAGCATCGTATAAGTACTGTTACATACCACTGCAATGATGTCCATGTAAGATTATTTCTATAGCACCATTTTAGGGTCATTGCATCACGAATCAGATTCGGCCACTGGCTGCCATTGTGCACTCTAAATATGCACTTAGTTACTTACTTACTTACTCTCATAATGTCCTATAAGTTGTGTACTTGTAGTTCAGTTTTTATACTTTGCAGACACTGTTGATGTGAAATTTTAATATTTTTTATTATGCAGATTTGAACCTCTAAGATTCTGAATTATATTCTGTTTATTAATTTGCATATTTTGCCACTGGTGGTTTAATTATGTACTTATTTATTGCTGCTATTTTTGTTTTAACCTAGATGTGCTTCGGTGGTGTTGCTTGAGTGTAGTCTGGCCTTTAACTTAAATGACCGTGTTTCAACATTATCGGAAATACACTTTTTGGAGACCCAGCTTAATTTGTTGTAACTCTAGAAATACGTGACAGTTAAGCAAAAAACTGAAATACTGGTATGTTGTCTGTTGTTCCAATAGGCTGCAGTATGTGTTTTGCCCATTCGTTCATTGGTCTGTACATCTGTCCTTTATAGGCTGTTAACTGAAAAAACAAAAAGGTATACATGGTGGATGCTCGCATAATATGTTATCACTGGGCCAGCATATTTTAGTTTACCACTGATTGCTACAGTGTAAATGTGTTGTGCAAGGCGGCATACAAGATCCTCTGACGTGGAACAGTCAACAGGTACAAGACACTGCTCGGCATCGAGTCGTGAAGGAGGTGATGAATACTCATCTGAGGCATCCGAGTTTGACAGCACCAAGAATGTAAGCACAGCGCATTACAATGAAGTTTTACAACACTGAGTATGTAAGCAGATTACAGCGGTGAAGTTATTACAGAAGTGCAGAATTTGGAATCTGCTTTTATGGTGATAGATGGAGTTTTTATTAATAATTATAGAATTTCAGTATTTAAAATAGTTTATTTAATGAAAAACATTGGAAAATTGACTGACGTAAAACACTCAAGCTAAAACATAATACATTATTATTATGCTCATTTGCAGTGTATGTATACATCAGTTACACATTTACAGTAAATAGTTACAAGAGTTTTCGCAGAGAACCAGCTGTTTCTATATGATCTCTACATTTCTGCAGTGCAGATGATGGCGTGTTTTTTTACTCACGATGTACAAGTTTCCAGAGGAGTTTGTGGAATGTTGAGTGATCCCATATGGCAGGTGACGCTCCATAACTCTAAGGTGGATTTTCACAAAGAGCTGTGGTCTGTCTGAAGACGTTTGACATCACGCAGTTAGTTTGTGTCTTGTTGGGGAGCAGATTCCACCATGGCTGGCGCGTGAGATGGTTCACTGTGCGGAGGAGACGGAGGTGAGTGATGGGAATGAGGCTGACCCTGGCAGCGAGGAGCTGTCAGACAATGATGATTGCCGACGACGAACGGCCAGCACTGCAAAGAACCACTGTGTGGACACCAGTATGTGTACTAACTCATAGTTACTTGCTTCACTTTGACTTATCGTTTTATCTAGTTTTGAGATCCAAAACTTAGTAAGTAAGCAAGTATGTAAGTAAGAAAACAAGTAAAACGTGAATCTGTATAATGAATGAAGGTCAAAAAGCCTCTAATGTGCTGTGACAGTACTGGAAAACGAAAAATGGTTAATAATCATTTATCGACAGAGATGGTGTAAACAGGATCATGCAGGTACACGTCATCGGGCCAGCGACAGAGAAAGTATCGAAATAAAGTGAAAACTGTTTGAAGGACGATGCTTGGCTTAAAGAGCCACGATTTTAGGCCTGAAAAACTAAAGGTCATAGCCAAAGACCAGAGCAGCTATTCACAGATCTTAGACGCTATGTGGTTCAGTTACTCGTTTGTTCATTTTGCTCGCTGTTTGCTTGTGTAATTAATTATCTGTGTGGAACCGTTGTAAAACTTGACCTGTTTAGCCTGTTAACTATACACGTTATTTGCACAGTTATGTATTTTATGTTGATTGTGATATACCCACATTCAGTGCAGTGTCATAAAGCTATAAGCATCTGTGACAACAATTTGCAGAAAGATATTGTAGGAAATTTGTTTGTTTAAATGTGATGCTTTATGATATGCAGATACAAGCCAGTCCAATCAGCAGCAGGCTGAAGTAAGTTGATAATAATTTGTCGATTGATTGCATTTGTTTAATGTTTTTTGTCTGCATTTTCAGCTGGGTATTAGCTGGGTAAGGGAACAGCGTGATTTTGTCTGTTTGTATTATTGGTATGTGCATTATTGACTGCTAGTGTCTGAGCATCACTATGGACAATATTTATGGTGCTTTCGTCTTCACAACTTCATTTCATTTTATTTTTTTTTCTTTTTTTCCTTTTTTCTTATCGATATTGTACCGGTTTTGCTCTGTTATGTTCTGTTTTTGCAATGGCGTTTGACCGTTGTTTAATAAAAGATTAGTTGCTTACTTACTTACATCTTTGCGTTTTTTTAATCAGCATAAAATGGTATTTAGTTTTGCTTAGCCATTTATCTGTTGACTCTCAGCAAACCAATTTTTATGCTGCCATGGCAACGTGTCACTCGGGCGACCACTGAAATGCACACTTACATGGAGATGTAGACCTGGAGGCCACCGATGCAACAGCTGACTGTAGCTAATTCCGGAGAAAACTCTGACACTCTTCTTTAGTGGATTATGGTGTACTGTAGGCTGTCAAACATGGATGTGGAGTGACGCTGTGGCCCGCCCATTAGTTATGCGCTGATGATGAAGTTGCTGCTGCTGATGATTTAGTTGTTGCCAATCCTTCAACCAAGCAGATTAACTTGTGCCATGAGTCTGCCTGTAGACTGCTGGATGCTGATATTTTACTTGCTATTTTGCTTGATGTGTCTGGTGGTGCTGAACCATTTATATCAGGCATCTGTAGGATTTTGTAGGCTGTGTGTCTATGAAGACGTCTATGTGGTAATAATGAAATTCGTCTGTTGTGTCAGGAATATTCACACTAGAAATTATTAGAATCTGATAACTTTTCTTGAAGTTACAATCAAAAAAGTTGGGGATGTTATTTTTGAGACACAGTGGGCGACTTCACTTTTTGACTTAGACTTTCGCTGAGACTTTCGCTGAGCCTAAACTTCGGTCTAAGTAAGTAAGTAAGTAAGTAAGTAAAATGTAAATTTATATAGCGCATATTGTTAAAATTAACCTCTAATGCACTTGTCACACCAGTACCGACTGAACAGGATTGTTTTAAAGAACTGTTTGAAACTGTCAATGTCACACGCTGGATCTCTGAGTTCATCTGGCAGCAAGTTCCAGACCGTCGGACCAGCAACTGGAAAAGCCCGACGGCCGTACGTTTTGAGTCGACAGCGGGGTACCTACTTAAGTCAAAAAGAAGTGATTTCGCTGAGCGAAAACATGGCGACTAACACGGATAGTTTAGTAAATTAATACCAAAATTGGTACCAAAAATAAACGCCGTAATGGCTACGCAATGACGTAAGACGTTACGTAATTATGTCATTTGCGTGCGTGGCACAATTAAATAAGCAAGTCCAAGCGTAACTGGTTGATTTATTTCCTGTTAGGTTTACAGGTTTTCCACCATTTTTAATCGTTTAGTTGAACTTTGTTCTAAGTACAGACTTTAGTGTTCAGCTTTAGCTTTGGCGCAGCAAAAAGGCTCAGCGAAAGTCTAAGTCAAAAAGTGAAGTCGCCGGGTGTACTTGTTGTACTTGTGGTGTTGTTGCCAGGAACATGCAGCTGGTACACCGAGTGATCAAAAGCCTTCATCTGCAAAGTAAATTTATTCTTTGTGTTTCTTTGCTTTAAATTTCTTACAGGATTTTCTGCTGTTCCTATTTTCGTGTAGTGTTGCACTTGTCTCTTAAGTCTATTAATGATGTTGGTTGGGTAACAGAAAGGGCATTTATTCCAACCTATAACAAGAAATTTGAGCTAATGTGCACGAGACGCATGAAAGCCTATAGCAGTTCCTGTTCGCACACTGTCAGTCTATCTCCAGCTGTTTTCGCGAAAGACTGGCCAACAACGGTAAAATAACGATTTTTACGGCGGTACGGCTATTTGATGCTCTCGTGCACAGGTTTCCTTAAACCTAGAAAATCGAGACTTAGACCGTCGAAATCTATGTTCAGTGCTAAAAATTTCATACGCAGCTTGTCTATCTGAATTGGTTTCAGCGCAATTTGCTCTTGATAAGTGTCTCGCAGCCCAAAATCACCAAAAAATCCATAAAACTCCTTATTTTAGCATTCAAGGTCATCCAAGGTCATTGAAATTGGTGGCAGTCGTGAGCCAGTGTACGACTTTCTATTAGTGATTAATAGTAACCTAGGCCCTATCTCGCAGCGTTACTGAGATATAGCGACTTATTGGTCAAAAATAGCAAATTTTGCCCACCCCCCTCTCATTTATCGCCCTCGTTCGGGGTGATCCCCTTCGAATTTACGGAAAAGCTTTACGGTTCCTGAAACTAGAGTCTTCCGGGCAGCCGACAGTGAAAATTTGGTAATTCTAGCTTGCACCATTTTTTACTGATCCACTTGTGTGACAGATGGACAGATAGACAGAATTGCGATGGCTAAGACGCGCTGAAAGCAGTAGCTGCCTCAACAGTTACCAAAAGTTTACTTTGGCAAATGTCTGCATTAAATAATTATGATAAGGTTTTACTTGCCTCACTTGCTTGTTTTTTGTATGTAACTTTTTGACTGTTTAATGATAAACTAAAGGTGATGGAGTGTATATCTATATCAAACTCTGGTGTACTTAGGGTTACTTTAGCCCTAGTTAGTTTCTCAGCTTAAGTTAGTGGACAAGCCTACATGTATGAGTGTTTTGGTAGAATCACTAGAATGAGGGTGTTCTGTCCTTTTAGTTAGTAGTGTGTTAAATGATTTTGCAGTCAATTACAGCTTGCTTTAGTTTTTTGGTGGATAAAATCTTGAAGTGTGTGTGTGCATGGCACGTTTGTGATGGTTTAGCCTAGTGATAACATCGCTAGTCACATCCACAAAGTCGCACATATTTGAGCTGGGTTAGTACTGAGATTGGTGACCGTTTCTGGCTATACTGTCGTGATATTTGACCAAGTCATCTAAGCAATTTCAGCTCGGCCATTCTTCTGTGGGTATCATAGTAAATATGGTGATGCAAATGGTGATGGTTGTTGCTACCACTAGGGAAGAAACGGCGATTTCTGCGTAACAGACGGCCCTGTTATTAGGACTGCTGGCATACTGATCTAGTCAATAAAAGGCGCTGGCTGTTAACAGAGCCGGCTGTTCACCTGATGGGTTTTGTGATAGATTTAAACCTTGCCGACGATTACACGTAAGTAAGTAAGTAATAGTTTAATGCATGCATCAAACGTACGTGCATACATGTGCACTCGATCTGTGCATAAATCTCATGTGGCTGTGGTGTTTTTCAGCGTGTCTGGCTCTGGCAAGCCGCCTGCACCTGTGTCTGCTGGTAGCAAGAAGTCATCGGTGACGTCACGACTTCGACCAGACTCGCGCCATGTTGCTGGTGTCACGGTGCTGCATCGACCTGGCTTCCGTAGCCGTGTCATGCCCGGAACCAAGATCAGCAAGTGAGTGATGACTTCATGTGAACTTTGTATATTTACTACTGAGTCATCACTACTGTGACTTGGTGGCCTAATAGTAAGGCGTTGGACTTACAGTCAAGAGGTTGTGAGTTTGTTCAACTGCCATTCTGCTACTAACTGACTGACTAACTGTGGACTGGTAAATCGTCTCACCGTATAGCCAGGCACTTTCTATCTGTCCATTGTGGGTAAATCAAGTAGGCTTATTACAGCCTGTCTTAGGCTTATTACAGCCTCTCTGGCTGGGGTTAAGACGGGCGCTGGCAGGTACAGATCCCATATGGCAGGTGATGCTCTGTAGCTCTGAGATTCTTCATCTTATGAAGAGCTGCAAGCACCTTTGACTTTATGTTTACTTTCGGAATCATTACTGATACCATAACTTTGGGCAGACGACGTTGGTGTCATAATGCTGGAATTTTATTGGTGATATTTACAGCTGGTGAAATGATTAGCTAATGCAAGCAATCTGATGCCATTGTAGACCTGGAAGTATGGCTGGTTCAGGAAATGTGGACAACGAAGTGCGCCTTCGGCAGAAAAACCTCAACAGCTTACAAGTCAGTTCAGTGCGTTGAAATTGTGAAATAGGGCTGAGAAGTTTTTTTACACTGTTAGCTGAATACTTAAAACCAAACTAAAAATAAATTCACTGTTATCTGGTGACGGATTGATAAGTTGAAGTAGTAGGCAATTTTCAGGTATACTGGGTACTCTGTAGACTCTATATGATTTGAATATACAGGGTGGTCCAAAAAAACCGCACAAAGTTAATGACACCATAATTTTGCAACTGTACGTCATCGAATCATGTGGTTTTTTGCAAAATGTTCCGAAAGAAATTTCTTACGTGACTAAAGTCAGTATTTGAATACAGCAGTTAAATATTCTTTGTTATTGCCGCTGGAAATTGAACTGTGCAAAAAAGTATTACCCTCGACA
>Ga0056128_1001602_pt1 | contig 25619 bp, 14 predicted proteins | sample WorMetLIZISLAND2_FD_71113 | JGI IMG/M metagenome (GOLD analysis project Ga0056128, IMG submission 71113) | Marine gutless worms symbiont microbial communities from Max Planck institute for Marine Microbiology, Germany - Olavius geniculatus... ... | reverse complement strand
TAGGAACTTATAATTTTGCTAAATAAAGCACCTTTTGTTTATTGTGCGCTAATTGAGTCTTTAAAAGTTTATTGCAGATAACAACATTCGGCGTTATGTAGCAATTTGGAACATTTGCGTCGAACACGGTAAGGTGATGATGCAAATTAGGTGAGGTGGAAAATGAGTGCACCTCGCATATATCTGGATCGTTTGCCATCTTTCTGCCAAAAATTATCAAAATCGGTGGAAATTTGACGCAGTTCTGACAAAAACAAATCTGCTTAGTTTTTTTTTGAGACACGGTGTAGTAAATCACTGTATCAAAGGCAGAATGACAAAACATCCTATGTGCTGTTTTGATGTTTTCAGAAAATCTGAAAAAATCTCACACTGCACTTTTCCAGCGTTTTAATGCTGTCTCAGTTTATTAAAATGTTAATAAATAAAATATGCACCTGCTTGCTATATTACATTTTATAATGAGATAGAACGTTTTTCCACAAAAATAGGCAGATACAATGTCTTGCCATTCTGCCGTTGAGTTGCACAATAAGCAATAGGTCAAGAAAAAAATAAAATGTTCAGCAAGCAGTCACAATAATACTAAATCAAAGGCAACTCAAGTGTGATCGGAGTCATGTAAAGATCTGAAATGATTAAACACATTCACTTCAATGTCAGACGGAAGCTGATAAGTGTACAATTTACGCTGAGCATCAGACATCTTTGTCAGGCCAAGAAGCTCCTGCAAGCCACACAAATAGAATTTAATAAATGCAAAAAAAATAAATGTCATCAGCACAAATGTTTATCCCAAAAATACTGGTGAGGGAAAAAAGAAAATCATGTTGTCCAGTGCTGACATACTCTGCAGCTGTCTGCCTGATCTATTGAGCCAAAAATTGGCACACTGGCTATTCTTTGGCTTTTCTGCATGTTTTAGTTTTCAAGTTAAGAACCCGTACGAGATGAATAAACAAACAAACAGATGGACAGATAAGCAAGAGCCATGATAATGTGGCGTATTAGAATGGATACATAAGAAAGTAACAGACGAAAAAAACTATGAAGTCAAAAAAAGTTTTTATCGAAAAGTAAAAAATACCTGTCACACTAGCTAAGCAAACTAAACAGTGTTTATGCAAGCAACAATTGAGTCTGAGTTAAAATGTCACAGTTTTAAGTGTAAAATGTTCATGCCAGTACCTGTATTTTACTGTAGTTGGGCTGCCTCTGAGACCCTTCCAGTACCAGAGAAGATTCACCTCCAGCGATCGTTGGTGGTGAACGGTTAACTGGCTGGTAGCATGTGAGGGAATTCTTTGGTGTTGGTAGAGACGTCAACTTGCCACTGCCATTGGATGCACCACACAGTGACTGCTTCAGACCAGTCTCTGCCGCCGTACCAGACGTAAGAGGATCCGACATGCTTGAACTAACCGCGGCTAAACCTCTGCCAGCCTGCTCGGTATTTGTTGTATTTGATGTATCTGACTGTAAACCGATAATCAAGTTAGTGGGAAAATGTTTTTCTGCCTGCATTGACTGGTACTCGCCATCTTCTTGCAAACATGGCACTATATCACGATCTAAATTCGTCGAAGTTGGTGGTCGATAACCAAAGCTTTCTTCCGCAACATGAGGGTGTTCCATGCACAAACCGCTTTGCAGGAATGGCGTTCCAACTGCCGAAAGACGACACGTGGATGCGCCAACAGACGGCAAGCAGTAATCTGACTGCTTTTGAGCACAAAGTAAACTCTGGGAACTGCTGTCGTTTGTATTCTGCAACAGGATTCGGCGGCCTGTATTTTCTCTGCATCTAGTCTCAGAAGAAAGGCCATGATGATCCACGACACCAATGGTGTTCTTATTTTGGTCAATTATGCTTGTTCTGGCCCACCTAGTCATAGATGTTGATCTCTGAAACTTCTTTCGTGATAAAGTTTGTTTTTTATTCTGTGAATGCCAATCGATATTACAATCTTCCATTGTTCTGGTAACACTTGCAGCACTAATGCACAGCAGAGCATCATCATCTATACTGTCAAATGAAGTGGATTTCACATCCGCCGAGCCTCTCAAACTCTGAGCACCAAATTCTTCCAACGACTTGCTTCGAGCACAAAAAAGACGTGCTAGGTTAGTGTTAACAGTCGGCAGTGATGTAATAATACACTCTGGAACTTCACTGGTCTCTGCAGCATCTCTCCTACTGTAATTCGCTACAGAATCACTGCCTATATACTCACAGACCCGCATACCATCTTCTTGTCTCACCAAAGAACTGTGCTCAGAATCGAATGCAGCTGCTGGCAGAATCTCCGAAAAAATTTCAGCATCGACTGAGTGCACTGTAACAGCAGAGTCATTCCTATGTACTTCTGCAACAATTAAAGGCAAATCTTTCTCAGTGACTTCTGTCTCAATGTCTTTAGCTGAGGAAATGCCTGTCCTACGTTCAGCACTGCCCAACAACTCATTAACCACACAGTCACTCGGTACATTTTCATCAGCTAAAATCTGATTAGAACGCGGATGCCCTTCAGCAGATACTGCATGTACTGCTGGATTCAGGCTGCATACACTGGTAACTGTACAGAGTCTGTCACTAGGTACAGGCAGTGATACCACTGATGTGGAAACAACTGTTGCAGCATCAGGTTCCATTTCAATCTCTTGACTAGTTTCAGCTGCAGCTATTTGACTATGTTTTGCACCAGGTGTCCGTTTATCTAACGAAATGCCTGATAGTTTAGCTACTGGTGCTGCATCAGCTTCAACTCCAACTGCCTCAACCAAGTTCTGCGATGAAGCGACTCCATTAGTGATGCAATTCACGAGTGTTGGGTTATTATCGGTCTGACCACGGCTTGCTGTTTGTGACTGAGGAGCGAAAACAACTGCAGGGGTCGACAGAATATCATGTCCGGACATAACGACAAGTTCGCAATCAGGCAGATTATCATTTCTCACATTGTTTCTCTCTGCAGGTGCATGTGCATCAACACTATCAGCGGTGCTCAAGTGCTCTGGGTCATTCTCCTCTACTACCATGTCTTCTGTAAGCATGTTAAGTTTGAACAATCGGCGCTTTTTACTAGCAGGCTTTATTTTTGCTGCCGGCTTAAACAGTTTATCAGGTTCTGGGGACTTGTCTTTGAGCAACAACCATTTCCGTTTGGAACCAGCTAGGCTGATATCTGCTGGCGACTTCGCTGTAATTCCCAGTGCACGCTTGCTTGTGAGAAAATTGCCATTCACGCATGCTTCTTTACAAGGTGACTGTACACTCTGCGTTATGTCAGGTGAAACCACATCATCCTGAAGTGAGCGAACATTTTCAATACGCAATTCACATGGCGGACTGCTGTCAGTGCAACTGCTAGTCACAACTGGCACTTCATTTGCATTCACCACGGGAACTTTAGCCAGAACATTAACATCAGACTCTGTGTACGCCATTCGTCCAGCATCCACGTAAGATGACTCTAGCGGAGAGGAGTCGCTACTACATGCTGTTACAGTAGTGGTACATATTACTTCACCTGATCCAGTCACTACCTCACCATCACAACTATTCTGCTGCCCTGTGTCAGAACTGGTACTGCGTGGTAACTTGTCTGACAAGCTATTCGAATTTACTTCGTTATCGGATCCACCGAACAGATTTCGTACCCTGTCATACACGACAGATGGAAAGGTAGCAACATCGGAAGGTTGTGAAGTGATAAGATATGCTTCGGTGGAGTTAATGACTATAGTAGTGGGATGAGACTGTGCTGCAGTGACGGTCAACACTTCCAGTTCAGAGCGCAGACTGGCAGCACTGGGAATCCTCTGACTTGTGACCACATGCTCGCTGTTTGCAGGCACTACCAAGGCCGCACAGTGTAGTGGAGACAACGGGAAGTCTGGCTTAACTACGACAGTGCCACCCGCGACGTCGGACCGACTCACCTGTGTTGACTGAAAGCAACTCACATCACTCTGATAAGCTGGGTTAGTCCTCATGCTCGACTCAAACAGATCTACTAGCACATCTTGGTTCACAGCTGACATCATGGCATAACTGTGCTCAGCATTAACCTGCAAAACACACAAAGAACAGCTTCTAAACCTTAGTCATATGAAAACAATAACAAAAACAACAGACACTTACTAATAACAGAATAAAATAATAATGATACTGAAATAAAACAGCCGTAATAAACAGCAGCAACAGACACTAGTTGACTATGAAATAAAATAATAGCAGCCATGTAAACTGTAAACACTAGTTAGAAGTGCATATAAATACTGATACATATCATCTTAGTTTGTTTAACACAAGATTCAGTTAAGAAATAAGCTTCTCTGTCACCATCATCTAATTTTTGTACATGCAATTACTTCGCAAACATGCAAACAGTGAAGAATGAAAAGTACAAACTTTGCATTTAAAATAGAATTAGCATAAAATGAATATCAGAAAGTTGAGTGCAACGTCTAATGAACAATAACAAACTCAACTAGAAAAGCAGTCAGAGACCACAGACCTCCGCCAAGCATATTGATTCAACACAATATTGTAGTCCTAGTCTAATCCAGGTTTTGAACCAACAGTAAATTTAGAGTTTCGGACTCCAATCGCATTTTACGTGTCATTGACTCAGCACCTTTTCTCAAAACATCCGGCCATACCGAAACCTCACTTTTGCAAATCAAAGTGATCCAGAATCCAGGCTTCCTTCCGGATCACGCCCAAAAATTGAATCACTTGTAGTTTTTGCCATTCCCGACATGCCCTCAAAATTTCAGAAAGATCCTTCCATAACTTTTTGAGTTATCTTGCTAACACACAGACAAACAAAAACTGGCAAAAACATAACCTCCTTGGCGGAGGTAACCAGTTACACCTTACGCTACTATTCGACCATCATCATCATCATCAAGTGCGTGCCTCGAGCTGGAGCGTAGCGGTTTCCACGAGGTGCTTCCAGTGTTCTCGATCCTGGGCGTATTTCCAAGCTGAGTTGAGACCAAGATTATGAGGCTGGAGATCTGCTCCCAGGGTACGTAGCCATGTGTGGCGAGGGTGTCTGGGAGAGCGCTTCCAATCTATGGGCAGGGATGCACTATTCGACCATCGAGCTTACTTAATTGTTGGCCTGCCAAGCTCAGAAATCTGGTGCATGGCTTTGATAAGTTTTAGACAATTTGTAAAAAAGAATCCTGCTTAGCCTTTACTACTGAGACCAGCGCATTAAAATTTTGATAAACAGCATGCACTACAAAAATCCACATAATAATCTTGTTACTTTACTTACTTACTACATCCACAGCTTAAAATTACATGCTGGAGCACATACTACCAAGTAATATGTTCAACTGATTTCGTACCATAGGTTTGGCAGTGCATGGTGAAGTCTGTGCCTGTGCAAAATTGTCCAGTGGTCCAGAGACTTCACATAAGTTGCGTTCATCGCAGGACAGTTCACAAACTGGCACTGGCGAGAACTCGGTAATGTTATCAGTAGCTTCATTGGCGTTAGTTTGCTCTGTCTGCTGACGACAGAATCTCTCTTCAGAATCCAACTCTTTATCTTGCACAGTAGCCCGGACAGCAGCAGTAGTAGTAGAAGTAGAGGATTCTTGGTTACTCTGCACCGACGCAGCAGCAGTAATGGAAGGTAAGCTAATCGTGGAAGTGGTGCATATTACTGGGGTTATACTCTGCACCACTAAAGCAGCAGTAACCGAGGGAAAAGTAACGGCAGATGACGAACGAGTGACCTCAGAGTTTTGCCATTGATTGCTAGATGGCACAGCGTTTGCAGCAGCAGCAGCTACAGAAGTGGCGCATTCTGGTCTACCCTGCACCGATGCAGCAATAATGAAGGATGAAGTAATCGCAGAAGTGCTGCATTGTGGGTTAACGGCAGATGAAGAATGCACAACCACCTCCGTGTTTTGCCACTGACTGCCTAACGCCAACAGAGATGCACCGACCTCCACAGCCGCATCAGCCACCGACACTGCATAACTAACATCGACTCTTCTCTCAGCATGTACCAAGCGACTTTCGACACTGCTCGACAACACTGCATGCAGCGAGGATGATTCAGTACACGCTGCAACTGAAGATGGAGAACTGGATGGCATCGTCAGAGGTGCAGCTGCTGGGGGCGATGTACTGCTTGGAATACGGCAAGTTTTTGGTCTCCATTCTACGCAGCAAAACATCAGGTTAACAATGTTTATTACATTATTATAGCCTTGAGTATTGCAGTGAAGTATGGTCATAGTGGCTTGCTGATGTAACACGTCGAACTAGTGACCCTAAGATCTCTGGTTCGATTCCAGCTCAGTGCACTGACAGGTGCTGACCTGTCCTTGAACTGACCTTGGGCAATGGGCAAGTTGTTTGCACACATGTGCATCTGTCACCAAGCAGTATAATTTAGTATCAGCTACACCACCGGGAAGGTTACGGCAGTTAAATATGGAGGTCTAGTTCTCCTCCCTTATATAAAGCAGAGACGGGTTCGACTGTATTGAGATCCCATATGGCAGGTGTAGCATCTGCAGCTCGGGACCATTGGAAATGGAGATAAGCACCGTTTGCATTGATCACAGAGCTGTGAGAGAGAGTGCTGTTGACTATCAGTGATTTAACCTTAACCTTAAATGGTTATGTTGAACACCTCAAATTAGTTATTTATTTATTTATTTAATATGTAATAACACTTGCGACAAATGCGCAAGAACAATAACATAGGAAAACAGTAAAGAAAAACTACAAACATTACTAAGATAGACAAAAGGAACACAGAAAATACATGCTAAACATAGGAAAAGAATGAAAAAAAACTGGAAACATCACTAAGGAAAACAAAAGAAATACAGAAAATACATGCTAAACAAACTACAAATAAACAAACTAATAACAGTTGCTAAATAAAATTCTATTGATAAATGTCCGTTTGTGCAGTTCAGTTGTTACTTGATCTATTAATAAACCATGACCTATATCTCTTAATCCATATTTGTTATGTTAGTGTTTGTGTGATGGAGTTTGATAGAATGTATTTAGTAGTTTGGTAGTTGTTTATATTCAGTAGGTTTAATTCAGAGAATTAAAGAAATAGAAATTGTGTGTCTTAAGGTGGCCAGCATTGTTGACCAGCGTGGTTTTCTGGCAGTGGTTCAGTAATTAACTGTTGTATTATGTTATCACTTGTACTTGTGTTTGAGCCAAATAATTTTTTTCTTCTTCTTTTAGTATAAAAGTACAAAACATCAGTTTATACATTGTTAACGGCAACTTTGAAGAACTCGCACATCGAAAACAGCAAAAATCACAAAAGGTGATATTATTCAGCAGCAGTGCCAATTATTTTACACTGTTTATTGCTGAATTTTGCTTACTTGTGTTTTAGTTTCTAACATTTATATGTATGTGATATTTTAGTTAGTACTGCGGTTAAGTTACCGTAGTATCAGTTAAAATGGTCAGTAGTGTCGCGGATCATCAGAGAATTGCCAGGGAGTTTCGTAGTGTCTGGAGAATGGTCACTCTGTTCTTAATTGACTAAAATTTTCTTACAGTTACAGTTACAGTATCTCCACTGAAGAACAGTCATTGGAAGTTATGTTTTCTGGGTCTCTTCATTTTGGTGCAGTTATGTACAGTTTTTGGTCAATTTTTTGGAGAGTTTAGGCATGGCTAATGAGTGAAAGAAGGAATTGATTAGATTTTGCTAGCAGTTAGAAATTATTATGCATGATAGCAGAATGCTTTGCATGTCTTAGCCATCGTTTGGGCATCTGTCCGTCCGTCTGTTCGTTCTTCTCACTTTGGCACTGTGTCCAAACGGCAACACCTAGAATCATGATATCTTAACTGTGGGCTGCCCCAAAGACTCTAGTTATTCGTGACAAAATTTCTTGCCTCTGGTCGTGGGGGTTCCCCTCGAAAAGAGGGCATCAATGAGGGGTACCCTTTAAGAAGTAGAATTATAGCTGTCAAAGCATTATTTTTTAACGCATTAATTAAAGCATTGTTATTGCAGCCAGGCCCATCGAGAGGGAGAGTAGAGGGGGGAGTTACCCTGGGCCCTGCGATGTTTGGGGGGCTTGCCTGTAGAATATAGAAAGTTAGAAAACAAATAAAAACACATTTTTCAACAATAACTGACGTCATCACTAGCATAGAAATCTATTAGCTTGTCGTCTAAATAATATTTATTTACATTAGTGATGGAACGGCAACTACAGTTTGGTTACTTGAATTTATTCGATTGTCAAATAACTGCAGTTTAACGGAATATTTTAACTTTTGTTTCACAGAATTCAGTAAGATAAATGCATTTACACATATGCTTTAATTTTTTTAACGCGCATTAATTTTTTTAATGCGTGTTAATACATTGGTGCATTAACGCATTAATTAACACTTTAATTTGATAGCTCTACTGAAAAGACATTATTTTGCCACTATTGGCTCGTTTAGTGTGAAAATGGTTGCAGATAGGTACAGACATGCTGCTCGTCATAACAAGCACTGGTGACATGGTTTTTAGATTTATCAACATCGATGACCTTGAACGGCCTTGAACCTCCCAAAAAAGGTTTTTAGTGCATTGTTTGCAATTTTTGGCTGCAGGGCACATTCCAACAGTGAATTGCGATGAAATGCCTGAAGATAGATCAACACAACTTGTGTATGAAAGTTTCAGCATTAAATGCAGTTTTTAGCGGTCCAAGTCCCGACTCCCAAGGTTCAAGGAGGCCTGCGCATGCAAACCTCAAAGAGGGGCACCCCTCTAAAAAGTGGTTATTTTACTAATATTGGCTCGTCTAGCATGAAAAAACAGTTGCACATAGGCACAGACATCCTGCATATCATAACAAGCACTAGTGATGAGCTTCTTAGAGGTATCAGCATCGATGACCTTGAATGACCTTAATCTTTTAAATAGTGGTTTTTAGTGGATTTTTCGTGATTTCGGGCTGTGTCGCACATTTTAACAGTGACTTGCACCCAGATGGCTGAAGATAGACCGGGACAACCTGCGTATGAATTTTTTTAGCATAAAACATACAATTTTTAACAATCTAAGTTTTGATCTTTTAAATTTAAGAAGTCTCCCGTACGGAGGCCTAAAATTTAAGTACTGTTTCATTACGCATTATTTTATTGCTGTACATTGATTGTCAAGCTGGCAGGACCGCTGCTATCGCGCGTCACATGAGCTTTGCTCAAATTACTTGTTAGCTAATTATGCATGTTTGTATGAATCATTTTTCATAATTAGACATTTAACTGTTGTGTGTCAAGTAGCCAATAATGTCAAAGACAGAAAGATTGATGGATCCATTACAGATGAGCCATGCAACTTGTTTCGTTCAGCAGAAACGGAGGATTCCTCACAACGGTGCGATTATGAGCTTGTTTAGTTCGTTAGCTTGTAAATCAGTTGTAGGCTTAAGTAGTGCATTATTAGTCCAGAAACTGAGTGCCATCTCTTAGTTGTTGGCTTGCCATTTTGAAGTGCCACCATTTCATTAGACATGGTTAAGAATAGGCTTAGGGTTAAAACTTAAGAGTTAGTTAGCTCAGACTCGAGACGTGTACTAAGACTTCCCACAGAAGGCTTGGCATTGCAAGATGAAAGGACTGGCTGCCTTTGCTTTTGCTCCCCCAGGCTTTCTTTTCCGGATAAAATTTTGGTGGTGATAAAGTGCCCTGTGGTAACCATACACATGCCAAGGTGTGACTTATTAAGCATAATTTTTGCAAGACAGAGCAGATGGATTTGTGATTTTTTTTTGCATTTCCAAACATCAAAAAACAGCCAAATTTGCAGCTTTTATTGTACGTCCAAAAGCTAGAAGTGTTTCGGCTTCAGGGGGGCTTGGCTGTGCCCCTCGACCCCGCTGAATTTGTTTCATGCACTCAACAAACTGAATAAGGTTGAAATTTAGCCTCACAAAAAATTTATTACCCCCCCCTTCCCTGGGCCCTGGCTCTTCCCCCAACATTACCCCCCAGCTGCAGATTCCTGGCACCACCCATGGGAGTAATTCTGTGGCTGATGCATTGGGGCCGTGCATTGGTTTAACAGGTTATCGGACACTGCTGGAAGTCTAGCTGCAGAACCAGTGCCTTCACATCTTAATGTGAGACTTTGCATTTTTCTGATGTTGAACTTCACTTATCTTACTGCATGAGGGACTAGTTTCTTAATGGCATAGTGCACCATTACAGTGAAACATTGATGTAGGAGTACATTTAACGTTAAGTGCTGTACTCAGTTGCCATTTAGCCTAAAAATTCCTGCTTCTAAAATAGCGAGAAATTTGCTCGTGACGGACCCACATTGGCTGCAGTTATTTTGTCATATACTTGCATGCATTATTGTACCTGTATATATAAATGTATTCTGTTATCAGTTGTCTCGCATGTGTTCCATTTTTTTGCTGGGTTTCAGAGAGAAACGTTTTATATTTTTGCTGAAAATCTCTGTAAAAACACAACTTGAACAGCTTTCTTACTGAAACGGTTTATCACAGTTGCAGTTGATTTGTGCTTTTAAAATCCATATAATTAGTGGCTTGCAATGAATACAATGAATAATCATTATATTAATTAATATGGCAGCCATTAGCCACTTTCTGTCACCTCTGTAAAACTCACTGCTTCCAGCAGGCCTACTGTTCCCCTAGCAGCTTGGCCAAGTGTCTCGGATTTGACCACTGGCTGACATTGTGCACTTTAAATATTTTGTTTACTTACTTATTTATTTAGTTATTAGCAGAAGAATCCTGAAAGTTGTACTTTGGTTTCGTTTGTGCCTTATCATTATTTAACTTGTTCTTTCCGGACTTACTTTTGTCCATATCTTCGCCAATTATTGACCAATTTTCAAAATTCTTTCACTGGCACACTTTGCAGATAATTTGCAATAACGTGATTAATACATATCCCACAACACCCTAAATGCGTCTCTACACGGCCGACGGTGTACTAACTGTTTGATGTTGGTGATTTTTGCTGTTAGGTATCTGCATCTTTATCCGCTGATAACCCAAGTGTCGTTGAACTCCAACATTATCGGACATGTTTGCTGCAGTATGAGCAGAAGTATGCGGAACTTCAGGTTTCTGCTCAATAGCAGTTATTTTTGCTAGTTTCATCCGTCGTGATTCTGTTTGTCTGTCACGACCCAGTGCCGATTCGAGCTCGGGTGAGATAGAGACTTCAGGTTTTCACTGCATGATAGCGTAGGCCCTCTAATTTTTTTATGTTGCTGGGTGAAGGGCTTCCCTTGCAACGAGAGTCTCAAAGAGTGGTAGCCCTTTAAAATACGGTTTTTTTACCACTGTTGGCTCGTTTACCTGTAAAATGGTTGGAGATGGGCACAGACATTCTGCTTGTCATAACAAGCACTGGTGACGAGCTTTTTAGCGGTATTAAACATTGATTACTTTGAATGACCTTGAACTGCCAGAGTGGAGGGTTTTAGGGATTTTTTGTGATCACTAGAGTTAGACCAGGACACCCTGCATATAAAATTTTTAGCATTAAACACAGACTTCAGCTTTCCAAGTCTCGACCTGTAGCTTCAAAAGGAGGCCTGCACACGTGGGTGTCAAAGACATTACCCCATAAAAAATTGCTGTTTTACTGCTGTTGGCTCATCTAACATGAAGACGTTGCAGATGGACATAAACTTGCTGCTTACTGTAGCAAGAACTGCTAAAGAACTTTTAAGGAATATGAACGTTGATGATCTTGAAAGACCTTGAACTTCTAAAATGAAGGTTTCAGTGATTTTTTACGATCTTCAGCTGGAGATAGAGCAAGACAATCTGCGAGCAGGAGCTGCTATATAGGCTGTTGCACATCTCATGAGCATTAGCTCAGATTTTTTGTTGTAATTTTTACATTGTGTGTTGTGTACGTTTGTGGTCCTGCAGCAGCAGCGCAGTGCTGAAATGCAGGCAGTGCATCAGAACATGCGTGAAGCCATCGATTCCATTGTACAGCACTATCAGGTTCTCAAAATCACTTAACAGCAGAATGTTTGTCCAGCAGAACATAACATCACTAGACTAATAAAGCCAATTTCCATTACGCCGACTTTCACCAAAACTTTCCCATGGGGAAAGTTGTGAACAAAATCGTGGTAGTTGCTTGCACAAAGAGTGACAAATCATGAAATCATGAAGTTTCGGTGAAAGTCACCGACACAAATCACGAAATGTCGAGATGTTTGCCGCAGAGTCCATGACAAGTCTGCGACAAACCCGTTTGTGTCACTCTAATGGAATTTAGTTTGTTACAATGCACAGGGAAGGTCGGTGACAAAGTCCGTGGACTTTGCCGTGAATACAAATCATGAAAGTCTACGACACAAATCATGAAAGTCGGCGACGTGATTTATGTTGCAGACTTTCGTGATCTGTGTCTGCATTTATCGCAAAGTCAGCTTAACAGAATAAAATGGCTGCGAACAGCTTGTTGTAAGCAGTCGAGTGTCTGAAATGCTGATAATGTTCTGCTGACACAATTTTATGAACAGCGAGTGTCGGACCCCTTGTCGGGAAAAGTTTGAAATGTCCGCGACTTGAACTTGGTAGCTGTTGCACCAGTGTCAGTAAACTAACTGGAAGTTGACGTTTTGCTACGTATGGAAAGACTTCATTGGGGAAAATTGTAGTTGCTAGGTTATATTTGGGGAACACTGATGTTCAGCACCATAGCATTGTAGACTTGCTAATTTGTATGCATGTTGTGGGTAACAAATACATGACGGTGAAGACTGAAGATTTCTGTCATGCTTTTACGTGTCAGCACAGACTTTGGCAAAAGAGCCTTCTCATGTAAAGCTCCCAACATTTGGAACTCTTTTTCTTTATCAGTTAGACATTGTACTTTTTATTCAATTTTCAAACACCGTCTCGAAACCTACCTACTCAGCCTACAGCCCATCACTACCCATTTAGCGACTGCCGGTGCCTCAGATTCAGCTCGCTGACTTTGCACGCCTTATTAGACCACCTGGAACAATAGTCTGGAAGGTCTTAGAAATTTCTATATTATTATTATTATTATTATTACACAAGCAGAATCGAGTTGAACTGAGCACCCGGCAGCTAATCATCATGTGATTGTCTTGCTGCTAGAAACTGCTGACTGAGTCGGTGAGGCAGTGTGAGGAAGACTGTCAGCAGCAGATCAAAGAAGCTATCACCCACGAACGAACCTCGTTGGCAGATGCAATACAACAAAAGGTTTGCATGTGTTGAATTTCCTTGTTTGCAGGTTTTTTGTTTCGTTTTTTTTGGTCTGATGATGACGATGACGATGATGTACCGATAGACTTTAATTTGGCATAAAGTCAACAGACTGGCAGGACACGTAACAATGAAAAAACAGTGAAGTCACGTAGTAGTCAGTGCAATGAGATGCTGTTAGTCAGACTAGCCGTAAGATCGAGCAAAAAGTTCGGTTTTGGTTCTCATTTTTTCTTCGTTTTTTTATGTCAGGGTTTTTGATAACCTGCCTGTTGCCTTATTAAGTGATTTTTTTACGTAGCAGCAGGTGTTATTTCACTCTTTACAGTTTTGTTTATTAGTTTGCATAGTTTATTAGCTGGATTAAGCTGTGTGGTTGGCTGCTAGTTTTTAAGGCAAATCATCCATCACATTATATAATTGTTTCAGTGCTTAGTATTACCATGTGGCTATTCTTATATTAAGCCACATTATGTCTCTTGCCCATTCACCTACACCATGTCCTAAAATTAGTGGCCCCCCTACAGATAAGTTTGTGTAAAATCGTTAATACCTGATAGATATTTACAAAATTTGAAACGTCATGGAGACAATCATTCTGAACTAGCATTAAAGTTTGAGCTCAAAGTGGACACATTTGGCCTAGACGCAAGCTGCTTTTAGTTTACGGCGGGTACGCTGCTGCTTGATCCATTTGTCAATAACAACGTATTGAATGTAGGCTTAACGCAAACAAACTCTGACGTCATAATGACGTTACACTGAGCACACACAGAAAAGTGCATACGTCATAATGTGTGTGACCACAAGTAATGTTAAGATAGTGCAGTGTACGATATTTCATTCAAATCCATGAACTACAAACTGAATTAGACATGTTTGAAGCAGAAGGGCGCTAATTTTGGGACACACTGCATATGCACTTCTCTGTTAGTCTGTCTGTCCCATCTCAGCTTCCAAATAGAGAACAAAAGATGTAGGACCAATAAACCAAAAATGGCATGTAAGTTCTTATCATTGATGCTCATTTCAAAAAGTCAAAGGTCGGAGTTAAGGTTTGGGTTGGAATGAGCAGCAGCCGCATATAATGTCTGCACCAGACCTGCATCATTACTTTTATATTAATACGATCAGCATGGCAGTATTTATATTTATTGTGAAATGTTACATTCAGTGCAAGATTTTAATAGTGAACGTGAAATAAAAATTTGAAAAAAAGGAAAACAGAACGGTTTAAAATGTTCACATAGAGATCATTTAGCCACATAGATGATAGTGAAATTCCAGCTGAATTTTATCACTTGTATTGCACTTGCCAGAGTCCCAAATTATTGAGAGCTGGCAATGTTATGTGCTTCAGGAAGACGAGATGAATAAATTGATGGAGGAACAGATTGCTGGATTGACGATCCGTTTTGATGAATATCTTGCGGAACAGCGGGCGAAAGAAAAGGTTAGTATACATGCTGTGCATCTGTTATTAGGTGTTTCACGCACTCAGCTTGCAAAATTTTTGTGCTGTCATTTCATTTTTGCAATTATTGACATTCTTATGTTTTTACGGACTTTTTTGTTTTTTTCTTGGCTCTTTTAGCAAAAATGCAGAAAGTAAACACAAGCGAACATATTGTGTGAGAAGGTAGATACATGGATCTAAGATGTGCAGTTCGAGAAACACGATGAATTTTCAAAGTATAGTAATACATTAGTTCTTGTACCAGATCGGGTACAGCAAAACATTTTGCTGAAGCAAATCAAGACAGGTGCATCAGTTGTATTAAAAAAAACGTAAAGTCCTTCTCGAGCCTTAAGGCCCATAGAGCGGCGCTGATCTCTGTTTCCTAAGGCCGTCAGCCAGACATCAGTTTTTACACTGTGAGACCATGGATACGGGGCCAGTGTATCGTGTGGTGTGCCTCTTTATGCGCGGTGTGCCTGTTTTTTTCAGTTGTATTAGTGCTGGGAAAATTTACTTATTTTTTTATTCGTTGAGTAGTTGAAATATTGTTTTTATGACTTTAAAGATTTTAGAATATTGATGAATCTGCTCATTATTAGTCTATGAGTTAAATTAAATTGGACTAAATAAATGAAATTAGATTAATTATACACATACAGGCTTGAGACATCGAGGTAGATCCCCTAAAAACCTGGCAGGGTTTATTGGGTAAACTCATTTAAAAACCTACTCTTCAAAATCACTCAAACAATCCAGTTTTAGTCTTTTTCTACTAGTGCTTTTGAAATATCTTATACGGTAAGTTTGTGAAACATCTATACTTATGAATTTGCAAATTTTTGTATATTCTGTGCTCTGTGGACTCGCAAGTAAAAACTCGTGAATCAACCAACAGACTTAAATTTCAGCTTAAGGTTTAAGTTCGGCTTTTTAAAAAATCCCAAAACCTAACAAAATGCATGAGGTTGAGCTATTTAAACAAGAATAGCCCTGCTAATGCAAAGGGGAATGTGCAACAGCAGTGCAACGTTGTACGCTAGTGATCCGTAGACTTCATTCGTAGATCTCATCTGTACGGCTTTTGGCTACAGTTTCAAAGAAAGCCCAGTAAAACAAAACAGTTGCCAGAGGACTGGTGGCTAAATATGTATACTGCATAGTGTTTTACTTGTACTCACCAGAGGGCGCCACCTATCTCGCTTTGCCAATGCTGTATCGGCTGAAAATCACAAATTTTTCCCACCCCCTCTCATTTACCGCTCTCGTTCGGGGTAGCCCCTTTTAAATTTATGGAAAAGCTTTATGGTTCCTGAAACTAGAGTCTTGTGGGCAGCCGAGGGTGAAGATTTGGTGATCCTAGCTTGCACCGTTTTTGACTGATCCACCCATGTGACATGGATGGATGGACAGAATTGCGATGGCTAAGACGCACTACAGCAGTGGCTGCTGTTGTGCATAAAAACTTCTTTTATACCTGTGATGTATGTCATCTCATTGTGGATGATATATGCAGGAGATTTACGAGGAATTGCGGCAGGAAGAGCGGCGTGAGACAGAAGAACACATCAACTCCCTCTTACAGGTCAACTTAGTGCTTAGTTTCTTCTCTCCATTGTTGATCTTTATTGATTTTTACATTCTAAGCTACCACGTTCGAGGGGTGTGCAATGAATTTCATGACTAACATCTTTATGCATCGATAGTAAGTCGCACAATTCTGACAGTTATGTTGCTTTTCAACATATTCTCCCTGCCGTTCACTGCAGTGTTTCCATTTTTCTACAAGTCGGCTGAAATCAGTAGCATCGAGTCTTTGTTGATTGCAACTTGTGTTAGTTATTGATACACGTTTTGGCAGCATCGGGCATGGTTGACATAGCGTTGCCTTATTGGAATGTTTTGTGTTGAGAGATTGATGCTTACCTTACCTTCGGTTTGGATAATAATAATAGTAATAATAATAAGTGAACATTTATATAGCGCAGTATCATTTTGAAGAAATCTGTAGTGCGCTAATGGCACTGAATGGCCTATTTTGTGCTGATGTGCCGTAAACTACTCACTTACTCTAGTGCATTGGATGCCACCCATTATGGAAGCATCCAGCGCTCAGGCAACTAGGTGGGCCCATTGTGCATCCCCGTATGGCCAAAGGCTATAGGAATCTCCCTGAAGCTTTAGTAAGCTTCAGGAGTAAAGACCAACGTATCAGGGTTCCTACAGGTCAGTGAAAAGTGGAAAATGTCAGGGAAATTGTCATTCCATGACTGGAAAAGTCGGGGATTTTTGCTACAGAAAACCTGTAGGAACCTTGACGTATGTTATACAAGTCATTATACTCCATATGGTAAAGGCCTAGATAGTTGAGTGCAGCGAGTGAGAGTGTGCATTACATCTCACAAGGAGATGGAAAGCTGTCTTTTCCTCCTCGCTTGACGTTGCCACTATTGACAAATTATTATAGATATCAGAAAGTGGATAAATTGATCTAGCCCATTAGTCAACGTTTCCACCTATGTGTTTTATTGTTGTGGTGACAGGAGAAGGATGCTCTCATCCAGCGGGCAGTTGAAGAAGCAGTGGAGATTGAACGAGATCGAAGCAAGCAAAACGTCAGTGATGAGCGTGTGAGTAACTGACAGCCTGAATGTCATTCTCATGGCTTGTATAAACGATGATGTACAGCTGTTAATAGGAAACCCATCACAGACCTACGGAGCATCACCTGCCAAATGGGATCACACAGCGTGAGCTGCTACCGATTTTTGGCCAATAAGTCGCTGTGTCTCAGTAACGGTGCGAGATAGGACCTAGATCACTATTAATCACTAATAGAAAGTCGTACACTGGCTCTCGTTTGGCGCCGAATTCAATGACCTTGAATGCCAAAATAGGAGGTTTTATGGATATTTTTGGCGATTTCGGGCTGCGACACAAGTCTTTATCGTTCACAAGGTGGCGTCACGCTATACTATTGTTGTGCGATCCAAATAGAGAATTTGGTATTTGTATATAAACTTAGTGTAAACACCCCCAATTTTCAGCTAAACTACTGAACAGGATCTGCTATAGGCTTTCGCGCATCTCGTGAGCATTAGCTCAAATTTGTTGTTCATGCAACAGATCAGCAGAGTGTTGCCATCTCTGAATATTGAATATTAATATCGAAATTGTGCCTGAAATGCAGAAAAAAGGATCGAAGTGATTTAACAGAAGGCAAAATCACTTTTCGTCTGTATTTTCCAGGCAGCAGCATAGGACTGGCAATTGCGTGTTATGGCTGGAGGTCTGACTCTAAAGTCTTCTCTTTCCCTGGGGGATCAGGGATCCGTGTCTAATACAATGTGTCAATGGACTTCACAATTGTACAGGTCTGCATAGTGGCATCTATAAATCGGTCAGATAGTTTACATGTTGGTGGCATGAATGCGACAGAGGATAGACCACACTGCGGAGAAATGCCTTGGAAAAGGTGGAATGAATTGTGCTGCAAGAGGCGATTATTGCAAAGAATTTCAAAAAACATGAGTGAGGAAAATAAAAATAAAAAGTAAGAAATATACAGGCAAACATTAAGTCAAAAGGTTAGCAGAGTTATTGCAAGACAAATGAGTGTTTACAGACTGCGCGATGTGTTTTGCTGCAGGAGCAGCTATTGGCACTAGTTTCTGAGGAACGTGAACGTTCACAGCAAGCAGCCAGAGAACTGATTGCAGAAGAAAGGCTCCAGCTTCGGGTGATGATAACTTCCGATATTTATGCAGCCATTCTCCTAATTAGCTGCATTAAGTCCAAATTCCATTATGCCGACTTTGTGACAAAGTTGCGGCGTGGACACAAATCACGAAAAGTTTGCGACACAAATTACAACGCCGACTTTCATGATTTGTGTCACGGGCTTTTGTGATTTGTGTCCGCGACAAAGTCCAGTCTGCGGACTTTGTCGCCGACTTTCCCCATGCATTGTAACGGACTAAATTCCATTAGAGTGACACAAATGGGTTTGTCGCGGACTTGTCACAGACTTTGTCAAAACATTTTGACATGTTGAGATGGTTTGTGTCCGCGACTTTGGTGATTTATGTCCACAACTTTTCCCTCAGAGAATTTTCGGTGAAAGTTGGCATAATGGAATTTGGGCTTTACTCACTTTGACCACATGCCCATCCATTCGTCCATTTCTCTGTCGTATACAGACAGGGTGACCATTTGTCTGGGAAACCTGGAAATGTCGGAATTTTACAGATTTGAGGGAAACGTGAGGGATTTCGGAAGGAATTTTGAGGGAAGAAATCTTTTCAGGGAAAGTTGCCCAAAAACGTGCCCAAAAATTGCATCATTAGGCTTTTTAATGGCATTTATTTAGCACTTTATGACATGCTGCTTATTGCTAACTGTTACTTACTTTTATTCTAGTTTCTGTGTTATGCTTTGTTAGTACTAGGGTTAGGTTACTCTAGTTGAGTACTAGCTAAAATGGTCAGGATGTTGCGAATCATTGGGAAAATGTCAGGGAATTGTTGGGGGATTTCATAGTGTCTGGAGAGTGGTCAGCTTGTACGGGCTCGCAAGTCAGAAAAACAAAAAACGTACCAAACCCAAAATTGATGTTAACATTCCCCGGGGCAAAATTTACTGGCACACCAGTTTTCAGTTTAGACATCAAAGGTCCGAGTTAAGATTTGGGTTGCACGGTTTCTGCTGTTTATTACCACTGCCTAACCGCTGGTTCATTGTATTGTTATGTGTGCATTGCGTGGTTTGGTGGTGTAATATTAGCGGGCCGGACTGGTTGCCGAAAGGTCCCAGGTTTGATTCTCGCTCGGTGCACTACCAGGTAACGACTCTAGGCAAGTTGTTCACACACATGTGCCTCTGTTCCTCAAGCAGTATAATTTGGTACTGGTCAATGGGCGATGACACTCTCTGGCTGGGAAGGTAAACGCAGGCCTAGTGGAAAGTAATGGCAGCCTTCCACCAGGTTTATGAGTCCTGTCACCTGCGAGCTCACTGCCTAGAGATCGGGATCAGCTCCGGCCCCTATACGCTCATTATTGAGCATGGGATACCTTTAACTTACCTTATGCGTGCATGCTTCGGCAAATCAATGATGATGACTACGATGGTGGTTATTATTAGAAAGCACATGCAGATTGATTAAATTAGCCTGCTGTTGGATTAACGCGTTAACGTGTTGAAGAATTAACACACGTTAAAAAAGTTTACGCGCTTTATAAAAACCAATGCACATACGTAAATGTACTAAATTCTGTGATGCAGGAGTTCCAATATTTCACTAAACCACGATTATTTGACCATCAAATAATATTCGAGTAATTAAAAATGGTTTTGTTGCCGTTCCATCACTTCTGTTGCAGTCCTGCTATACAGCCACCAGTTCATCGGTCATCATTCCAGTCACCTTGTCAGTGCAATCCACGCAGAGCATTGGCAATATAGTGATGCATAAATTAATGCGTTAACGTGTACACGAAACAAGTAATTTGAGCAAAGCTCGTGAAAGGTGCAACAGCCTTTGCAGTTCCTGTTCGCTCATTGTCTTGGTCTATCTTCATCCATTTTGTCGCAATTCACTCTCGAAATCTGCACCGCAGATAAAAATTGCAAAAAAAAAACACTAAAATCCCCTAGTTTGCAGGTTCAAGGTCATTCAAGGCCATCGATGTTGACACCACTAAAAAGCTTGTCGCTACTGCTTGTTATGATAAGCAGCATGTCTGTGCCTATCTGCAACTGTTTTCACGCTGCGAGCCAATAGCAGTAAAATAACCGCTTTTTAGGGAGGTAGCCATCTTTGACTCTTGCCTGCACAGGCTTCCTTAAACCTAGGGGATCGGCATTTGGACTGCTATAATCTGTTTGATGCTGAAATTTCGTATGCATGTCGTGTTGGTCTGTCTCCAGCCATTTCGTCACAATTCACTGTCAAAATGTCGATGCAGTCGGAAATTGCAAAAATATTTACCAAAACCTTTTTGGGAGTTCAAGGTCATTCAAGGTCATCGATGTTGATTAGTCTAAAAAGCCTGTCACCAGTGCTTGTTATGATAAGCCGCATGTCTGTGCCTATCTGCATCCGTTTTCATGCTACACGAGCGGTAAGATAACCACTTTTTAGGAGGGTAGTCGTCTTTGACGCCTGCCTGTGCTGGCCTCCTTGAACCCAGGGGATCGGGACTTGGACTGCTGAAATCTACTTTTAATGCTGAAAATTTCATATGCAGGTTGTCTTGGTCTATCTCCAGCCATTTCATTACAATTTAGTGTTGAAATATCCGCTGCATCCAAAAATTGTGAAAAATTTTCGAAAGACCTCTTTTGGAGGGTTCAAGGTCCTTCAGGGTCATCGATGTTTATAAAACTTAAAAGCCCATGACCAGTGCTTGTTATGATAAGCAACATGTGTGTACCTATCTGCAACCGTTTTCACACTATAAGAGCCAACAGGGTCAAAATAACGTCTTTTAGAGGGGGTACCCCTTTTGACACCCTCGTTTGACGGGAACCCCCACACCCAGGGCCGGAAATTTTGTCACGATAAACTAGTGACCTTGAGGCAGCCCATGGTGAAGATTTTGTGATTTTAGCTTGCACCGTTTTGATACAGTGCCAGGGTGTGACAGACGGACAGACAGACGGATGGACGCCTAGATGATGGCTAAGACGCATGAAGCATAGCTGTCACGTGTAAAAAATTAACACTTTGACGGCGCTAGATAAAAGTATTTACTAAATTTAGTGGTGCACGTCCAAAGATGATGATTATAACGATGAAGATTGCTTGTTGCATTTAACAGCAATCAGTGGAGAACGCTGTGAGTGATTACAAGACTCGAACTGATGAGCTCATGTCCCGAACACTGCAGCTGGCACAAGAACAGATTACGTCTTACGTCAACGAACAGAAACGGGTTTGTGTTGCTATCAATCCAGACGTAGCAATGTAATCAGTACTACAGTAAATGCAGTTGGATGGTTGTTTTGCAGAGCCATACAGTAATATATTCGCTATATTTTTCTTTGTTAACCATTATGAATTTGCGTACATTTCCTGATGTTATGATTTTGTGTTGCCGGTATGTTCCAGTAATCTGCATAGAGAATCGTTTGTAGTTAGATGTCTTTTCGATCTTATTCAGTTAGTTGGATTGATTTGATTTATTTGATTTTATACAGTTACTTACCAACTTACGGTGCTTAGTTTCCAGTTTTTTTATGTGCGTTGATCATATACTGTCCAACTCTGTTAATGAACAGAGATCGGGTGTCTTACCAACAATCATATGTTTGGTCACGCGTAGTTTTCTGGTAGAATCATCAACTTTTTTATACCACTGCCCAGCCAGGCATAGTGCCATTGATGGGCAGTACAAGTGATATGTGGATTGTGTTAATGTTTGGATGATTCTGCTGCTAGTTTGTCAGTGGCATAGCCAGAAATGTGAATGAGGGGCCTCGACTCCCTTCCCCTCTCCTTTCATCCCTTCGCTTCCCATCTTTTTTTCTCCCATCCTCTTTTTTCCATTCCATTCTTTTCTGTTTTTTCTATTTTTTCTGCTGTTCACCATTTTTTCTTTTTTTCCTCTCCGCTTCCTTCGGGAATCCTTCCCTTAGAAGTCGTCATCGTTAATCCTTAGCCGGTAGAGGCCTTAGTGTCACCCCACAATGACCACGACTGACGGCATGCCTCCGGAGGTCAGCGGGCGGGAGGTTGATGATGATGATGAAGGACGAATAAACTTTAGCATGGCATTAAGTCCTGAGACTACAAGGACACGTAACAATAAGCTTAAACAGCGAAGTCACGTAATAGTAGTTAGTTCAATGAGACGTTCTTAGTCATGTCTGTAAGACCGGGCAAAAAGTTCGGTTTTCAGTCTGCTGCGGAAAACTTGCAATGACGGCGATGACCAAACTGACTCTGGCAAACTGTTCCAGACCGATGCAGCAGTTGCTGGAAAGGTGCGGTCGCCAATGGTAGAACGCACAGTGCGTGGAGCGACCAGCGCTGAAGTAGTCGAAGAGCGCAGTCGTCGACGGGCGTTGAGGTGTGACGCGCTGAAGATCTGAAGCCAGGCAGCCAGGTGCAGAGCCATGGAGGCAGCGATACAGTAGCACTGCCAGCCGGAACGAAACGCGTCCTGGCATCCGAAGCCAGTGTAATCTGCGCAGTAACAGCTGAATGTGGTCCTGACGACAAGCTTTGAAGATCAGCCGTTCAGCGGCTTTCTGCACAAACTGAAGCCTGTCGCAAGGCATAAATTTCCGAAGTCTGTTAGCAGTTATTAGAAAAAAAAACTCATCACAGAACAGGATCCGCATTAGTTCGCGTCCGCAAATTTTGTTTATTTTGGATTTGTTGTCAGTCCTTGTTCGCACAAAATCGTGCGGATCTGCATCGGTGGACGGATGCGCCCACAGTCTGCACATCTCTGCTACAGACGTAGTGCTACAGATAGCCAGTGTGAGTGATATATTGTCTTGTGTTAATGCTAGGATGATGAAGCCGCCCGGTTGAGGCTGTTGTTGAGTGTCGATGTCCTGCTGAATACTGCAAGATCTCAGCTTCAGCAGCTGCTTCCTACCTCAGACGATCATCATCATCAAACTCATTCCAGCAGCTCTTTATCAGCATCCAACTCCACTCAACATTGATTAGACCATGGTTCCTACAGTCATTAGAAGTCAGGGAATGTAAAAGTACCAGGGTGCAAAAGTTAACAAAGATGCAGAAAAAATTTTGAACTGTTGTACTCTTGCAGATTATTTGTACCTCCACTTTGAAATTTGTTTCTCCGCCTTTGTTTCTATCGTGATTGCAAGCGATTGAAAACCGACATTGGTATTGTGTGTGAACAAATTAGTCAGGAAAAACGATTCATTTTGTACTGGAAAGTCACGGAAAAGTCAGTGAAAATGAATTTCGCAGAGTAGTAGGAACTATGTTGGACTTTTTATCCACCACCGTATATCTGTTAGTTGCCATAAAAAAGTTAGCTACCTTTGATACCTTTGACGCTGGCGACACGGATTTGATACAGTTCTCATGAAAATTATATCATGGACTACTTTCGGAAGTCTGAAGTAAACCTTGAGTTGTGGTCTAGGGCAAAGCCCATACAGCAGCATGCACATAAATGTGAAGTGATTTTTGTATGTACTGCAACTTGTCAAAAATATGAATGCTATGTGTGTGTTGCCAATAAATTAATGTTGTAGATCTGCATTTCGGCCGAAAATTTTAGCATTAACTGTAACTTCGCCGCAAAGTTTTTGTTTGCAACAAAATTGGGCTAAACCAAATATCAGACATATATTTGTTTCTGTCGTATTTATTTTTTAACAAATTTTAGCTGCTGACAATGGCGTTGTGCCCTTTACTCCATTCTAGCCTGTCGGAAAATTTTCTTTGTTTGACAATTTTAAAAAAATTCAAAATTTGGTGCAGAAAAAACCCCATTTGTTAGAATTTTGGAGCATAATTAATATTTTTAGCACCCGTAATCTCTTTCTGTTGGAGATTTGCAGCTGTCTGTTGTAAAGTTGCAATTTCCTGCAACCCCATTACTCTCAACCCATAATGCCGCTAATTGCAGATTTTCAGCCAGAAAGCTGATAGTGATTTATTTTGTCGTCTGATTGAGGATAGAAGGCTGAGTTGAGTGTTTACAGGTTACTCTTGGTGCTTTCTTGAACTCTAATTGCACATACTAATTATGCATCTGTAGCTGTATAATTTAGGGATGTATACCACCATAGAAAATAATGTCGTGTTCAGCGGATGTCTTTTTCTTGAACATGCACAAGTATAATTGGCAGTTCTTACAATTTTAGGTTTAGGTAGTTATTTGTGTTTTGTTTTTCATAAAGGTTAAGCTTTCTGTAAAGGTTAAACTTTTTGTTTTGCTATTATGTGTATGTACAATTTTGCCTGGAGAGGCCGTTCCTGAAATGGCCTATACTGTGTCGGGCGAGACGTTAAACCCTACTCACTCACTCACTCACTCACTCTCGCTTAAACATAATGTAGTAGAACTAATGCTGCTATTTACCATTAGCATTAATATAAAACATACTGCATCGCCAGTGAAGGATTAATGATGTTTAGTGAATTAATGAATGAATGAGTGAAGGAATGAACTTATGTCGAACTTAAACCAGTGATAATTCTCATGTGAGTGAGTGAGTGAGTAGTGAGTAGAAAATGATCTAAACCTAAGGTTGTTTAAACTCCATTGTATCTGTGCATATGTAACTAACAATAATGACAGTTCTAATAATTTACTCTCTTAACCACCAGACGGTGAAGGTCACTCAAGATCATTAGAGTGACTTTGTTCTTCCATTTTACAATTACAGTGTACACGAGTTGTAGTCATCATATGACTGTAGTTACTTGAAAGGGATGCTGGCATCCTCTGTGCTGTTGCTAATTACAATATTGTTATTCCATTGTCGTTAATTGATCAGTTGTTCTTGTTGCCTTCCTTCTATGATTTATTGCTTATTGTTATGTGCTTTTTTCAATCAAATGTTTCTTACGGTTCTATAAAATTGTAGAAGTAGATGTTTTTTCTAGAATCAGAAATATTTCCAGCGGTAACTGTGCGACATTTTGATGTTTGTCGGTTCTCGTTACATTTTGTTTCAGATTTAGTTTATTTATTTCAGGGGCGTCTACATTATATAAATGCTCTAAGAAAAAATAAGGGGGGGTAGATTTTTTGGGAAATTGTGGAAAGAGTTGCTTGATATTCGTGACATACTCCGTGTTTGATTTGTGAAAAATTAGTTGGGGGGTTGGTTTGAACTTTTTGATGGTCGGAGCTCGACCAAAATTTTGATGTAAGTGATATGTGTATAGTATATAGGG
>Ga0056128_1001600_pt1 | contig 25645 bp, 11 predicted proteins | sample WorMetLIZISLAND2_FD_71113 | JGI IMG/M metagenome (GOLD analysis project Ga0056128, IMG submission 71113) | Marine gutless worms symbiont microbial communities from Max Planck institute for Marine Microbiology, Germany - Olavius geniculatus... ... | reverse complement strand
GTTACATCCCGAGATGGTTTACCTGCCCACAGGCAGTCACCCATCGCAGTATTAACCGGGCCTGGCGTACAGTAACTTCGCTGATCGGATCAGACGCGTTACCACTACACCACGCCTACCGCCCCGGTGTATGCCGTAATATTACGTCAGAAAGAAAGTAACTCTGATTTCAAACAAGGGCAGATATAGAGCTAGAGCTCAGCTTTTATCATGCACGTCCAGCTAAGAGAAAGAAAAGTGATTTCAGGTTGGGGCTGTTGGAGCCCGCTAATCCACTGGTAACCAGGACAGCGGCATGTGACTTACTTAGCTCGATGGAACTGGATTAACTCAAAAGTGGGCTGACATTAAGCTAGTGCGATGAGTCTGAGAAATAAGAGAATGAACGCGATACTGCGATGGGGAACACTACGGAATATAATCTCTCTGTTTCCTTTCAGGTTGTCAGTGCCATTATGGAGTTAAAAATACGAGTCCGGAAGAAAGCTTCAACTTGCCACTGGGCAGAATACTAAACCTCATTTACTAGAAAATAACGTGCACTATAGCAGTAAAGCAGGCACACTTGTGTGGTTGAAAGACACACTGTGTTAGATGGGGTCCTTGACTCCAGAGGATTTGAGGGTTAAAACCCTCAGCCGAACTCCAAGTTGCCTACTTATGATTCACCAAGCGGCAGCACCGATCAGCGATTTCGCGTCATACCGAATCACTTTGGTCGCTTGTTTTAACTGCAAACGATATCTGACACGGGCCCAGCTGCAGTTCAACAACAAAAAGTTCGTAATCCGGGGCACGTATCAGTTCTACATGACTCTAGAAACAACGCACATTATTTCAGCCTCGCCAAACCCTTGCGCAGTATGGTGATGATGACAAGGATTGACGAAATGACGATCAGACTTTATGTGTGGGGAGAAACGGTACCGATCGATTCTGCAGCATCATGACAATGCATTACTGCAGCAGATGCAGCTAATTCGTCGGTGGAACGGAAGAGATGGTACAAGAGCCGTGTGTCGATGGCTGGCTCTACAGTGGAGTGGGTGGGCGACACATCGAACGTGTGCTCAACGACGCGTGCTGGCTTAGATAACGTCACCAAACAAACGTCACCGTAATGTCACAACGTACACGGATATATACGCGTACGCGTCGCCAGACAACGTAGTGCTAAGCATATAGCCTATGATAAACTTCACATTTCGTCTAATTAAACCAGTCCACTAAGCCCATCACATTACTAGTATATGCGGTTATCTTGATAGGCCGCATTATCCATCTTACCCGTCTGTCTATCTGGCGTCTGTCCGACTGTCCTGTACGGGTTCCTGACTCGAAAACATAAAAAGCGCAGACAAAAATATCAAAGTAGTTGCGAACGTTTCGCGAAGCATAAAAATATATACGCAGTCCAGCGAACGCGTTTTTATTCGAACAGAAGACCGGTTTTATTTTTATTCAATTTGTCAAATTGCCCATTAAACTTTCGATTATCATTCGCAATCATTAGAATTATCCATTAAAAGGTTGATTTTGTGATAAAACAGTTTATCGGATGATTTACGGCACTGTAGGCCTACGAAGGCGTTCTGACAATCATGAATGACTCCAGTCAAAACGGTTGTCTTATTTGCTCCGGTCGCCGGGAACGACGTCGAATTTTCGATAACAACTTGACATGACGACGTCGCAGGCAGAATCGCCGTCTGATTGTCATACAGCCAGTCTGCAACGGACGGAGCGCAAACAATTCCGTGGCCAGCGATCGCTGTCAATGATGTACTTGTGCGACGTCGCAAAACGCGACTTGACAATCACGCAACCATTCACCGACGACCGACCCTGCACGCCTGGTCGGCTCGCTCGCTCGCAACAAGCACTGATAAGCTTAGGGTAAGTCCCACGAGTTAGTTGCGTTGCAACGAGGGTCGACGAATATATGTAATCAAACAACGGTCGCTGACGAATCGACGTCTTCTGATTCGAGACCGCCGCCGCCGCACTTGAGTCCGAGCGGCGCTTGTTAAACGCTAGTAGTCTAGATACGTGCAGATCGATGCTTCAACATCACTCTTAGACTGATCGAAGTATCAGCGTTTCCGACGAGAATGTCTACTTTCAGTCATTGTGACTGATTGCGTAAGGTTCTGCGCTTCACGAGACGTTTCCCAGTAATATCGCACAGCGACAGCATCTCACGAAGACTTTGCGCGCGTAGTTTCGCATGCTTAAAATGCATTGTTAGACCTACTGGAAGACGCCTTTGTCCTTGTACTTCATTCAATACGCCATTATCGCCAAGTACTGTAGGCCTACGTAAATTACACACGCAATCAGTTACTTTACTTTCCATTCCAAAAGCTTGCCTCTGCAGACGTATGACTTGCAATAGCAGAAGAAGTTCAAGCTTTACACTAAAATGTTTCTCACTGTGTTTTCTGGATTATGAAGGACGGACATGCGAAAGTGCAGAGTGCATATGAGGAATACGGCCGTCTAGGAATAAGTGCAAAATAAATCAAATCAACGAAGTGCGTGCACTGTGGATGACTCAGGCCGGCATGAAGATACTGCAACTATACAACCATCTTCATTGCCGCTCATCTCACCGCTGATGAGCATACAACATCGCGGTCATTCCTCGCCTATCGTCGTCCACATCAACGGCCGCGATATTTCCCGCCACTTTATGGCCGGCAGACGTTCGCCGTCCATGCAGTAGGAAGAGCGTAGTTGTAATGAGTAATGACGACAGAGACGACGACGCCGCATCAGATACAGCGACTGGAAACTCATAACGACGTGAACCGACCGGGTACTATAGGCAACAGCACGATGATATTGCGTTAGTACTTACAGAGAGACAAAACCAAGCCGGCCACCTGTCAAATATCTGTTTACCGGCAGCGTACGAACAGCGTACGCAGAATGATTTAGCTGACCGGTTGACAGCAATAATGCCCACGGGTCACCGTTGATTTGCCCTTTTCTACTAAACAAGTGCATCATCATTAGATGTGTCTCGAACTCAGTAGCGCTGATTCCCCGAGCATCCCGACCGACGACATGTGCTGCCTGCACTATTTTGTCATCATGTCTGTAACACTGTTGTTTTTTTATTACAATTATCGCAATTTATGTGCGTCGTGCAAACTCATAAGCTTAGACATTTGTAACGCGCGCAAAATGTCGGCCAAAATGGCAGAATCAGAGGCAGTAATTAACTTAGACCACCCATTTCTATTTAATCATTCAGTTATGAAACTGTCTTTGTAAAGTAGCGCAGTGACAGTTTCACTGCGGTTAAATGCAAATAAAATGTAGTCAAAATTTAATGTAGTGGCTATCTATAGCACACGTCTCATTTGTTGCAGCCGGTGGTCGCTTGGTGTTCATTTTGTTTGCTCAACATTTGATCTCTGCATTCAATCTCGTGCGACGCCGCCGGCGAGACGAGAAATTTCGCTGTCGTCTTCATCAATCAATCGACAAGCAGCAGCAGCAGCCGCAGCAGCAAGGTCACTGTCTTCAGAAATGTCTCGGAAACTCAACTAAACTGCGACTGGAAATCCTCGGAACAATTACTGATCAATTACTTACAATTACTGAACATTCTGTCATACGATCCGCTGCAGATGATCCTGTACGCGCCAGAGACCGTTCTTTCGTGACACGCGGGACGTCGCACCAAGCAGCAGCAGCAGCAAAGACAAGGATACAGAGACACGGAGCTGCTGCGGAAACTGATATATACACACGGTCGTCTGGCAGGTCCGGACATCGCGTCAGAGTCAGACGACTCGTGACACGCATCGTCCTCTATCCATCCCGATTAGCCACCGCCGGCCCACCCACACGATTGACCGGAAACGCGTGACGTCGTCGGGCGGAAATTCCCACGCCGGTGGCGCTCCAAGCCAGCGCAGCGCCGGTGGTTGGAAAAGGTAGGCGTAAGTTGGACGGATCGACCGGCGGCCCGGCTCCGGCGTGTGATGCTGACCGCGAAGAATGCTGCGGAAATTACTGAATGATGAGAACGGTTTGATTCGACCTACAGACTTAAACCTGTCGCTCGCTTGGCCGGCTTATTAGACACGCAATGCAACATGTGGTCCAGTTCACACCATGATCACCAACTCACTGACAGGCACACTGCTGATGAACCGTTCGCACTAAGTACTAGTAGCTTTTTTGATTACGACACTGTTATCGGGACAGCAACAGTCGGATAAGTTGCGAAAACCGACTGATATAACTACGGATCGTTTTTATAATACTATAAAACGATAGCTTGATGTAGCAAGGATTCCCAGCAACTAATATATTTTCACAATATTTTCGCAGTTGGTTCGTTAACTGAGAGAATGACAAGTAAATAAGACTGGATTCAGACCAGTGCAGAGAAGCTGCGTGCAATTTTCAGTAGCGAGGTCGCTGCCGTCGCAGTAGCGGCCGTCATTCTGCGGCGTCGGGCTGTCACACAGGCGACGGCGATGTCGCTTGCAGTCGGCGTCACAGTTGGACCAAGATGACCAGGGTGACCACTGGCCATTAACTGCAGACACAGACCAAACTGTAGCACACACCTGACGAAGTATACTGCTGCAGGTGAATAATAAGGTATATAAATTCATGATATCACAGTTTTGTATATGGAACGAACAAAAACTGTTCCGAAAAAGACAGCAGCGACCAGGGTTGCTGAAACGTCAGCAAATTAAAAATTACCAGTGGCGTATTCAGAATTAAAAGATGTAAGCAGGGTGTCTGGGGGACAAAAATGGAGCCTTTTTTAAATTTTGACGTCCCATGGACTGGAAGCAAAATTGCAAAAAACATTCAGCGCAAAAGGCGGTCATGGCAAATTACCCCACCTAAATACGCCACTAGTAATAATTTAATAGTTGTAATTTAATGAATTTGTTTAGCTTATTAATTATTACTGTCTCAATTTACTGTTTCAATCTGTAAATTTATCCAGATATAGGCCTACTGTAAAGGTGTTTTCTTATACGCGGTTGTCTGTCTGTTTATCGTTAGTTTAACCATCTAAGTTTCGACCTCTTAGGTTCAAGGCGTCTTCAGTACGAAGGCCTCAGATTTGAATACTCCTTTAATACGCATTATTTTATTGCACGCTGTACACTTGCTGCTCAGATGGTAGAACTGCTGCTATCGCGCGTCACGTGAGCTTTTCTCAAATTACTTGTTTATTGTTAATGCGTTAAATTAGCGAGAACGTAGTAATACGAGGGTCTTCCCAAATTTTTCCGGCCTCGACATATTAAACAATAATATTTTATACAATCTATACATCAGTGAAACGTCAATAATTCTTGACTGATTCATACAAGTCTGTTGCGGATATGACGTTATTGTAATTTATGACGTCATATAGTACTAAACCGAAACGTTTTGGAGCGCTAACGCAAACAGCACAAAATCAGGCTCGCTGTTGCATGACAATTTTTCAGTCCGTAGCTGAATTTGTAAAAGTGGGGCCCCCGTAAAATCTAATTTTGTGGAAACCCTGACAAATACGTATATGAATTTCTCATTTGCATCGTGTGAATGTACGGTAGCTTAAATTTGTGCTGGCCGCAAATAAAAGCATCTAAGTGCATGAATTACTGTTTCGTGCAAAAATGAGAAGCGGTGAAAGATTTTGAGTGTCGATATGCGTATATTAGACAAAAACTTTTTATTTGTCTATACATCTGTAAAACGTATTCGTATGAGCACTTGTGGAAGTGATGTCATTGTAATTTACGACGTCATCGAGCATTAAGCCGAAACGATTTGGAGCACTAACGCAAGCAGCATAATGAGTCAGGCAGGTAGGTGCATAAAACTTTTTCGGTCTGTAGCTGGATTTACCAACCTGGGGTTCCATGGTTTCTGATTTTATGAAAGCTTTGAATTTTTTTATTTGCGTCGGTGAGTATACTGTAGTCTAATCTGCGGTGGCCGCAAATAACAGCATTTCAGACAATTACCATGCAATGCCAATATTTAACAGTATCAGAAAAACTTTATTGAAAATATTACTGTTAATTATATCAGTTGTGTTAATGAAAGGCCAGTCACGATTTGTGACTAGTTACAAGGGCCCCTGATGGGCAAGGGGCTGGGAGCGAGCCCCACGCCTTAGTAGCTTAATTTCATCACAGCACTAAGTCCAAAGTCTACAGTTAACCATCCGGCTGTTCACGACTGTGACTTAGTACACTATGACAACTATGCGTACGATAATGACCTGACCCCCGGTAACTATTATCTATTTTGAAATCTGAAATTCGATCATAGTGGTGTCCACTATCCACGATGATGAATGACTCAAGCCTCTTTCGTTAACGCTAAAAATCGTTTCTATTTAATGCACTATGACGTCATAAATTACAATGACGTCATATCCGCAGCAAACTCAAAAGAATGTACGTTTCACTGATGTATAAACTGTAGAAAATCTTTTTGTCTAATATGTCAAGGCCGGAAACTGTTGGGATGGTCCTCGTATATGTATGATTGTTGTCGGCATGATAATGTACAGGGTGTGCCAAAAAAATGACCCAACTTGTTTTAGTCACAACTTCATCAAATCTCAACCAAATTTGATAATTTTCGGCGTACAGATAGCCAAGAAGATAGAAATATGTAAGGTGCACTTATTGTCCACCTCACGTAGTTTATGTCAATGCACTACCGTGTAAAACGCAGATGATCCAAATTGTTGCATAATGCTCAGTTGTTGTGTACGTAAAGTTTTAACAACTTAATTAAGCACATAATAAACTAAAAAGTGATTTATTTAGCAGAATTATAATTTGTGTAACAACCTGCTTCCAAATTAACAGAACTTATGCCCAAAGTGTATACAATTGCTGACAGCAGCATTAACGATGAGCTGATCAAAATCAGCTCATCGAGAGCCAGAGCGGGGCCCGGGGAAACATTTTTTGCAGGGCCCCTCTGAGAAAAAAATTATTGATTTTTCTTTTTAAAATGGTGCAGTCTAGTGTACTTCATATTTTTCAGCGACGGCGGGGCCCCCAAACGTTGCGGGGCCCGGGGTAGCTTACCTCCCCCCTACCCCACCTTCTCGACGGGCCTGATCAGAATGCACAACACTCATTCATGGATAAAATGTGTTTTATGCTCATCAATCAGCTATTTTGTTGTCTGCTGCTTTCAGCGTAAAATATTTACTACCACAAAATTATTACACCACACGGCACTTTCTGTCAAATTGATAATAAAAAAGTGAGCAATCTAATACTGATAATCACCGTGTAATGTCACAATTTGGAGCATCTGCGTTTCACGTGGTAGTGCGTTGACATAAACTATGTGAGGTGGACAGTTAGTGTACATTACATCTTTCTATCGTCTTGGCTATCTGTGTGCCAAAAATTATCAAATTTGGTGAAGATTTGACGAAGTTCTGACAAAAACAGGTTGGGTCATTTTTTGGCACACCCTGTAAAGTAGAAAAAAACAGTAAATCGTAAACTTATACGTTTTTATACGTTTTTATCAGAATAGTCAACACCTGCTAAAATATTAATCACAACACAACAGCAACTTATTTAACATACACGATAATTTCTATACTACAGCCAAACGCATGCACTATATTTTATAACCAAATCACGAAAATAATAATAAACAAAGGCATCGAAACATCACTTGTCACTTTACACAGAAACATCTATTAATAGACCCTATCAGCATGCATCAGACGAAAATAACGACAAGTAATAAAGAGACGACATCAAATTACAACTGGTTGCATTTTTAGTGATAAAATCCTTATATATAGTCACCATTTGAGGCTACAAGTTTTAACCTATAAATGGTTGGTGCTGACACATTTTTGTCTGCATTTTACATAGGTCTACTGATTGCGCTACGCCTTTGGGTTGTACTATCACAGGCTGAACGGTAGTTCAAGCCCTGTGTTAACGGCGACTTCTCTTTCCTATGAGGAAGCCAAAAATTCGACCCACCACAGAATCAAAACCCCTGACCCGATTGAGATAAAATTTGGCACGGGTGATTACGTCGGCTAGGTGACCCTCACGCAAAATTTCATGTACATCTGCCCAAAGGGGGAGGGGTTCTCGGCAAATAGGTGAAATATACGCAAAAATTTTTATAGCCATATACCTTTTTTCTTCCACGCACGTACAGGTCAGACCCCTTAGCGGATTTTTGCGTGCACTGGCTCAAACGATGCGGTATCAGGCAAGCGTGTGCCTTTTGGGGATTAGAAAATTAAAATTTAATACTTAACGTATTTATTAGAAAAATTCGAAAAAAATTACAATGGCGTCTATGGAAAAAATTAAACAATTCTTTAAACGGTCATAACTTTGGCTGTATATAAGATGGAGTCGTAATTTTTGGTTCTAGGGTATGGTTTTCTGAAATGGCCAATCTAATAGTGTTATTCAATTTTATCCCAGACCCTCGCTGGTTGCCATGGCAACGAAATTTCGGACAGAATGGGCTATAACTCGGCCTGTATAAGATATATCTACCAAATTTTTTTTCGTTTATAGGGGGGGGGTTCGGGGATGAACCATTGAATGCTGCCAATCGCATTTTTCCCCGACCGACCCCCGTTGCCATGGCAACGAAATTTGGGACAAAATTGGCTATAACTCGGCTTGTGCAAGAGATATCTGCGAGATTTTTGCGTCTATGTGGGGGTTTTCAGAGATGGGCCAGCGAATGCTGCTAATCAAATTTTACCCCGACTGAACCTCGTTGCAATGAGAACGAAACTTGCGACAAAACGGGCTATAAGTCGACATAATGTACAAGATATATCCGAGATTATTGCATCTAACAAGGGGTTTTAATGGTGGAGAGAATAAATAATTTTAGTAAGTCTACCATCATTGACTCTCGTTGCCATGGCAATGAAATTTGTATAATTTTTGCCAAAAATTGGCTAAAACTCTGTTAACTATGTTAACTACGAGATAAGCTCAAACTGTAGTTTGACTTGACTTTATAGACGTTTGTGCAATAACTGCAATAATATGATTAGTTAAATTAGCATTATTGGAATGTTTACCGGGCCTATATTAAGCGGGTGATGCATGCAATATTAGTTATTATGGCCATTTTGTGGATATAAAAAAATTTTGTTTAATATTGTCACAAATGCAGGCCAGCAGTGACTTCATGCCTGACGCGTGTCGTCTGCTTTGTTTGGTCACGCCATTAGGTAGTAATTAACAGTTATAAGTGGCTTGGCAACTGTAAAAATATCTGAAGCGCAATATCTTTGTAACTAATCACCAGTAGGAAAACAGTATTTTAGTAATAAAACAGCAAATATAAATGTACAAAACATCAGTTTATACATTTGTTAACGGCAACAGTCAGTGTGATGCAAGCAATATCACTTTTTGTGATTTTTGCTGTTTTCGATGTGTGAGTTCTCTAATGTTGCTGTTAACAAGTGTATAAACTGATGTTTTGTATATTTATATTATAAATGATCCAATGACTTCTACCTTTGATTTGTGAACTAAAAAATTTTGTCACAATCAATTCGATGCACCAGTGAAGTTTTAAATTTTAAACTTACTTTGATGGCGAGTTTTGGTGTATTTTCTAACACATGTTTTGCAAACTTATTGTTTTAAATTTCACACCAGCTCATAGAACCAACCCGACATGACCTAACCCAATCAATGAATGACCCAACCCATTTTACTCAAATGCTAAACATTTAATTTTTTTAAAAACCTGCATTTTCTGCCGCACTATTTGAAAACGTGGCTACTGAAAGTTTGAGGGAACAATAATGCTTCATTTCTGCCTACGCCAGACTCGTGCAAGTACAAAATACTGTGTATAAACAGTTACATAGTCACTTGCCTGGTCCTTGAAAATTGTAATGTCCTACGATTAGTTTGCGATCATTCGCATCTGCCAGCGGCGTGACAAAGATTATGACAAAAAGAACGAATAAGTATACAAAAAGACAACTAATATACAAATACGGTTACATTATAAACAGTCATCACGGTTCGCGTATGACTGACAGTTTCCTTAGCATATTTATGCAAAATTTAAAGTGCACTACATTGCATATTAAGTTTATTTTACATAATAAATTTTTTACAGTAGCTCCTTGGTTGTATTGAATGCAGCAGTTACCGCAGCATTGACTGTCCTTTTGCTTCTCCGTCTGACACTCTTCAACCTTGCTAATAGAATGCTATTTAACAGGGATACTTGTATTAGACAGAAGTCCTACTACCTGTGTAAAAGAAAAGTTTGGGGTACGGACCCTCGGTCGCAAATTTTGTTGAGCCAAACTTAGTCTTGCATACCTTTGCTCTACACTTTAGTTACTTAAGGCGCGTACAGAGCGACGTCGTTGAACTGAACTGAACAGACGTGGTTTAATTTTTGACGAACTGACCAATGGGCACGCAGTAATGCATTACAGTAGGCACCGTCTAACGGCGTCGTTGGTCTACGTGACTACGCTCGTGGCACGTGTCAACCAGTGGCCAGTGGGCTCGCCCTGCATGCTTGCTTATTGGTCAGTTCGTCAAAAACAAAACCGTGTCAGTTCAGTTCAGGTACGTCGCTCTGTACGCGCCTTTACACGCACAGTGAAAGTGTAGTTTGCAAACGTCGTGGCAAAGAAAATGAGATATAGAACGATACTCGGTTTAGTTTGACAGACCTGAACAGGGCGTAGAGCAATGTGACTTATGTACGGAGTCGCCGTCGCACCTTTCGCCGCCGTTCAGCGGCAAAGGTTTCGTGCAGGTACGATAGCGTCTTCGGACACCGCGACCACACGACACACTGCACTCACTCCACGGACTCCATTCCGACCAGCCGCCGTCAACTATACGTCGACATCGTCATCATCATCATCGTCAATAAATGAATAATCATAAAAATTAACATTTATTTGCGCAATAATAAACAATAGCAGTTTCTGTAACAGTCAAAACAGCCAGGACAGTCACTTCTTTAAAATGCCGGAAAAAACTACAAAAATTTAAATTATAATAGCTAGTCAAAACTTCTATGCAAAAAACTCCCTGAACGCCAACGTCGTCGTTGATTTATAATCGTATAAAAAGTGCTACTGCCTACAAGAGTTTTTTTTTTATAAAATTACGCAGTTTGTTAGATTTTAATCATAATGGTTAAAACTGATTTCAATAAAAACAAAAATAGATACGAATTCTTTAAACAAAGAGTCCGTGTAATTTAAGCCCTGTCACTACTTGAGTGCAGTCCTAGTTATATATTATTATATAAAATTATATGTACAAAAATAAGTAAGCATATTGCGAATTTAACCATTCCAAAGTCCAGACAGTGGTTATCCCAAAGTAGACAAGCAGTACGAGTGCGAGCCTGGAATAAATACGATAAAGCCGTAGCTTAGCTTACTTGAAATACGACTCAATAAAAATATTTAAGGCGCCAGGAAATTAGCTGACGCAGTATACAGACGGAAACGCCGATTACAGCTCTGTAGCATGAGCTTACAGGAAGAAAGATAAGAACTTCACGTATAGGCCTGTTTGATGATAAGGCTGTCATGCGCGCCTGCCTGCTATAAAACAGAGCAGTGCTCGGATTTAACCCAAGACGATGGATAGCGCCTGCTTCAAAAGCCGCTGCACTGCTTGCTATAGTTCTAGAGATTATAGGCACGAAGCTAACATACTTGGTCTTTTTGTCTGATTATCCATATGTCTGCACTGCACCAGCAACCGATAAACGCACTCGCGCCTTCGTTCTAATCTTATGTTCTGCTTTCTTATCATAAGCACGGTTGTTGGAATTCAATCGTAAGCTTATCTGCAGCCAAATTTCACTAAATCTGGTTTAAATAGTTTTACTTGCTACACACTGCAAGATTAACTGTTACTCATAATTGAAAGTTTTCGTTTTGGCAAAGTTAATCGTCTGAATTATAGTTTATCGTCATCATCATCGTCATCAACATCTTCTTTAATGTCTTTATTTTTTTATTTGTAGGTCTATACGCTTGAATCTGTCATTGCGTAGGCTATCAAAAACATAGCAATACTTATTATATTTCAATTGGTTTGATGTGAATAGTCGCCGCGGAAGGCAAACATCAATCTGAAAAAGCTACAACGGACGGATGGTGGACAACGATCAATGACTGAACTGCTGCTGCAGCAGTTAAGAAGCGAGCACAGGAGACAAGAGTCAGGACGCAAGGAAATAGGCATATCAGCCACGCTGCGACAAGCATTAAGTCAGCTCAAATCAACGGCGTCATAAGTTGACTGACATCGCGGCGGTCAACTATAATTATGACCACTTATCACTGATCAGACGACGATCTATGTCAGCGATCGACAACTGCTGCAGGTAGGAGCTCTGGTACTCCGCCAGCGATCACGGTAGGCTGGACCACGGACTACTAGATTACTTAATCTAGTAGTCATCTAGTAGTCCGTGGCTGGACTGTCGCTCATTAATACGAAATATTACAGAATGACATACGAAAGTGAGAAAACCCCAAGAAAGACAGGGCAAACACTACAGGACTAAAGAAACTAATCAGCCCAATGCGCTACTAGAAAATCCAAAAAAAACGAGAACTGTCGAGTCTGTCGTCACTAAAAAGTGAAGTCAATAATTCGTCGAAAGTCAATAAAAAGCAGCTGTAAGAATTATCTAAAATTACTACAAGATATGCAATATTAACAGCTTTTACTGCTTTGGTAAAAACAGCCTCCTACAACAGTGCCAGCGCTCTCATATTATTACAGAAATATCGAGTAACCGTGTGCTAAGAATCACTGTGATAATTCTTAGACAAATAACCAATTTATGTTTTAAGAAAAAACAATAACAAGATCTGTTGCAGACTTTCCTGTTTTCGAGCCTTGTGGGAACATACGCGCCAGCCATCTTGCACGGCACCATAACTCTTTGACAGATGGGGATATTTTTTTGTAAAGTCGCGCATTTTGTAAAAAATGTATTTTGTTTTTCGTTCAAATAATCAAACAGTTTACGATTAATAAAATCTGCAGTCTGAGGCAAAATCCCTGATTTTATTATGAGACTCAGTGTGTTAAAGTATACAAACCGAAAACGGTGAGTAGGGCGGGTTCGCTGAGTCGTCTGTTTGCAATGTTTTGAGCGCCACACGTGTAGTTGGCCGAGTCACTCAGCCGAGTCTGACTGATAATCAGGTTGCCTTCGTTCGAGATGATGAAGTTCACGTCACGACTCGTGTCGACAAGCTCGCCGTTCTTCAGCCAAAACATCTGCATCGCAATCAAGACGAACTTTCTATTTCACATCCTGCATTATATCTGCTCTGTTCTGTTGCTGCAACCTTACTCTCCAAAGTCATGCGTTCAGTTTCACTCGAGTTTGGCTTTGAAACTCTACAAACATTAATTTTTGTGATCTCGCCACAGCCCACAGTCCTACAGCATACTAGTCACATAACAAAAAAATTATTTTAGGTCTACAAAAATATAGCGCTAAAATATATATCCTATATTGTTTCAACAACAGTGCCAGCGCTCTCATATTATTGCAGAAATATCGAGTAATCGTGTGCTAAGAATCACTGTGATAATTCTTAGACAAATAACCAATTATAATTTTAAGTAATCTGTGAACAGTGCAACTGCTGATGCACAGCGGAGTAACGCTAGCTTTCAGAAACTTATTGTCGCTTTAGCAGTAGCAGTTCGTTCTTGTTATTTATTTCACACTTAAGCATACATATTTGGAATAATAGATAGAATAATGGATATGTTCGGAAAAAAAACACGCCAGAGCCAAAGGAAAGGACAAAACAAGAAAGTTGTGAACAAAATTTAAACTTTAGAGCGAATCGTTGTTGAATTACAAGTCCGTATAACATACAGACGGACAAACGGATGAACGAATGACTGGCAAGGCAATGCTCATTTCCTACTGTACAGTCTGAGCGTGTAACAGAGAAGCAGCGCTTTGTGCCCACAGAGATGGGACGACTTGAATAGGCCCAGTCAGCTGATTGAGCAGCGTGTGACCTTCAGCGTCGCCTAATGTTATCGATCAAACGAGCGACCAGCGTATAGTAGTAACAGGGCACTGACTTCATGGCTACCGTGCCAAGGCTTCCTACTTGCCGTGGAGCCAGCGCCGTCGCGATGCCCACGCACGCAGAACTTGCAACTAGTTGCTGTTGCGTCCGTCGCTCAGTGCACGACGAGATTGCGACTTAATTAAGATGCTATCGCTGCTGCTGCTGCAGCTGCGGAGACTGCAGCATCAGCGGATGCGGTACCGGCGACTACAGAAAAAGATGCTATCTGAAACGTTCGTCCGTCCTCCGTCCGTCGACCTCGGCCCACAGTCCACTAGTTCGATTTGTTGACGAATTGTTAAACAAATGTGCACCATCTTCACATGCTGGGATGTTGCGTATATCACTGGATATAGGCTTGTGCCGTACAACTTGTTGTAGATTTGCTAGAGAGACTTTTGATCTGTCGTGGGTCTGTCGTACAGCTCCACGTACAGCATGTTGTACAACGAATTCACAACAAATCATAGCAAGTGGAGCTTCGACTTCTGGCAAGAGCGTGACCGAAAGATTTAATGAGGAACCGAGCAGAGGTCTTGCCTTGCCTAGTAGCTGGTACCGGGGTCAGCGACTAAAACTACTACAACTCTTGCGTCACGATCACGCCGTTCGACATCACACAAATTCCTCGGCTCTTCTGCCACGTGTCCTGCTATACTTGAACGAGTGGACGAACGAACGTTATCAGTAAGTAATTCGTAACTGAAACGCACGCGGCGCGAGTCGCAGCCCATTTTCGCCGCACATCCGTCAGTTGCTGCAACCTCTTTGGGATGCTGCAATCGACGATCGACAGTTCAGAAATATTTTCTTCAACGACTGGACTTACGCAGCCTAACTGTGGACGTATTTGTGCGTGCAATATTCACAGTGCTGAGTAACACAAAAAAACTTGATCTGTTCCATTTCGTAAATAAATGTTTTCCGAAAAAGATTTTTAAAAAATAATAATTTGTAGCAGTGTCATAGAAACATGACAAAACATACGATAAACACGAGAAGCACAGCGCCATAAAGTTGAAAAATTTGGTAAACAAAAACACTGAAACATGCAAAAGCGGGACTTGCATTAAACACAATGCCTAATTATAACTGCAGTAAATTTATAAGAAAATATCGCTTATTTTACAACGAATACACAAAAACCTAACAAGGCAAACAGCAGTGGCTATGAGACGTATGGAACAAACCCGTGGCGGCGGTTCTCCGACTGGAGGCAGGCACTGCAGTTGGACGGTAGACTGAAGTTTGGCCGACGTACTCAACGGCTCACGTTCAAACTGCTTGCGTAGGTCTGCACCGCACACACATTTATACTTCACAGCATCTCAAACCACACACAACATCACATCGTAAATAAAATCAAAATGTCCCTTGCACACTTTGTTACTTTCTTCATTTCACAACGCCAGTTAGTACAACGTGGGCCAACGTGGATTCTTAAACAATAAAATAGCGAAGGCAAGTATGTTGAAATATAATTTCCAAGACCTGTCGTGTGTGTCACTGTGTTTTAATCTTCAGCATTACGCTATCTCGTCAAAACTCGCAATCCTAAGTTGTTATATGCTCCTAGTCTGGAGAGCAAATTTAGATTGCATCATCGCACACAGCAAAATTTGCATCAATAAATAATACACGCCAAAAAGTTGAGTCGAGGCGCTAAACTCTTTGACTTGATGTGTCGATGTACGGTACTACATCAGGAAGCTGATTTACGATAAAAATTGTGGAAATCTCATTAATATATAGCGACAGTGTAGTCAGGACAACAACTCAGCCAGGCGCCGTATAAACTTTGCAGCAAAATGTTTCATTGTGTAAAGTAAGGAAGGTTTCTCAGCCTTCCAGAAGGAAATTTGTACAATGTGGGATCTAACTGATATCAATTTCCCTCTAGCTGGTTTTCCGATGTGTTTTATGCTTGGAACGTCTCAAAAATGACAGCAGCTAGGACTTCGCCCAGACCTCCCTAAGAAGCTGACAGTACTTTCAAATCGCTAGCTAAATTAACTAACAAAATCTTCCGAAGACGGAAAAACGAGGGAAAAACGAAAAAGAATGAGAAGAGAAAAAAGGGACAAAGAGGATAGCCTGAGGAATTTGCTTCGAGGCTCACGGGAAAAATACATGTACATCCCCAAAGACAAGTATTCGAGCCGCACAAGCAAACAGCGCCTGGCTCAGCTATATGCTAGCTCAGCGTTGCCTGCAACCGCAACAGACGCCTGCTTTAATTGCACGGCCGCCATCACTCATTACGTCATTAATATGACAGTGCGTCAGCGCTGTTTACAATATACCAATCATTATCATCATCGTCGTCGTCGTCAGTCTAGGCTCGGCAGAACTCGTGACAACGTATGTTAACGGGTGACGCAATTAACGTTGCTTACAAACATTACGATAAATGTTGTTATCATATGTGCGACGTTAGCAATAGTTCCCGAGCCGCCCCGATCGTAGCCTGCTAACGCGCGCAATTGCATCATTTATTTAATTATAACGACAGCTACGCATTATCTGGTAACCTGGTCACAAGACTGCGAAAAAACGGAAGTTTGCAAAAAAACTAGTTACAAAGAACCGTGGACAAATACATATAACCAGTGCTAAAAGTATGAAATTTAAAGTAAGAAAACCGCGACATTTGGTTTAACACACTTATTCTACGCTGGCCGACAGTCGGTCGCGTCGTCTACACTGTCGTTCGGTTGATCACGCATATGCAGCCGTGGGTTATCGACCCGTTATCTCACATTCCCACTGTACATCATGTAGACATTATGGCAGACATAGGTACCACGAGTGCCAGCGTAAAATAAGTAGGCTAAATGGGTTTGAAGTTACAACGCGGTTTATGCGTGTAAGCCGTGTTGAAACGTACTTATTTCATGGCCGTGATCGACGGTGTGTTCTTCCTGGACACACATGTGATATACTCGTACTCACGCGAAACGCTATCAGTCGTCACGCTTGAGTGGAGTAAGGTTATGAACACTATGAAGGCGCGTACGACGTAACTGAACTGAACTGAACTCGCCCATTGGTCAGTTCAGTTTAGTTACGTCGCTTTGTATGCACCTCAACACTTCAGATACTATAGTCAGAGATAAGAGGAAAAAGTAGGTCATAAAACAAAGAAAACTTAAACCATGACGGTACATACACGCGACGTGGATGACGGTGCGTGAACTGGTGGCGGAGCGAGGCACGCTATTGGTCGACGGGTCGGCGACGTCGTTCCATGCATGGCACTCGCACCAATAACCACCACCGTCGTGGTTTTCTTCGACTTCTTCACGCAGCACGTCGATGCTTGCCTGTCACAGACGTATTCAGCAACATCAGACATACCTCGCACACTTGCCGGTTTATTAACCGTATGGTGATAAATGCATTCCACACAAAGACGTCGTCGCCGTATAAACTTCTGCATCACAAATGGTAAAGAAACAAGTGTTCAGTCCTTCGATTATATCAACCTTATATCAACTTTGTCACTAGTTTCAAGCCTAGAATGTCCCAAAATCAAAGGCAGCCGTGGTTTTTATCTCATTGATAGAGCTTACAAGGCACTTCATACTAGACTTAGAAAAAAACCCTAGAAACCCAAAAAAGGAAAAGCAAGGCCTATAAGGAAACAATCGGTATTAAAGGCAAGGGTCAGCGTACCAATTACTATAACACAGTATCTTGCAAGCTTCACAGCTAATAAGTCTCCGGTGTTTGGGGACGGTTGTGAAAAACGTTTTCGTTGAAGTGGCTGCTGCTGACCTGGATATAACGACGTCGAGTGGGCGCCGTTTCGACGCCATTAGCCGTCTGATGCTGCGTCGGCGGTACCCACTGGCTCACACACTTGAAGTTGATCTGAACGGCGTTCACAGCGCGGCAGGTGATCGTCGTCGGCTTGCTACGGGTGACGTAGTAGAACGCTTCCGGTTGCACGATGAACGTCGGACTGCGATCAGCGTCACTGCCTGCAGCTTCTTGCGGCATCGACTTCTCCGAGTCACCCTCCAGTTGACTCACGTCCTCGCCTGTACAGCAGTAGCACGTCGATATATTAATCGCAATCATCAAGTCTGCGACATACGATTGTCGAATAGAAAGTACTATACAGCATCAGTAGCAGCATGAGTGAAGGTATTTTTCTGGTTTTCCGGATCATAAACATATGAACAGAAGATGATGATGTAATAATGAGACAGTTACTTTAACGTTCGTAATCATGTACGTAAAATAGAAGAGACTGCACTGAGACGTGCGTTAACATGAAACACTAGTCGCATGCACGTGTCTCCGATAAAAAGTACTTAAAATACATTTCGTAATCGACGTCATGGTATAGACCTCATATCGGCACATGTTATTACGCCATCAGATGACGCGGTCAGATTATTCTCTTTGGTCTGATAGTGCTTAACTACTCACTGAACTAAATAAAACGGTCACTGTAAACTGGACATGTCATAGTCGTATAGTATTGCACACGAGTGTGTCGTAGAAGATGCGGGGCGACGACAATGTCGCTCGTTCGTGCTTCCTGAATTTTTGGTTGTCGGAAAATGTTCTTTTTGTCGTAAAATTGACGTCCAAAAGTGCAACATTTGGCGATAAACCCCCATTCAAGAAACAATTATTAGAAAAATCGAAATTTTGAGCTCTCGTAATATTCCAAGCGGAAAATTTGCAATGTGTGTCGGAAAAACTGCAACTTTCTGTCCCGTCGACTGTTTAGGTTTAGGTTTGTGTCCACGGGCCGATCAGTTAGTTAAATGTGACGTGTAGCAGTCACCAAGCGAGATGGACTGACTGACCATAAGCATTTATATGTACCAATATGTACTATACAGTCTATGGACTGACTGACTGACTGACGGCACGAGGAAGAAGGAGGACGTGAGTCACGTGACAGTCGCTGAAGCCTGGTACGTGATACGACGTCGTCATTTTCATCGTCAGTCAGGCAATCAATCAGTCAACCACGCCTGTCAAGTTATCTGCCGAGAGACATCGCTTGACATCTCACCACTCACTAGGCAAGCTTCCTGGCAACTACGGACATCCGGTAGAAGCATGCTACAACTAGACGCCTCTGCTGGCAGCCACGCATTGCATATGCGTCCACGCGACTCTCAGCCGACCAAGCAGTGAATTGAATGAATGCAGCGTGTGCTCGACGTCGTAGGGCTATCATGGCGGAAGGCGAAGCTCCTTGACACACTTCTGTCGTAGTTATTCTCCATGCGCCGTGTATATGCTGCTTCTCTCAGGTCACAGCACCCTGTATCGGTGTTCACTCAATGCTCAGCACTTAGCCTAAGGGCACTGGCACATGTGCCATAAAATGCAACGAAACAAGACTAGCTAAAACTAAAACAACTCGTAGTTTGTTTACAGCAAATTAGGCCCATATTCGGATTTCCATGCGCGTCTGAAATGCGGCCAAGATTTGTCGCAGTTATAAGGTTTGCTAGCCTAGTTTTTATGGACCATTTAGTGTGTTTCATGCTGTGACAATGTGTTTAAATTATCCCAACAGCAACAAAACGATAAGCCTATAATTAACAGCCGTTTAATAACAAATTATTGTTCTGCCACAAGGCAATGTTGTAGGCTACACGCACCGCGCACGAGAAATTGCAAAGTCTGCTGAGAGAGTGACAAGGTCAGTGCAGCACAAGTGCAAGCTGTGTAAACAATCAGCTTAATAACGTCATTTGTCATGTTCGACAAACGACAGACAGAGTCAAACGACGGTTATGCATCGTTACTTATTTAATAGCGGACAGTGTCATCTGCGACCGTCAGCCGCCCGTCAACCTCTATTTGTTTAGTGCTTGATGCGTAGCGCTAACATCGTGTCCGACAACGTCATACCGATTCGCCGTTTGCGCCGGCGACGCATCCGGCAAATTGAAATTAATATGTTTCGCGGTACGGCTACGTAGCTGGCCCGCAGCTGACAGAAAGCAGCAGCAGCAGCAGCAGCAGTGCTTGCGTCGTCGGGTTTCGTCGGTTATCAGAAACCGATTTCATTAGTAGCGCCACCGCCGATGTAAGCTGCGCAAAGCAAACGGCTGCCCGCAGGCGCACAGAACATACAGCGTCTACGTCGGTAGTGTGTATTGTAACAGATCACTTGATAATTTCTTTATACGTGTGTATATGGCGTTCGGTCGACGGCAAAGCGGCGCGTTACCACATGTCCAGGGTTGTACGAAAAGCAGAGCATGTTTGTTTATCCGTTTTTTGATCACTGCCTCTGGCCATCAAATGGCAGTTAAACTGCACGAGTCACGCTAAGACGCAAGATCATTGGACCACGCGAATGATCTCGGTGGTCATTCGTTTTAGAAAGTCAGACGGCGGTTTAGCAAGTCACGCCGGCGGCCGATCAGACACTGTCAGGCGCTAAGCACGAGACTTAACACGAGTCTGTCCGTCCGTCTGTCTGTCTGTTCGTCGTCGTAACGAGTGCATCGTGACTGGAACATGCAAACGCGGAGCGTACATGCATGCGGAGGATGAGGACAATCTTCGTCTCTGCATCAATCAAAGTTCGCCGGACCCAATCTGTACGCCAAATCGATTATTTCGAATTAGACAGAATCAGGCAGAGAGATAGGTCGACGATCGGCGACGTTGTGGTGTTGCTGGTTGCCGCTAGGCGCAGCTAGCGTCGTCGTAACGTCGCGCTCGTCGCACTAGTCGCTTCCGACTCTAGGTGATAAAGCGGCCGTAGCGAGACAGCTCATGAAATGTGGCGGTGTGGGAACTAGCTTTAATGTTACGGCGGCTGATCGATTATACGGCCGTACTTAGTTATGCCAATTTCACAGCCACTGGCTAACAGTCACATTCCATAGTTAGTAAGTAGTAGTGGGTTTAACAGCAGGCCTAACTGTGATACTAAGGATGATAATGTACGATGTGCATCTGATTCCTTCGCAATTACATATAGGGCCTATTTTTATTGATACAGTGAGTGCGTGTGTTCACCCTTCATGGTTTGCACGCTGATAACTAGGCTATAGTTCCTCCAGCCATCTATCTAGTCACATTTTAAAACTAATTCCACGTCAACATTACCGCGCATCAATCGGCCCCTGATCCTCAGAAGTCAGAACCGCTGCTGCTGCTGCTGCTGCTGATTCGCATGCGTTTGCTGTCGGGTCGTTTGATCACGCGTTCAACGATATTTGCCGCCAATTATCTACCTGATCTTACTTATTGAAGAAGATAATGGTTTTGATCGCTGAGATCGACGCCAACAGTTCGGTAACAGCCGCTTTGTTGTTCGCGTCAAAAAATTGCTTTTAAGACAATCGTAAGCTGAAAATGCGCTATCGGATCTCGAAGATGCCAAACAGTGCGTATGGGAAAAATTGTACGCGGCCAGTTTCAGTTTCTTCTCGATGCATGGTAGCCTATTAACATTGGCCAGTTTTGAACTCTTTTCGGACTAGTTAAAAGTAGACACGGATTGCATAACACTTGAAGTCGGTTTGGTGCGCATGGACATTAGACGACAGTGAAGTCAACGGACGTTGCGACCCGCCAGCTCGTTAACTCGCATTACCATAACGAGTGAAAACGAACAACATCATGAGAACGGGCAACAAGCAAACCAAACCAAACCGCACCTAGCTGGGTGACTGCATCTTATTAGCTACCTTCAAACATGCCGCTCTGCACCCAAACTGAACAAAGAAAAACTCTCGTCGAAATAACTGTATAAATATGTCGACTTCGCAACGCAGTCCATTGATACAGATGGAGTGCGTGTGAGTTGCTAAAGCAGTTGGTAAAGAAAAGTTGGTAAGCGCGTGGTAGGCTATTATGACTGAAAACATCGTATATGGCCTATACCTGTTGTTGTTGTGAGTCTGAATACTTACGTACTTCATTTTCTTTATCTATTTACAAAAAAAAGTGCACACAACAAACATACGTGCATGATAATAGAAAGAAGCTATCCACTGCAGTGAGTGTGACTGACTAGTATACGTTGTACTACTTTGGCCATTTTAACAAGAAATTTGGGCTAATGCTCACGAGACGCGCGAAAGCCTATATCAGTTTCGGTTCAGTAGTTTAGCTGAAAATTGGGATGTTCACGCTAAGTTAATATACAAATACCAAATTCTGTATCTGGATCGCATAACGCTATAGTTCCGTGGCTCCACCTTATGAATGATATAGACTTGTGTCGCAGCCCAAAATCGCCAAAAAATTTATAAAACCCCCTATTTTGGCGTTCAAGATTATTCAAGGTTATTGAATTCAGCGCCAATAGAGAGCCAGTGTACAACTTCCTATTAGTGATTAATAGTAACCTAGGCCCTATCTCGCACCGTTACTGAGATACAACGACTTATTGGTCAAAAATCGCAAATTTTGCCCATCCCGTCTCATTTAGCGCCCTCGTTCGGGGTGACCCCCTTCGAATTTATGGAAAAGCTTTACGGTTCCTGAAACTAGAGTCTTTCAGGCAGCCAATGGTAAAGATTTGGTGATCCTAGCTTGCACCGTTTTTGACTGATCTACCCGTGTGACAGACAGACAGACAGAATTGCGATGGCTAAGACGCGCCGAAAGCAGTAGCTGCTTTCGCGCGTAAAAATCCAGGCTTGACTGATTGATCAATCGATTGCTGACAGCGATAAAACAAGAGACGGATAGATCTACTTAACATTTGACATGACATTCGACAAAATCTTCTCAACATCATTAACGACGTTGCACGCGACATATGGCATCACCATGGCAACATGACATCGGCTAATCTATTTCCGGCGACTCGGCAACAGCAGCTGCAGAAGCAGCATCCGACTCTGACGTCATCCGCGTGCAGCGAAATGTCATCCAGTGACGTCACGCAGTCACGTGACACAGCGGCTATGCACCAGCAGTTTGACATGCGATATAACGTCATTCTACATTAACCTGTTATATCAATTACATGTAGGCTTAAACGACATGTTTAATATAATAATTTTACGAGGTTTAGTGGTTAGTAGTAGCGACTACCAAACTTGTGCGCGACTGATGTATAGGCATTTTGTCGCACGATGTCAAAATGTTCGTGAAGGCACCTGGCATTTTTATTGCGTCGTGATTAAGCATAATAATATTTAAATTAAGCCCATGACTCTTAGTTTACGTGTACCCGGCACAATAGCAATGCAGAAAATTTTCAGATTATCACTGCTGCGCTTAGCGAACATAACAGGCCTCATTGCGTCTATCTCGCCCGGTCTATATTCTTGCGGTTTCCTAACTCGAATACTATAAACCGTATAGAAAAAAGACAAAATTGTTGTGACAATTTTCAATCCAAAGAGTCAATTAACGTCAAGGCTAGGTTTGGGATAGCTCTGGACGGACCGCCGCATTTGATAGCAACGTTAAGATAACGTGTCGGCACTGGACTCAGATATTTTTTCTAGTTTTATCAATAGACTTACACATATGCTGATTAATGTCGTAAAACATTGCTACCAACCGGGAAGTAAAAATAATGAAAAACGCAGAAGAGACTATTCGCGTCAGTGATTCAATAGCCTAGCTCCAAATTCTCGAGAACTGCATTTCATAAAATCTGCAAATGAATAATTGCATTGAAGACGTCGAACACGTAGTTTCAGCGAGAAAACAGATTGTAAGACGCGTCGTACCGTATGACAGCGAGCAGATGCAGACCACTGCCAGGTAACGCAGGTGCGTCGAGATCGACATATGCGCTCCAATCATTCCTGCTGCTTGTGCCGCTGCGCTGACGACGACTGTTACAATCGGGTGGACTACATCCGGAAATTCATAAAGCCACTATTGTCCCTGTTTATGTGCTATAATACCACCGTCTGAAACCATGCTGAATCCATCTAGACTTGTCAATGTGTGGCCAGTGTGACGCAATGACCGCGGTCACTCATACCGTTGTGTTGGCTTGCTGCAAAGGCCTAATGCGCTCACTGAACGCATTGCGTAGCCTACGTCGCGCGAAAGCCAATCGTCCGTCGGCCTATTGCATTGCTGCTCCAACGGCGTCCAAGCATATGCACCAATGGTCGTGACCATGATAATTTTTTTTATGACTATCGTTTGGTTTTTAGCCGGCCAAGGTCGCGTGGGTTTCTGTCATTTGTCGTCTGTAACGTATGTATTGTGAGTAAACGGTATACGTAGCAGAAAGTCGGCGATGGTACCGTTGCATAGAGCGATGACGAGTTTCTAAAGCTGTCAATAGCTCCATCTCTATTTCAATCTCCACTTAATTGTTCATAATACAGCAAGACACACACCACAGTACAACATGTGACAGCAGAACCGGACCCACAAAGCACATTAGTGCACTAACAGTGGCCCACAGATAAGTGACACAGTAAGGATAACAATAATAAGAAAATATAACTTAACTACCAAACTAATTAAAGTGAATAATCATAAATGAAATACGATAACACATTAAAATGACATTAAAATCTAAACCTATCTCAAGCAGTCTGGCCGCAATTCTCAACGAAAAGTTTTTGCCTGCATCCATTATCCACGTACGCCAAATTAAGTTTACTATATTTTAGCGTTGATTGTAGCGTTCAATAGCATCGTTTTGTGAATGACAAGTTAGTTCCAGTTTTCGTTGACAGAAAAATGAAGTAGTTTTTACGCGCGAAAGCAGAATGCTTCGCGCGTCTTTGCCATCGTCTGGGCGTCTGTCTGTCCGTCTGTCTGTCTGTCTGTCCGTCCGTCTGTCACACTCGTGATCTGTATCAAAACGGTGCAAGCTATGATCACGAAATCTTCACTGTGGGCTGCCCCAAGGTCTCTAGTTTATCGTGACAAAATTTCGTGCCACTGGGTGAAGGAGTTCCCCTCGAACGAGGGCGTCAAAGAGGAGTACCCCCTAAAAAGACGTCATTTTGCCGTTATTGGCTCGAATAATGTGAAAACGGTTGCAGATAGGTACGTCCATGCTGCTTATCCCAACAAGCACTGGTGACAGGCTTTTTGGATTTATCAACATCGATGATTTTGAACGACCTTGAACTCCTCAAAAAGAGGTTTTTAGTGAATTTTTTGCAATTTTTGGATGCAGCGCACATTTTAACACTGAATTGCGACGAAATGGCTAGAGATAGACCAAGACAACCTGCGTATGAAATTTTCAGCATTCAACGTAGATTTTAGCAGTTCAAGTCCGGACCCCCTAGTTTCAAGGAGGCCGGTGCAGGCTGGCGTCAAAGACAGCTATTCCCCTAAAAAGTGATTATTTTGCCGCAATTATCTCATGTAGCGTGAACACGGTTGCATATAGGCACAGACATGCTGCTTATCATAACAAGCACTGGTGACATGCTTTTTAAATTTATCAACATCGATGACCTTCAATGACCTTGAACCTTCCCAAGAGGGGTTTTTAGTGAATTTTTTTGCACAATTTTGCGCTGCGACACGCATTTCAAGAGTGAATTGCGCCAAAATGGCTGGAGATAGACCAAGACAACCTGC
>Ga0056128_1001599_pt1 | contig 25645 bp, 18 predicted proteins | sample WorMetLIZISLAND2_FD_71113 | JGI IMG/M metagenome (GOLD analysis project Ga0056128, IMG submission 71113) | Marine gutless worms symbiont microbial communities from Max Planck institute for Marine Microbiology, Germany - Olavius geniculatus... ... | reverse complement strand
GGTTTCTGGATCTGTTAGTTAACTGATCAGTTAGCAAACCGTCTGTTAACTGTAACTCGCTAGTTAAGTTTGTGCGCGTTTCTGAACAAAATCTGACTGGCTGTCAGCTAACTGAGCGGTAATATAGTTGCTTAGCAACGATGCACACGACACTTATCGCTTCCGCCTAGCCACTAGGCCGTGGCCTAGCGCAGGCGGGCATAATGAATATTAATGAGCGCAAGCGCTCCTCAGCCAGCGCATGAGCCAGCCAAGCAATATGCGGACAGCCATTTTGTCCTTTCATCAAAAAATGGATTTTGTAGTAAAATTTGTAGCAGCAAACGTCTCCTCGTGCATTTTGAAGACAATGCTATATACGGTAAAATCGTTTTATAGTATCACATCCTTCAATTAACTGCTTGCAAAATGGTACAAAAGTTGCGTTAAATACGACAACTACGATCGACGGTTAGCTAACTGCCCGATGTTGGCCACTTAATTTGACAGCCATTTTGATCTTTGGTTAGTGCAACGGGAAACGCGAGTTATGTAAATCTGTCAGTTAACACTAACTTGACCGGCCAGTTAAGATCCAGAAACCGGCCCTTAGTGCTATTACCAATAGTTTACATCTGGAGACCAGCCTAACCAAAGCTCTGAAATTAATCCAGTTGACATTAGTCAACTCCACTGAGAACTCAAAAAAAGTAATAGACAGAAATGATTTCCACAACTAATACAACATACCTGTTACGAATTACTGAATAAATTACACAGAATGATAACCAAATTTAACAGGCTAAAAATCGATTAAACCACAGATATACATTGCCAACACTGAATGGCATTAATAATGTATTCACCTTCACACTTCAGTCCCTGCTTCACGAGTCCAAAGAGCATCTCTCCGCAGAAATCACAGAAATGCGGAGACTTGTACGAGTGAACGTGAAGGTTGTGAGGCCGTATCTCCAACTCTTCCGGAGCAGTTTCAGCTGAAGTATAATTACATTCAGTTACTTAAAAACAGTGACAGACATAAGAAAGAAAGCATCACTGGTGCACTGGTGCTGTTTCAGAACAGCTGGGACAAAAAGAAATGCACACATCGGAAAAAACGCTAGTTAAATACACATTCGCTAAGTTCACAAAATAACACATATGAAATTTTCAAAGCTCAGAAGCTTCACAGTTATGTATCACATAGAGTACTAGTTGCTAAAAACACAGATGACACAGAAGAGACCAACATGTGCAGTGGTCTAGTGGAAGGGTAATGGACATGTTTCCATCAAATGTCAGTCTTCACCGAATTCACCGAATTCATCGAAGCCACCAGTATTACTGATGGCACGAGAAAGTACACGCAAAGCCATATAACACTTACTATCACAAATAACTGTTTAAATTATCTTTGCGTTTCCGATTCCAATTAACGTTTCAAACAACTTTTGAATTGATTTACTGTAGTGCTGTTAACACACGCACATCAGACAGTGCATTCCAGCTATCGATAACTCTATTGCTAAACATAAACTTTCTCAAATCTAATCTACTGCATTTTTATATAGTTTCTTTGAATGACCTCTTCTTTGACCTTCATCATACGTAAAGAATACGTCTGACTGCAAGTTATGACAACCATTAATATTTTAAATATTTCTAGTAAATCGCTCCTATGCTTTCTTTTTTTCTAATATCATTAAATTAATTTTTTTACATGCAGCAAATCTAAGGTCTGTTAACTGCAGTCATGACAAAAGTAAATATCAATGGCATACTGTATAGTCTCACTAGAATAATATGCACAGCTTCTTACCAGAGAGCACAACTTCTATCAGTGAATTTTCCTTAATCTTATCCGCAGTCGTTAAAACACCGTCGATGAGTCGCAAAACGTTGGGATTAAATGCATCATGCAAGAACAGAAGAATTCGATGCTGCAGATGATAGAAGCCATGTTCAGGATACTACACAAATCCATTAGTCATCATAAAAATATACAGTAATCTGACAATATTATCGCTGCTTATTGTGCAGGCATTCAAACGAAAGTTTCAGTTCCCTTTACTGAAAATTCATTCTTGAATGTAAAAGCCAAAATAAATAACCAGTCTTATTATGGTAATGCCACAAGCATAATGGCATGCTTTTCAGTCAACTTTTTGTAAGTTCGCATTCATTATTGGTTAAAATGACATAAAATTCATTTCTTCGGAATTCTTCCTGAAAGTCACACTTAATGCTGTGTGCCATGGCTACTGGCAAGGTACGATCTCCCATACACCATTTATTTCAAACAATCACTGACAGATCCGGTGGAAGGCCCCCCCGCACACCCTGGCTGGGGGGCCTCACGTATGCTCAGGGGCCTCATGCTAGATGAGAAAAAATTTTCCAGTTTAAAAAAATATGTTCATAATATACAATAAATAAACATGTGGAAAGTTTACCCAAAGTAGACTAGTCTATTACTTTTCATTACAGTAGCCTACTATAATCTGTGACGTATTGTGGCCTATAGACGTCATTTTTTAAAAGACGACACAAATTGTATCTGATTTTTTGCGTTTCAAATTTTTTTTAAAGTGGGCAAATTTGCGACTTTTAGTGAACGTCCAAAAGCCAATTTGTTTCAGCTTCAGGGGGGCTTCACCCTCCTGACTCCCTAACCAGGGGCTCTGCCCCTGGACCCTGCTGGGGGCTCCACCCCCAGACCCCCTAGGGGCCTCACACTTGTATTTGGGGGGACCTCTAACTCTCTAACGCTGGCACTGATCACTGGCCAGGAGTCTTCAACTTGCCGAAGTTTGACCATACCCTCAACAACGAAAAACGGTAAACATTATTATCAGTCCAGGTCGGACTGACACCAGATTTTATTTTCAGTCCGGATATGGACTGATGGCAAATTTTATTTTCAGTGTGAATTAAAATGAGTACTTATGGCAGATTATGTCATCATTTCAGGCACTGCTTGTTGGCAAAGTTGATCAGCAGTCCACTTAAGACTCCAGACCACACTAATTGTGCCGATACGGCACTTGACGGCTTTGCTTACTTTTAACACTGCCATTAGCAAATCCAATTCTTGTCCGCTGCACTTACGGTAATCCCTTGAATGACTGCCATGTTTCAAGAATAACTTTTGCATAGCATACATACCCAGGGTAGCCGCCACTCATTTAGTTGTCCCGGCTACTCACAGCAGAAGGTATGATGCTGCAGTGTAGGTATGGTGATAGAGCCAGCTGATGCGCTGTTGTCTCGGTTGGTCAATTTACTGTCATTTTCATTGTTATTTTATTAATTGTCACCTTGACTTCCAGTTACTGCTTGTAACTCAATATTAAACTTGCATTCAAACAATTCTGCAGTAGCATAAAAATTAGATGACATAGCTAAGTCAGTAAATTGCTGGTTCGTAGCGTTGCACCGACTGCCCGACGTACTCAGACTTTGTGCCTTTAGCCTGACTACTATAGCTACACGGACTGATAATAAAATCTGATGTCAGTCCAGCCCAGAATGATAACTTTTTCGAAGAAAGATAGAAAGTAAGAGCTGCGTGTATAACGTATTATGATTTTCTATGAATTCAGGAGCCTAACTGCGAGATTACTGAAGAAAAAATCAGACACCAGCAATGATTGTGGTTGAAGTTCGAATTAAATAGTAAAAATCTATCAATACTGCAAATATAAAACCACAAAAACCCGCACATTTCTGTCGAGGAAGGCGAACGCGATATCTCGCAGCATTTCCGTGGTGAGACGACCGTCGTAGGCCCCCAGGTCAACACGCACCGACTCGCGGACCAGTCCTATCTTCATCGCAAACGTCAACGAAACCTGCTGGCCGCCATTCATAACCACCGCCATCGCCAACACACGTTGTCCTTCGTCCGTTCACAACTAAACTATCATTGTATTTGCGTTAGTTTACTAAAAAAACAAATAACTATTCCTATCGCTACTCAGTTTTGTTTACTTGATAACATGACGTCATTAAACTTCCGGTCGCGCCCAGTGATGATTCCGCGCAGAAACATGACTCACGCTCTTTCTTATGGCTATGACACACGAGCGAATGGCGACACGACCTACATGACGTCAAGAGTCAAGACCAACTGACGTCATGCGGCTCATGTGTCGCGGGGTTCAACATCAGGATTTATGGACGATTTTAAGCTTCCAGCACGATTCGACGCAGGAAGTAATTTAAACTCGAAGCACAGTGCAGTTGTCAGAAAATAGCACTAAAAGGAAACGTATATTGCTCCTTTCAATATTTTCTTTCTGGTCGATTTCTGCTCTCTTCTCAGTTTGACATTAGGTATGAAATTTCTGGAATTCTTCCAACTTAACGTACTTTTAATGTCATGAAATGCAGCTTCCTCATCTGCACAACAGAGCATCTCAAAGCTTACTCTAACCATCAATTTTACGCTGACGAGTAACAATATGAGAATTATTTTATTTTGTTGCATTTATGACACATCACCTTCTTTATTTTCACAATCCTATAGCCTATATCACTAATTCTTTCCTTATTTACAACTACACGGTGTTTTATAAAAGAACCCCTTTTTCTCTCTTTGATAATTCACTCTAATGATGATCAATGTATATGAAATTTTTACCAGCTGTAGCTGAAGAAATACAAATTCAAAATATTTTAACAAAATATGGCAGTTGATTAAATATTCTTTGCTAGTCGTGACGTAACGCTGACGTCATAATGTGTCACGGGTACAAGCTGCTGGTCTCAAATGGTGCTGTGTCAGTTGCTACCCTGCTCCGACGGTAAAAAAAATCTGGTTCACTGATGACAAATTTTTTGAAGTTTTACAGTTGCAACCACTAAAAACGTGCAAACCGATCGCATTTACATGTCTGTGGGAATAGCTGGAGTTTTCACATGTTCGAGCAAGACAGTGCACTAGCACACCAAGCTTGCAAAATGGTTGCATTTTTGGATTGCAAGACGCCTGATTTCATGTCCCCATGTTGCTCAGTGTTGACAGGATAAACATTTTTCATTAGCGAACCAGATAAGGTTCACCATCGGAGCAGGGTAGCAACTGACAGCACCAGTTGAGACTAGCAAGTTTGTACCTGTGACACATTATGACGTCAGAGTTACATCACAACTAGCAAAAGAATATTTAATCAACTACCACATTTTGTTCAATGTTTTGAATGAGTATTTCTTCAGCTACAACTGGTAAAAATTATTGGTTGTCATTTGAAAGGGGTCCTTTTTATGAAACACCGTGTAGTGGTGAGCAAGCTGTTAAAAATACATTGTGCAAATGTCAACTCAGCCTCCTACCCTCAGTGGAATGGGAAATGGGTAGTAGCACATGGGATACAGGGTCTGTTGTACAAGATTACAGCAGTGGCATGTCTGCTGGCTGCTCTTAGGGTACAATTGTTCACTGGAAATGGATGGTCAGGCAGTGTTATGCCAGAACCCACTTCCAAGATAAAATCATGAACTCACTAATAGTAGACCTAATAAAAAAGTAACAGCAGGCCTATCCACACATGAGGAATTAAATGAATAACACAGAGTGAAACAACAGAATAAAAGTGCAGTAATGTTTAGAAAATTGGCACTAAAATAAAATGAAAAGCTTTCACATGTAACTGTAGCAACATTCTAACACAGTATGAAATAGAAGCAGCGCAGAAAAGCAAACGTGCAAATGCAGTATGCTGTTAGAAATTTCAATCTCAACCAAGTTATGAATGAACATCACTTGATAATAACTAATGACCACAAAGCACAATGTTCAAAGATTATGACACTTGGAAAAAACACTAACATATAGTGTAAAACACGTCTTCTTTTTGAAACCCTGCATAGCCGTAAACATGTGAAAGTCTGACCAAGATTTTACAAGATAATGCAGTTACATAAAATAAGTGATATGGCCACTACCATAGCACTACTACCTTATTGCAGATTGCAGTGCAAGTAATTAAAAAAGGTTGAACGAAAATAAAACATCGTACTGATATTGTAGAAATACTGTACTGATATAAAGGCATGGATTATATACTGCAATCATGATACTGTACATTCTCGACATTTCCAAAACAGTTAAAACATAACTCTGGTACCACATGGTCATAGATCGGCAACAACAAAGCAGATAAAATTGAGCAACAAAACACAATTATTAAGACACAACTCTTTATCACTTACATAAAGTGTCTGCCAGGAACACCCGACACTGTCAACTCTAATAGTCCCCGGAACAGTCGCCATTCGCCACTGCTAAGGCCTCAGACCGCAACCAGCCATTAAGTTAGAAGTCTCGGACCGCTAAAGTTCCACGCCGCTGCCACCGGTAAGCTAGCGGTTATAGCGGTTTAGCAAAAAAATAAATCAAACAATGTTGTGCTCACACTGTTGTAAGCAGAGACGCCAGCGTGAATGTGCGTGTCCTCATCAGTCGTCACAGTTCTGCAGTGTATTATAGGAGTTACTAACAAAAGTAGTGAGTGAGTATGTAGAGTTTAACATCCAACCTGACACAGTATAGGTCAATTAGGAGGACAGCCTTTACAGGCAATGCACATACACACACATACTAATGGAACACAAAGTTTAACTTTTACAGAAAAACCTACCATGAAAAACAAAACACAAAGAACGACCTAAACCTAAAACTGTAAAAACTGCCGATTTTAACTGTGCATATGTATCAATAACGGCAGTTCTAATAATCTTCCCTGTTATCCTCCAGACAGTCATCAATCTAACAATGTTGCCTATTGGAGGACTCCACATGAAAACGCTGGTAATTCATCTGTACGTCATTAAGAATCATGTAAAAGTTTTGCTTTCCGGTCTCCAAAATTACTACCGGTGACAGACGTCTTAGTGGTTTAAAGCCTTAGCAAACAGTTCCGGGGACAAAAGTCTAATGCAACTAAACACACGCAGACTCAGTAACGACCAAACACTGCCTCTTGGCAATTACTATAACTCCAAAATATGCACAAACACAAAACATATGAAAGACAATATATGCATAGATTAGCTAAACACTCCAAACCAAACAGCTGGCAGATGACCAGAGACCAGTAGATGAAAGGCTGGTATTTCTTTACTTGAACGCGGGCGATATTAACAAAGCAACAACAACAGAGCCAAAATCAAGTCATACAAAGCAAACTACATGAACTGTACTCTCTACAGAGATGCTCAAACCACTCGGTCAATAACTGGCAAACATTAAGCAATAAAAGGTCAACAGAGTTCACACTGATTCAGTGCCAAAAAACCCGCAGCTTTTTATTGGGGTGCAGTTTCTTTTTCCCACATATGCTTTCCAGGCTGGTAAAGAACTTCTGTCAGTAAAAGCAACCAACAGCAAATTTAAACTGATACACTTTGTACAAAATCAAAGAACGTTCAATTCCAACTGCCACAATTTTCCAGCACACAAACCATTTTCCGGCATTTTTTCATTAATGGATAATAAATACAGAATTCTCCAGACTTTCTCAGATTTTCAAAGAATGAGAACCACGTCGACAAAAGCTCAGTTTTTCACACCACAGTCCCGGGTCGGGTTGGACAATATGTATCAGGATTATTACTATGTATATGATGTGTTTTGGTTACTACTGGTGAAGAAAAAGGCTGACAACTGAAAAACACAAACACGATTAGTTATCCCTGTAAATTAAGAAGCCTGTAAACATGTCCCATTTTGGCACATTTTGTGAAAAATCAGAAAATAAACAGTCATTGTAACCACATGCCAAGTTATAAAAAAATAGAACAGTAGATTCTGAAAGTACTGTAAATCAACAATTTCACAAAATTCTACATAATATATAGTTCACTCGTTAATGCCTTTAATAAGGCAAGTACGGTGGCAGAAGCTGCAATATGCATGCAGTAAACACAATGGCTGAATGTACACAGTGTCCCAAAAATTAGCGGCCCCCTACAGATAATTTAGTTTAAAATGGTTAATACCTGACAGATCTGTGCAAAAAATTTGAAAAAGTCATTGAGACAATCATTCTGAACTTGTCGTTACTGTTTGAGCTCAAAGTGGCCACTTTTGGCCTCGATGCAAGCTCTTAGTCTAAGGTGGGTACGCTGCTGCTTGATCCTTTTGTGTGACCACAGTGTACGATATTTCGTTGAAAACCATAAACTACAAACCAAATTGGGTGCATTTGAAGCAGGGGGGCTGCTAATTTTGGGACACGGCGAATAACTTAAACCACTGTGATAACGACAACAATTGGAACTCTTAACACAAGCTTAACAATGAAGCCTAAAAACTTAGACCTAGAAGACATACCCAAAGTGACAACAAGTGATAGGTCTTTTGATATGAGTCGAAATCGCTGACTGCTGTTGCCCCTGGGGCTCCAGTGTCATAAGTAGACAGGTGCAAGTTTTTGCAAGATGGTACTGACAAGCAGTTAAGTTCAATTTTTGGCTAGGGGAGGTGTTCAACCCCCAAATCTTCTCTCCCTACTGGAATTTAGGAACCTCATCTAACACAATGTGTCACTGGACGCGCACAAATGTACCTCCTACCAAGTGGCATGAACATCCAGAAAATCGTTTAACCACGATGCGTGACAGATGACAGACAACACTATGGAGAAATGGGTAACGAAATGCTAGAATGATTTCACCAAATAATAACACAAAAATCGTGCACACTCTTCAAGCAATATCAATAACACATCGTTCATAAAAATATACGTGCACAATAGAAGATTTATCAGTCGACATAATCGGTCATCAGCAGCACATAATTACTGACATCCAGAATAGGACGGCTTATAAAATAATTCAGTCTCCATTTACTTTGGCGTGACTTCTCACTTTAAAAAACTACACAAAAAATATGACAAATGATGACGTGATTTCAAGCATTTTCAACATTAACACCACCCTAATATGCAGGGCAGCAAGAAGCTGACGCAAACATACTGCAGAATTATATTATTATTTAAACAAAGAAAAGTTAAAGGATAGACGTGTATAATGGCAAAGCAATATACACGTACCATATTTCAAGGTCGTGGACAAATAGCAGCAGCTATGGAGACGGATGATTTGCTGCTGCAGGTCCGAGGCTGTGGAACAGTCTGCCAGCTCATTTGAGACAAACTGACATTAACTTTGAACAGTTTAAACGGCAGTTAAAGACATTTTTGTTCGGGCGTCAAGAGCGCGGCGCATTGTGGCTATTGTTAAATTGCGCCTTCTAAATAATCTTACTTACTTACTTACTAACTTACAAATACTAGATGTAAATAAAAACGATGTAGTCGATTTGACACCGTAACTACTGTCAATTGTGGCGGAGTTTTCGCTGAGCCTGCTGTAATAGATTATCAAAGTCGTCATCGCCGTCTTTGGATGGCGGTGAATATGACGGTGGATAAGCCATTTCCTCTTCCCATTCCATGTCTCCATCTGTGAAAAAAACAAAGTCACGTGCTGATCCCCGTTTTAACACATGTGCGATTCTGGTTGCAAACAGGTATCATCTAATGATGAAAGGTCATCTTCCTGTTGAAAACTGGCCTACAATTTATTAGTACTAAAACGTCGAAAACTAGAGCAATGCGCCGAACCTGAACTTTGAAGCAAAAATAAAAACGTTGTTTTCTGAAAGACAGTGCTTTTTGTTTCCGCTGCTTTTCACTCATAGCGTTGCCTTTTGTAATGTCTAAGCACAATGAGATAGACATTTTGTCACTGTGATGAACCTTTTAACAGTGGTAATTGTTTTAATCATGTTTAATTCATTAAAGCATTAGCTTTTGATCATCTGACGTTTCCAGAAAACACCAAATCACACACTAACTTTACCGTGCAAGCAGATATAGCAAAAATTCTGAATACAAGCTCAAACCAGCTCGCACGAATTAACAAAGATCGAGTTTTGCAATGATGATGTTCAAATTCCTAGAAGCTGTTACTGTTAAATTGTGCTAATAACCCAAAATTGACACACACGGAAGTTACAACAAGAACGGAAATAAGGAATAAGAAAGCATGTAGGCAACAACTGAAACAGAAACTGTGTAATCGGATACAGAACGCACCAAGATCAGCATAGTTGGATTTACAGAACTGACGTCGACCACCAAAACTGAAATCAAACGCCTCGCAACCGGGCACCGTTCTTCCTTCTGCATCACCGGCAAACAATCTCATCATGCAACAATGAAACGTACAACTACAGTATACAACTATCTGACCAGAAAGATGTACTCATAATCAAAATTAATGCGCACAACCAGTACACAAAATTGGAAAGATCAAATGCAAGAGCAGTCACTAGTGGCACGTGGTGGGGATAAAAAAATATTAGCAAAGTAAAATGTCTTGAGACGGCAGTTGACTGATATTTGAAGAGATGGTATTCCAGATTTGTCAAGCAGCACCACTGACAAAAATTGACCTACTGATGGACAGCATAAAGCCTGGACCATCATATGCTACTGATTCTGAAATAATCTTGCAAGGCTATGGATCTTACCACTTCATTAAAAAAATCCAAGATTCCATTGATGACATAAATACCTATAGCAAATTTAACAAACTTGTAAACAAAGTCACTTAATAATAATTTTCAAACAGACTTTCAAAGGCACAGAATAGTCATCATAAATGTGACAAGTTCTGATGTGTTACAAACCACATTTAATGACTTGAACACATTTATATATTCAGATAGTAAAAATGCCGTTTTCATTTGCAGAAATAGTTTACTGATGCAGGTACATGATAATAAACTTATGCATAAGCTACAACGACCATTACACACAACCACGAAAAGTCATTTACAACAACATAAACATGCTCAATACAAACAATCAGAAAAAGTCACAGATAAAATAAGATATTCACAAGAATTTGAACTTACTTTCAATAGCACGAAAAGCATCGTCAGCATGACGAAAAGTAACGAAGCCATAATTGTCCCTATTAGCAAACAATGCACAGCAACTTTTCTCAGTATACGAATGCATCACAAAAGGAATGAACAAACTGGCTCAATAAACATCTGCTAACAGCCAAAAAATGAACTTCACATCCGAAATTGACTCTTACAATTGGCAACAAGAGCCCAGCTGTCGCTAGGGGAAGCTGACTGCATTGCTCGTACCTGAAGGCCTGTATATGCAAACATAGCTTCTTATTTATCTACACGGTAGGCCAAAAAAACTGTGGCACTTTACTTTTGTTCATATCTTCACCAATTACTGACCCATTTTCATAATTTTTTACTAGCACACTCTGCACAGAATAATACTTAACAATGTTTTAAAAGACACAAAGACCCGTGGCACATTATTCTGAATCAAAAACTGCATATTTATTCATTTTTGCCAAATAAAAATTCCAATCAGCAAACGCATAATAAATGTTGAGACGAAAGTGAAAAGTACACACCCGTAATTTCTAAAGTGTACACTGCTGTTCACGATCTCACCGAAACGTTTCATTTTCCTACGCAGGTCATGCTTAGTGTAGTCCCAGGGAATTCTTCCAATATAAACCACTTTTCGCTGCTCCTGTGACCACATAAATACCACAAAGTTACTTGTTGACTGGTTTAAGTTGGTCCACAGCAACCGACTTCATACACTGACACACAACTTACACTGTGTTCCCAGAAAACGTCCCACTTTGTCGCTGTCCATATCTTTGCTGAATATTAACCAATTTGCCAAATTTTTTACTGTCACATTCTCGGGACAATTAGCAATAAAGTAGTTGTTAAATATATCCCACCACACATTAACTGACTGCGTCGCAATGCATATATCATTCACTGTGTTTTTGTTTGAAGTGTCTTTCATTTACCAACAGGCTTGCTGCCTATTAATGTTGGTTTATCTTACATTTATATTTCACAAGGTAGTGTAGTGACACAGCTAAAATGTGGTGGGATACTCAATAACCACTTTATTGCTAACTGTCTGCAGAATATGCCAGTAAAAAAAATTTGGAAAATTCATTTGTGCTTGCTGCTGAGTAACGGTATACGGACTTCTGTAGTCCGTGCATCCACAGTTGCATTTTAACAAATGCCGTAGCTTATCTTACCTTACACCATGCGGTGGCTTTATTACCCAATCTAAGCCTCTAATTCCAAAACTGTAAGAAGCACTTTTGGTAATAAATTGTGTAAGCACCATTGTGTCAAGTACCTGGACCTAAACTGTTACTGAAAAGCACACTGAAAGGCCGACAAACCATATTTCTGTCGCTGAATTTCCTTTTCACCGAATTCCTTTCATTTGAGCTTGTTCGATCACGCAATCTTCCCCTATATAAAATACACAATGAATATATAAAAATAAAAGCAGGATCCCGCTAATATTAGATAACACTTACAAATGCTAGACTGCTTCTGCGCAAGTCCCAAGGCCAACATCTAGTTAGACGAGACAAATGAGGCCATGCCAAAGCAGAGATCGTTAAATCAGCATAATGCCTGTGCTACTTTGGCGACTATCGCAGATATGTTCCATCCAAAAATATGAGAACCTGGCAGAACTGCTAATCTCATCAAAGCACTTGTCTCAACAACCATAACAAGCTTTGCAAGTGAAGACAAGAAATTTGAGCTAATGCTCATGAGATGCACAAAAGCCTACAGCAGTTCCTATTCGCAAAAATCATCGATGTTGATACAACTAAAAAGCTTGTCACTAGTGCTTGTTGTGATAAACAGCATGGCCATGCCTATCTGCAACTGTTTTCACGAAAAACTGGCCAACAACGGTAAAATAACGACTTTTGCAGGGAGTACCGCTATTAGATGCCCTTGTGCTCAGGTTTCCTTGAACGTAGAAAATTGAGACTTGGACCGTCGATGTCTACGTTCAATGCTGAAAATTTCATATCTAGCTTGTTCTTGTCTATCTCAATTGATTTCGATGCAATTCGCTCTTGAAATGTGTCTCGCAGCACGAAATCGTCAAAAAATCCATAAAAACCCATTTTTGGTGTTCAAGGTCATCCAAGGTCATTGAATTTGATGGCAATCAAGACTCAAGAGCCAGTGTACGACTTCCTATTAGTGATTAATAGTAAAGTAGGCCCTATCTTGCACTGTTATTGAGATACAGCAACTTATGAGCTAAAAATTTCTCTTACCCCACTCTCATTTAGCACCCTCATTCGAAATGACTATTTCAGAGTTTATGGAAAAGCTTTACGGTTCTTGAAACTAGTCTTCCAGGCAGTCAAAGATAAAGATTTGGTGTTCCTAGCTTGCGCCATTTTTGACTGATCCATCCGTGTGACAGACGGACAGAATTGCGAAGGCTAAGAAGCGCTAAAGCAATCTAGCTGCTTTCGCGCATAACAAGTAACCACGTCGTATATATGGATCTAATCATAATACCTGATAATGATAATGGTTCGCCAAGATTTCTCAGAGTGAAAAGCCACACAAAGAGCTACAAGTGTAGACATGAATGAGAAACATCACCAAAATGTAAAATACTTATTGAAAACACTCCGATAACTTGTGAACACATACAGTTGTCTAGACACTCCAACACTCAACACACAAATACTGGGGCCAAATCCGTTCGAACTCGAAATAACTGAGCCATGGTGGTGAATTCATTTAGTCCGATGTGCAACTCAAATTTCAAAACTTCATGAAATATACAAAGACAAAGTTCATGTGAGTACAGAAAAAAAATGGCAAACAATAACCGTGACTTACCGGTACCTACGAGAAGATGGAGATCGAACCCAAGACCTCTGCCTGTAACATCTGCGAGACCTTGAACCACGAAATCGAGACCGACTGGAGGACGATGAGCTAAGTACATCAACAGCAAGTGATTCAAGTGAACTAGAACTGTCGAATTAACGCGTTAAAGAATTAAAGCGTATTAAAAAATTAACACACTCAAGTTTACACACACACAAGTTTACTAAATTTTGTAAAGCACGATTTTCGGTATTCCACTAAACAGTGATTATTTGAGGATCGGAAAATATTCAAGTAATTCAAAATGTTTTTGTTGCCATTCTGTCACTACTGTCATGGTCCTGCAACATAGCCATGAATTCACCGATCGTCATTCTAGTCACGCTTTCGATGTAGCCCACTAAAATATCAGCAATATAATGGCGTGTCAATGCCGTTGAAAAAATTAACATCTCGGCATCACCAGATTCAAGTAAACTTCACTGACCACACTGTGAGTGTCAACAAGCACTCGACTGTTATTTTCACAATAAGTTTGGTTAATTTGCACACACATTTTAGTACCGGTAATTCTTTTGCCACTACATTCTGAGACAAACTGAAGAATCAACCGGAATAATATATATGTGCCAAAAAATATTTTTAAAATGGTTGACAGTAAAAGCTGTCAGTAACAGAAGCTGCCAATTGTATCGTTTTTTGAGACACAGACTAGTTGCATGTAGGAACAGAGACATGATGACTTAAAATCATACAAGATTAATACCCCGGCATGTTAGAGAGTATGTACAATAAAGAATTAAAGTCCAAGTCGCATCAGTTTACATAACTGCTATAATTAGCTTAATCAAATGTTAATTTGTCAATATTTATTAATCTTCCTGTTGCCAGTGTTATCTTTATACTGTAAAAAAAAGTTTAACATGGATAAATGTGACGAAAGTGTGACGTCACAAACAACTATTAGCGTCGATGTAGCGTTCGACAGAATTTGAACGCTAGCAGTGTCGATGGAGCGTGGCACCAAGTGAAAAGACTTCGCTTGCATTTCAAGAAGACGCTGTCATACAGGAAGTTGAGAGACTGTATGCCCTTTCCGTTGCACCAATCATTTACTGATTCCGACTTTCACTTCTGGAATGCAAGAGAGTTTCCCTCTCTGAAGGTGCACTGCATCGACGCTACGACCAGCTCATGGCATGTTAACTTTCTCGCAAGCTGCAATACATGCTATAAACAAAGCGTTGTTTGTGACGTCATCATTGCGTTCGTATATTATTTTGCATTGAAATCGATGTAAAACGACATTTTTATTCCAGCTGATCAGCGTACTATTAATTAGCATTACATTCTACACATACTTAGCCAATATCGTTTTTCGTGTGACTTGGGAGTATTTTACATAAAAATGCAGTTTAACAAGCACAAAACTCGAATTACAATTTTAAAAACCAAACCTCAACACTGCTTACATCTTTATACCATTCCTTTGCATAGCATAAGCAAAGCTATCAATAACATAATGACACATATTTTAAAAGCGTACAGAGATAATAAATATTGAAGCAATAAGTGCCAAGTATTAAACAGTTACCACCAACAAAGTTAATAAATGAAATATAGCGAGCGACAAAATTTTCTGACCTAGAATCAGACGAATATGAAGTTTCGCTTGAACTGTGACTTCGACTGCGTGACCTGGACCTAACTGACTCGTCGTTGTTTGAAGAAATGCTGACGACTGACGAGATGGAACTTGAACGAGATGAATGACGGTTTTCAACAGTCACAACAACCGACTCTAATCTACGTCTTGGACTTACAGATGCACGGCTCTCAAGGTCATGATCACTATTCTTCTCACGGTGCAATGTGTGGTCAGAATGGACTTCTGATGATCGCAGCGCTAAGTCGCTATCATCGGTAGCATCTACACTAGACTGTGGATTATGAGTGTTCGTCCGAGTGGCTGTCGACTCTGGAACATCCTTCTTCGTGTTATCGGAATGGCATTCTGGAGACTGATGGGTTAAGTTGCTATCACTGATATTTGTGACAGACTGCGGACTTTTCAACAAAGCAGCTGCGGTTGACTCACAAACATAACCTTCACTGCTATGCCCAATATCTTTCTCCATGTTACCAGAATGGCATCGTGGCGACTGATGGGTTAAGCTGCTATCAATGGTATTTGTAACAGACTGTGGATTATGACTTAACAACAAAAAGGCTGCTGTAAATTCGGAGACACAACTTTCATCAGGATTGCTGACATCATTCTCACATTGTAATGTGCTAGCAGAATGGATTTCTGACGACTGAAAAGCTAAGGTGCTGTCATCAGTAGTAATGATAGACAGTGCATTATGCTCTTTCGATTGAGTGACAGTTGACTCAGACACATGATTTCCGACGCAAAGATCATTCTCACGATGCAATCCAGTATCAGAATGGTCTTCTGACAACTGAAGAGTAAAGATGCTATCATCAGGATTAATGACAGACTGTGTGACAGACTCTTTCGATGAAATGGATGTTGACTCAGGAGCATTACTTTTGACGTTATGACAAACACTGCTCTCATGATGCACCGTGGTATCAAAACCGTCTTGTGATGACTGTTGTGTTAAGTCGCTAACACTGACATTTATGGTAGACTCTGGACAGTGCGATTTCAACAGTGTGGCCGTTGACTCGAGAACAGGATTTCCAATGCTATGCCCAGCATCTTGCTCATGATGAAGTATGTTACCAGAACTGTTTCCTGATGACAGCTGTGTTAAGTTGCTATCATCAGAAATTACGACAGGCTGTGGATAATCTCTTTTCTTGGTCAACAGAGTGGTTTTTGACACTGATATTTTTGTCTGCCGGTTTGGCAAGGAAACCACATCAAAGTAGGCAGGCATGCAATCGACCATCACATCTTGCATACCAGAAGCTGAACGATTATTTCCAGCTTTGGAGACAATATATTGCTTTAATCCCAGCGCAGCTGCCGAAGCTGAGGTCGATGGTTTCGACCATGGAGTAACATAAGCTTCACTACTAACCACAGAAATGGTTGCAGGTCTCCGAGACTTATCCTGCAACACTTCCGCTGTAACTAATGCGGTATTTGTAATTCTGGAAATCTCATCTCTCACCGTGACTGACCCTGTACTCTGAGGCAAAACCGATGTGTTTTCAGCTGATGGTTCACTTCTTCCATCAGTACTTGGACTGTCCTCACCGACGTAGTCATGATCGTGTAAAATGTCCTTACAGCGGCCGTACACATAGACTGTGGGAAGGTCTAAAGGCTGGACTACAGCAGGTGTATGCAGCAGCATTTTCTGCCTCTGTGGCAACATACTTTTGTACTGTGAAATGTTCAGCTTTCGTTTCTTACTTGCAGCAGTGTGACTAGGCGAAACATATGACGACGAAGAAGAAACAGGTGTCGTACTTACTATCACTGGGGAATTGTGCTGAGTGCTGACAGCCACTGGAGAGCTGTGGGTCAAGGTCTGAGTCGTAGTTAAACTAAGGTTCTTCTGAGATGGGACACTGATGCCCACAGCAGTGCCACGCTCTCCACGAACTAGCACAGCATTTGGCAGCAAGATAGCTGTCTTCTGCCTGCATGATGATTCAATTTTATGGATCATTTCCCGTGATGGAATGCAAAGCTCGGTTGGCTGTGAAGAATCACGACCGGAACTATCGGATGACTTCAGAGTACTAGCAGGCACTGCATTTGAAACTGCAGCAACAGGATTCGCTGGAATTCTATCATCAACCTTTCCTTCTGTTCTTTGAAAAGACGATGCTTTCACCATCTGAGGTGAGGCTGATAATCTCGCTGCGCCGTTTATAGTCTTACTATGCACGGTCTTATGACTAGTAATTGGATGCTGTGAAGCTTTTGCACCAGTTTTCCTAACATCTGCAGTTGCATGACTAGATCTGTGCCAACCAAAGCTAGAACTGGGCCAAGTGGCACCTTTCGACAAAGGCAAAGAAGCTTCTGAGACTATTGCTGGTTGACCGCCAACTGTCCCAATGGAATCCGTTGGCACCTGTATGTTCTTTACATGCGGAATTTTGCATCGGGATTTCTCACTGTCATGTTGTTTCGTACCCATCTTTGCACTAGAGCGAATAATGTCATTCGTGCATTTCTTTTCACCTGCCAAGACATTGCTAGCAGGCTGTGAGTGTTCGATACTTGTTGCAGATGAACGGGGCTTAGATTGTTCTGCTTTCTTAGCGATAGCATGGGAAATCGCTCGAGCCTTCTTCCTCATCTGTCTTCGCTTTTCTTCCGACAGCTGATCGGCATCGGCTTTCTGTGCACCTCTCGAGCAGATCTCGCCACCATCAGTCTTCTTCGGTCTGCTTGCAGGTTTCTTTGTCTTAGGTTCTATGTTTATTCTCATAGCATTTTGAAAACTGATGGTATCATGTCGTTTCTTGCCAACAGTTACATCTCGCACGTCGATCCCACAATTCTCTGGACCTTGCAAGTCACTGCAAACAGAAATCATACAGGAATAACATTATTTAACACATAATAAAAAGCAGATGCAATGATATGGAGAAAATGCTTGTAATTATCTACTTTCTGACTGTTCATCCAAACTAGTGTTAGGCTGCTTCTCATAAACACGAGTACGAGTCCGGCACTGTCCGGGTTCCCGTATACGAGTTCCGGCAAACATTGAGTTTGCGTGTATTTCAATGGCGGCCGTTCATGTACAGACAAGTATGGGTTACCTGTAAATTTCACTCGTACGAGATGTTTCTGTGCAGGTCATGTTTTTATCCAACATGTGCAAAGTAAGCTGTCCGTAAATAGCACTAACACCCTTAATAAAAACTGTGGTGCATATTTGATGACAGAACTGATGTCATTGTAAAAATGTTCATCGTCAGAGGTGGTAAAATTATTAGCGATGTGATGGAATATTGTTGTTTTAATGGCAAATTTCCTCGATTCGATTTCATTCAATATGGCCGACACGCATTGAGTTATGTGCTTGTACAAGTGACCGTGAACATTCTACTCGTATGAGTGAAGCTTTTACAGGCCATAAACGGAAATCCGGACCCGTACTCATACTCATGTCTGTGTGAATGCAGCCTTAGTCCAATGGTTTTGCCAGGAAAGCAGCCACTAACAGTTTCAGCCTAAATAACTTAACATAAGTTTGAACTAAGGGCTATTAACTCAAAACATTAACACCAAGAACAATTTGTGACACATTACACAGACACAGTAACATATATCAGGAATAATAAGAACTCAGACAGCTTCAATGCCCAAGTTAATATAGTACTTCATGCAGCCTCCCATACAATAGTTTTAACGGGACACACCAAACAACCACGAATAATGCAACACTAAATCCCATTACCAAAGTAAAACCTACCACAGTATGCCTGTCAAAAAGCTTCACAGATGTGCAGCCATAATGAGAGTGAGTTCTAAACTAACAGACCTTTGAAACTGAAAAAAAACTATAGCAACAGCACAGCAAGACAAAAACAAGGAAGACAATTTGTTGGACTAATTTGTGTGGTGGACTGCTGGCAGAAAAGCGTTAGTGAATTCAGTCGGAGAAATGGTGAGTGTCGAAGCACCGCATTCTATAGATGACAAACAATGACTGACTATTAGTGGGCATAAGATTCACTTATAAATAGAAATTAAGAAAGCAACCAATATGGCTGAGTGGTTATGTGGTTATCTGCCTCAAGCTGCACAAGACTAACCCTAACCTTGAGCTAAAAAATGGCCTAGCAGTTACCACCAGTTTTGGTTTTCCATGACTTTCTGCGTGAAGACTGAAGAGCCTAGCTATATAAAATGGATAATAAGCAAGACCACAAAGGTCTACAATGCAGTTCCCCCTGTCCTCCAATAGACAGCATTATTAGCTTGATGACTGTCTGGAGGATAACAGGGAAGATAATTATACCTACCATTTTTGATACATATGCACAATTATAATCGGCAGTTCTTACAATTTTAGATTTCCATCGTTTATTTGTGTTTTGTGTATAAAAGTTAAACTCTCTGTAAAGGTTAAACCTTTTGTTCCGTTATTATGTGTATGTGCAATTTTGCCTCAAACGCCGTCCCCGAAATGATCTATACTGTGTCGGGTGGGACGTTCAACCCTACTCACTCACTCACTCTACAATGCAGCGAATTAGAATGACGGCAACATTAACAAGAATGGCCAAATGTCAAACCGCTTACCAGCAAGCAGTCGGACAGTGAGGGTCACTCGTGACATTCAGTCGTGTGTCAGTTGCATCAGACTGGTGGCTTGCTGGGACTGTGTTACAGTCATCTAATGGTGAAGTCTCTGCGGCAGAGTGGCAGCATACAACATCCTGATCCTCCTCCGCAGCGAATGTCACCTCTGTCTCAGCTGCAACAATCAACATCATCATCACTACACACATATTAACTTGGATCGATTATAGAAAATGCAAATGAAATAAAACAGAAAGCCCAGCTGTCGTTAGGACAGCCAACCGTGGTGGTCATCCAAAGCCGATGTTTTTCATTTGGTCTGAAAAAGTGTAACTGGCATATGCCACTTTCTATTAGTAATTAATAATAACCTAGGCCCTATCTTGCACCACTTAACCACAATGGCGCATACTGAGCTTCAAGGTCATCCAAGGTCAATGACTTCCATCTCATTTGAAAGCCGATATGCCACTTCCTATTAGAGATTAATAGCAATCTTTGCCATGTCTCACCATTTCCGAGATATGGCCAGTTTTCCGTTGAAAAACGCACAGTGTTCGACGTTCGTACCCCTGTCCATTCAAAACCAAATTTGAAAATGTTCCCCTTGCAGACAGACAGATGGACAGACCGGGGACGGACAAGAACCATACCATAAGCTCGATCAATACTTAAGTACGAGCGGCTAAAAATTTAAGCATTTAAGCAGCAGTTGCATAATACTACACTACTAGTAGTACTAATTCTGATTAACCAGTTTACTGTCTACACATTTAACCAAATTAAACACAATTCTTTCAACCTCCAAACTTGTGATAATCACTGGCATGGAATTTAGTAAAAATATCTACACAGAGAAATCCCTGAAAATTTTTCGGTGTTTCAGTCCAGAAATGCGAACCAATTTAAATAACGAATGAAGTTTTTCAAATGCACCACAGAATGACTAAAGCAACATGTGCAAAGTGCAATTACTTACTTACTGTACTTACTTACATACCTATTCAGTTGCACAGATTCAGTGAACTAAACTATGTTAATCTAACCACAGAGCTGTTCAGCAACAATACAAAATTAATACAAAAATTAGCGAATGGTTAACACAAATATTTACAAACATACTTCAAAATACAAACAAAACAGCTTGATCTACCAATAAATACACCAATAAATACACTGATGCAACAGAAAATATAGGCTCCACAAACTTACCCTCAAACTTTTCAAGAAGGCTGTTCATGTCTGATGCAATCATTCCTATAGCAAAAAAAATTATAATTCAATCTAGCATGACAGAAAAAATACACATAAGGCAATGATCTGGCTTTACATTATCATCACAAATCATGAAGTAGAACTGGACGTTGATGTATGACAGAATGGCAACTTACGAAAAAGATTGGCCAGTAAACAGCTATTAATGTAACAGACATCAAACTTCTTTAACAGTAACATAATTTCCATAAAACTACACCAACAGTAACTGCTTTGAGTGAGTGGGTAAAAAAAGAGGTATCCAGCCGGCTAGAAAATTATTTGGCAGCTGAGTAAACCTAGAGTAATGCCATAAAAAGAGGCCAATTATTTTTCGTGAGCCAGTTAAAAGAAGACTAAGTGTGAAACTGACAGTATAAATGTATCAATTAATAAAATTTCTGCAAGCAGATGGTAAACTATCTTTTGCAAACTAACAAACACATGCAGATATACACATAGAAATATCATGTAACTATCACTAGGCATTTTTTCCGTGCTCTACAATTCTACATCCCAAATAAGTTTTAAATGCAGTAACTTGGAAACCTGTCAGAAAGTAGTCTTTACAATATACACGAACTATAGGGAGTGACTGTAAAAATACAAATTATAGGGCACAGCACAAAGTATTACGACTGAAAGTCAAAAATACTGAAAGCAGTAGTTAACATTTAACTTAATAATTAAAAACCTGCTAATCAACCTTTCAAACTTACCTTCTGAGAGTGTTGCGATAAAACCATTAATCAAAGAGCCGTCAGCGGAATTAACGTCGTAATCTTCACAGGATGGCTCAGTTCTGACGATCACTTCGCTGGGAGTCCGCGACAAGTCTTCAAGAGCCGCTCCATTCTGCCAGTCAAGCACAACGTTCTGTACGACACCATTGATGTGAGTCAAGTCATGTACACCGTAGCACAACGTGTCCAGCATCTCGGTCACACTTGGCTCCTCGGACTGATTCGCGGAGAAACGGCGGAACTTTGGATGCGGCGGAGAAAATACAAAATCCCCAGTGGTACGCCATTGATGCTCATGTCCCTGCATCAGGTAATCGCTGACGTCGGTTTCACTGTCAGATGCCGACACTATGCCGGCAATCTCTGGAAAGATATCGCAGGAGCTGAGACCGGCAGCGGAGAACGAAACCGACGATGAAGATGCAGTACGAAAGCGACCCGATGTTGAAGCAGATTCAAACAGACCCACATCGCCACTGCCATACTCATTCTGTCAAAGAATACATCAAACACAACAGCACCAATAAACCATCATCATTACTGTAAGCAGACAACAACAGCGGTACTTATAAAGTTAGCCTAAAAGTTATAATTGAAAATTTGGGGAAAAGCCCAATGTGAAGCTGCCCAGGGCAATGCTGTAGATACGATACAAAGAAGAATTTCGACGTTGCAATTTCCCTGATAGCAATGTCATAGCATGAATATAATTGCCTAAGTCTACAGTACCGTACACAAAACATACATAGTTAACATTTTGAGGTATTAGTCGACCAACTGCATGGTGATGCCATCTTGTAAACTGATATATACTGCATTGCACGGCATGCGGCCAGGTGTCCATTTTGGATACATGTGGTTAAATGTCCCTCCTTCCAAAACGTCTAAATGGATCTCGCTGAAATTTGGCCTCAATCCCTTCCAGGTAAGGGTCATATCTACTCTTTTCACAATTTTGGTTTTGGTCTGCCTTATGGTTTTGGAAAAAAGTTAAAAACCAAAAAAATAAAAAAAGATAAAAGAAAAACAAAGCAAAAACATAATGCCTTCCATTAATTAATGTCATATGGGTGCCGGCCACGGCCTAACTATTACAAGGGCACTAGTGACTGCAATTCTGGGATTGAATTCTTGATCCCGGGATCCGGGATTGAGAAATTTGTAATCCTGGGATCCCATTTTGGAATTAGGCTTAGTGACTGGTCATTATTTTGGTATCTCCAAATGAGTTATTTCATGCATAAGATGTAGACCCTTAGGGAAAATATACACGAAATACAGGGAGTGACAGTGACCGTAAAAATACAAATTACAGGGCACAGCACAGAGTATTATGTGTGCACATAAAATATTTTATTCATGAGATGGCTAAAAATTGATTTTTTATTATTTAACACACAAAAAGTACAATTCTAATTCATTTTTGTGATTCCGAAATCCCGAGATTGAGATGCCGCCAATCCAGGAATTTGCGAAAAAGACCAAGAATTGCAATCCCTAGTACAGAAGACAGATGCTGCAGACACAAAACAGCCATCAGGAAATAGAATATCAAAAAAAACAAATCAGATTAATCTCTTTTGCATTAAACTTTTTCCTGAAAGAAGCAGATGATAACAGCTTTGTGTCAAAAAGTCATCAAGTACAAAACGCTTTGAATGAATGCTCAAATTTTAACAAATGCCCTTATTGATGAAAAAAAACTAGCAGTTTCACAAGACTTTAAAAACCTAAATTAGTTAATGAATGATACCAAAAAAGTATATACCTGACTTGTACCACTGCTACTGAACAGATCTATCAGATGTGGTTTGGTGTCACCAATATCAGAGTAGCATACACTGTCAATCACAATAAACATTACATAAATTTAATATATTAAATTATAACAAAACAGACTTTGTCACTGTTGAGTGCTAATAACCTGTTGTGGATACCTCACTAAGCTGAACATTAACATACGAAATATGCCTGTCATGAAGAATTATCACAATAATTTTGTTCTGCTTTGCTAGGGAAGTCTTTAAGTTACAAGACTGCGTGGAACATGTGGACAGACATGCAGACAAAATGTGTAATGATGGACATACACCGTGTATGGAAAAAACATACCTGATATTTTCTATTGTAACTTAAAGAATGATTGGTCATTGGTCACGTGACCATTCAACTCGTGGTGGGCCACTTCCTATGGATGTTCCATTGTGACCATGTTTCTACCTTGTACCGTGATGGAAATATGGCACCTCAAAAGTTGGATGGACACATGGACGCTCAGGTGATTTTATACTCTGTCCAATGCAATGCCAATGTTAAGCATAGCATTGGATAGACAACAATAAAAGAAACAACGATATTACAGACAACTGTTATGCTTATGGTAGCAAAGACACCTTACAAATTTTATAAACACATGGCAACAATGTCAATTTTAAATGTTTAATACAAACTATATAAGCTGTCAGTGAACTGCTTTAAAGCAAATGTGGCCACACAAATGTGTTTAATTACCTTGATGACATTGTGCATTCCACATATCCCTCAAGTTTTCACTTTGTATAATCAGCTCCACAGTGAAATCTGTAAAACACAATGCTACCAATGCGATACTTTTAACGTCTGCTTAAGGAGCTAACTTTACAGTAACTTCAGATTAGACATTATGCGCCCGAAATGAAGTTAATGGATTTGTTGTAACAGAACTTTTTACAAGGAGAATACACGCATGTCACAAAACACACATTTGATGAAACCCTGAAATCAATAAAATCATGCAATTTTATTGTCTGCTTCTGGCATATAGTGTTCAGAGAGACCAATATCGATGTTGCACATATACAATGTATAAACTTTTCAGCGGACCATTCAGTGTTCACCAGTCATTCACTGGTATGACAAATTACCACACTGGCCACACCAACCACATCAGATGACATCAGCTGATTAGCATTAGGGATCAGATTCATTTAGGCAACTCGATGTGAGGTCCAACGGCATCAATGTGGTAATTATACCCCGTTTACTCAATCAAGCAATCATCAGCCAAACATTGAGCAAATATGAAGCAAATATACGCATAAAGCATAGCCTACACGAAGCAAACATCAAGCAAACATCGAGCTGGCTCTTCCAGCTAACATATAGCCAGCTTGTCGAGCCAGCTTAATCGTGTAAACAAGGTATTAGTCATACATGGCTGTTCAGTACAACTTCACAAATTTTGTAAGGCAAGTGCTGTATGCACAGTGCACACTGCTCTGTACCCATTCCATACACAGCTCTGTTTCACATATGGAACGACCACAATACTGCTCCTCCATCGATTCGATTCATTTGTGATTAATATTAAATTGTTAGTCATTTATTTTTTTATAACGTAGTGTTGATTACAATTCATTTGTGTTCATTTACTTTATTTGTAGCATATGATGAGAATTCTTTTTGTTGCGTGGCATTTAAATTGCAATGCATACTGGTCTGTGGTAGGCCATGTCAAAAATGTCAGGTTCGACTGGCGGTAATGCCCGTGTTGCAATGCGTACAGCTTTCCATCAATATGGTGGCGTTGTTGGTAATTATTTACATTAGGTCCGCCAGCTTAAATGGTTGTGTGCAGATAGGATTTTGATGTATATCGATAGAATGACTTTTGTTATACATGTTAATATGGTGCTATTT
>Ga0056128_1001598_pt1 | contig 25646 bp, 21 predicted proteins | sample WorMetLIZISLAND2_FD_71113 | JGI IMG/M metagenome (GOLD analysis project Ga0056128, IMG submission 71113) | Marine gutless worms symbiont microbial communities from Max Planck institute for Marine Microbiology, Germany - Olavius geniculatus... ... | reverse complement strand
GTCTTACAGGCATCAACGCGTTGTCGTCTAAATAGGCCTGAAGTCTTCTCTGTATAATCCTCTCCAATACTTTGGAAAGAAAAGACAGGTTAGACACTGGTCTAAAATTCTTTGGGTCGCTGACGTCGAGTCCGTTCTTTTTTAGCAGTAGACGGACCACTGCATGCTTAAAGTCGGATGGAAAAATTCCAGACACCAGCGACTTATTGAAAAGCAGCGCAAGTATATCTTATACATGCTGGCCTTCAAGTGCAGGCAGGTACAGTTGACTACCATTGCAACAGATGGGCTTTTTATTACTTTAAACTGCATTTATTGTTTTTTTGACTTTGTTGCCATTTGTTTGTTTGCATTATGTTGCAGTATATGCTGATGGAAGTATATGTCTGGACATCCTGCAGAATAGGTGGAGCCCCACATATGATGTATCTGCAATTTTGACTTCTATTCAGGTAATGCATTCAGTTAGTAGCAAGTATATCTTATACATGGTAGTTCATTATTCCTGCCAAGAAACTATATTTATGTTTGATGTTTTGCGGGCATTGGTCACTAATCATTGAAATATTCTGTCACTGTCAGTTAATTATCTTTTTCCATCTGCAGTTACTTTGGACATTTCCGTAATCATATTTTTGTGTCTTGAGCAGTCTTACATCATAGGATAAATTAACATTATACCTGAATGCAAAGTACCTGCATGCAGTTGGATTGGTCAAAATCGCATAGGGTGACGTTTTTTAAACATGCACCGTTACCTCCACACTGTTGCCTGCGCACTGTTGACCGGGCAACATTGAAGTGGCCAAAACTTTTTTTGTAATTGTTTACTTGTTAATTTGCAGAATTGATAGGTTTTGAGGTGTAACAAAACAAATAGTGACTGGTGTGTCGATCATCTTTGAAAATTTTTTTCTCCTCAGTTCGTAAAACGTTGCCTTTGATCTTTGATCTCGGGCAACATTTTAGATCAAAATTTTCAATGATGACCTCAATGCCAGTCATGATTTGTATATTGCAGCACATTGGAACTGTCTCTGTTGTAGTGTTTAATTTTGCCTGGGCAGGTATCCTGAGGTTGTTTATGGTAGAGCCGTGAACAACTGTATATTTAAAACTTCCTGCATTATGCAGTCATCCTTCTAGGCCGCATACTTATGGGCCTTGCCCATCATCCATCTCTCCAATACAGCTGCTAACTCCAAAACAAAAGGTGCAAAAAAAACGAAATTGGCATGAACGTTCCCCAGTGTGTGAGTAACCCGTGTGCCATTTTTCAGCGCAAAAAGTTGGGTCAGGTGGACAGCTGCATAATGTTGACAGTGGGTTGACATATCTGTCTACTTACTGTTAAGTGTGTATGTGATGTAGCGTCAGTGTTTTAATGGGAAAGATGTGTATTGTTCTAGTCTCTCCTGCACGACCCGAACCCCAACAGTCCAGCAAACAACGAAGCAGCACAGTTGTACCGGGAAAACCGTCGAGAGTATGAGAAGAAAGTGGCAGCAATTGTGCAGGCGAGTTGGAATGACGACGACTAGGTGTTGCTGTAGCGTAGCCGGCTGCTGCTGCAATGTTAACTGATAATGTACAGAACTGTGACTGGAACAGCACGTTACTCGGCTCTTTCTCTTGCCTGTCATGACTTGAAAATCATTTCATCATGTGATGCGTGTTTGGCATAGCACACATGGTGCCAGCTGTGTACCATCTGCATACATGGTGTTTCATAAAAAAGGACCCCTTTTTGTTTTTTCATAATTTACTCAAATGATGATCAATTTACACAAAATTTGCACCAGTTGTAGCTGAAGAAATACTAATTTAAAATATTGCAACAAAATATGGCAGTTGATTAAATATTCTTTGCTAGTTCTGATGTAATTCTGACGTCATAATGTGTCACGGGTACAAACTGCATTGTCTCAACTGGTGCTGTCAGTTGCTACCCTGCTCCAGTGGTGAAAAATCTGGTTCATTCATGACAAATTGTTGAAGTTTTACAGTTACAGTTACAAAAACTTGCAAAGCAATGTCATTTACGTGTCTGTGAGGATAGCTCGACTTTTACGCATTCGAGCAAGACAGTGCACTAGCACTCCGAGCTTGTAAATGGTTGCATTTTTTATCGCAAGACACCTGATTTCATGTCCCCATGTTGCTTAGTGCTGACACAATACAGCACCAGTTGAGACTATCCAGCTTGTACCCGTGACACATTACGACGAGCAAAGAATATTTAATCAACTGCCATATTTTGTTGCAGTATTTTGAATTAGTATTTCTTCAGCTACGACTGGTACAAATTTTGTGTAAATTGATCATCATTTGAGTAAATTATGAAAAAAGGGTCCTTTTTATGAAACACTGTAGTTGTTGTGTATGTCAGCCACTGTTTGTCATAGTTCAACAACGACCGAGATAATGATTGATTTTGACTGATTGTGAAAAATCTCGTCTATTATTGTGCAGTTGATGTCCTGTGTCATGCTGTGGTAGACTGTTGTGAGGTCAGCTTAGATAGTGTTGCTAGGTTGTTGTGATACAGTCAGAATGGTTGCACTGTGCATGTCTCCATTGCTGTTGTTGTACATAAACTTCATCACAGTCCGTTAACACGTTGGTGTTCTTTCCACTGATTGCACTGAATAATGCATTCCCATACAAAATAACAGTAAAATTGCTGATAAAGACAAAACAGACTGACACACCGTGACCATGCACAGATGACATAAGTTAGATGCATGTGCAGTTTGAAACTTTGCTGAGAAATTCCTTGAGCGGAACACAGGCAACAGGCAGACAATATAATCTCTATGTGCTTTGATGCTTTTCACTGATATACACTGTGTCCCAAAAAAGCATCCCCGACATTTTCGACTGTAACTTGAAAGCCAATTATCGGATTTTGATGATTTTTGGTATGAATATTTCTGATACAACTTGCCATCAAATGACCATTCAGTTTCCAACCTCACCCAACATTTGTTCTGCACTACCTGGGGAAAACAACCAGCAAAATATCACTTTTTATCCAATGCAATATGATTGCTTAATTAACAAAACACATTTTGTTTACATTTCTGACACTTTGGCTGGCATTTCATCCAGTGGTCCATTTTTCAACTGCCTGCAGTAACATTGCCTGAAGAGATTCTTTCTCCATTCATTGACACCATCAGGGTTGATGTGATTTAAATCAAGTGATTTAAATCATTGATATAAATTGATTTGAAGCATGAATTAAATCAACATTAAAAATCACGATTTAAATCGCTGATTATAAAACTACAAATATTTGTGTAAATGTGATGGCTGTTTTCAGTTTGAAATCTATCAGACCTCTCCCATACTGCCGTTACCTTCCCAGCGGTGAAGCCGGTACCAAATTATACTGCTTGGTGACAGAGGCACATGTGAACAACTTCCCTAAGATCGTTACCCGGCAGTGTTCTGGTGCGGAATCAAACCTGGCCCCTGAGTTACCTCAGGATTACAAGTCCGACACGTTACCGTTAGACTACCGAACCACACATTTAGTGCACTGTAGTGCTTGCTAACTCAGTTTATTTTGTTGACTACATTAATATATGGTTATATTTGAGCTGGTAAGTTAGCTTAACCTGATAGCCTACAATTTACCAAAGTTGATATCGCCAAGTTGAGGAGAGAAGACAATGGAGGGAATGCACGAGGCTGTCCAAGCGTGATTAACTGCATCGCCATGACACCGGAGGAGGACATTGCCAATTACTTGGCCTTAACTCTTGTTAATTGCTCATGTTATTTTGATAGTTACTTTCAGCAATCAGCAAGCTTACAGGTATTAGAAATGTTATGGTCTTCATCATTGTCTACAATTTGCCTTAAAGTCTGACAAGTTGCAGCCCCATAAATATTCACAAACATTAGAATGCATCACCAGGTTAAAATTGTAAATAGTTCTTTGCCAGGCTGCTATAAAAATAAAACGCATGTAATTTAAAAAAAGAAACTCTAATCAAGGCCAATTACTGTCATTGACAAACTAACAGATAAAGGTAACACATTGGTTATCCCAGATAGCATGGACTGGTGTAAAAATTTAATAAAAATTAAAAAAAATAGACTTAAATCAAAAAATATGATTTAAATAAAAAAATCGATGCATTTGATTTTCATTTTAAAAATCGTGATTTTTATCAACCCTGGACAGCAGTATCGATGATGTTCTGCTCCAGACCAATCCAGGCTGTACCAGTTGCTTCTTGACTTCACAAACATTCTTAAACTTCGTCTGGTAGACACACTGCTGCATGACAGACAAACCTTGCAATAGACTGGCTGTTGGGCCCACAGATTAGAATAGATGGAATTTATCGACGTTTATTCATTCATTTTAACACGTATTATGCTTGGTCTGCTTTCCCCAAGTAGTGCAAAAGCTGACGATGGGTGAGGTAGAAACTAAAACACTTATTTAATAGCCAGTTGTCAGAAATATTTCTGCCAAAAATTAATAAAATCTGCTTATCTTTATTCAAGTTATGGTCGATAATGTCGGGGATGCTGTTTTGGGACACAGTGTAGTTGCACTGACGAGGATGCTACATACAGACCCAGCTATCGAGAGTGGAAAGAAGAAGCTGATAAAAATTTCTCAGATAACTTCTCCCAGCTCATGTGGTTTGTTCTGGAAATCCGGCCATAAATGACAAAACGAGTTTGCTATTGTGTACACTGTTGTTTTTTAATACAGAACAAAACAATGCATATTTCTCATATCTGAACACTACAGCACTGAAATAAATTACTAGTAACTCGAGAAACTTACAGGACAGTGGTGCACGGAGGTTTAACCCTGTGTATAATATGAATGCAGATTTACCCATACCAGCACGCATTAAGTTAAAAACTAAATAAATGTTTAAAAGCGCACAGACATCATAAAGTTGATGTTCTGCTAGTTAGACACATGTTCCTGACCACATTCTTTGTTGTTCCTGGCCACATTCTTTGTCATTATACTACGAGTTTACAATGGCCAAGCACTTGCAAGGGCATTCACAAAATCAATTCACAAAATTGTCCGAATGCCCTCCTTTACATGGAACAAAGAGACTAGACTGTAAAAGATGTTTATATGCTAATGTACAAAACATGCCTTCACCATTCATCACTCGAGAAGTTTTGTTTTAGGTTTCGCTGCCACTGAATAGTGAACATGAATAGAAACCAATCTAGTTATTTTATATGAAATTGTGCATCGTTGCTGAAAAATTCATTCTTTCGCGAAAGATGTCATTATCGGAAAGTTTCTGCTAATTTGTGAAGCTTTTCCAGCTTTCACACAGTGGTCGGACAGAACAACATTTACTTACTGCCTCTCCGCAGCTGTTCACTCATGCAGTCACTGCAGATCAAAGCCAATTTCAGTTACGTTACTCTGTAAGCACTGAGATACAAAGCATTTTCATTAGTTTGTATAGTATAATGCTGAAATGTGGCCCATGATTTTTTTTGGAAAATCTATCCATGAATTTTCTGTAAATTTGAGTTTTGACACAATTTCAAAAAGTTGGCAGAAAATACTGTGCAGACCTTGCGAATTAGTGTGGTCCTTACCATGAACTATTGCAAGCAACACAACAGCCGGCCCATTCTGTAAGTTCACATCCAAGTAATATGCCCATGCGAAAATTGTGTCAATGTGTGTGAATGATAAACTATACACTGCAAAAAATACTGACAAAACGTTACTCCTGTAGCCAGTTAAACAAAGTGCATAAAATGCATGCATGCATGAGTACAATCGCAAAAAAAATTGTTGTCAAACAACAATAATGTAACCAACAGAACTGACATTGCATATTGAAAAAATGCAAAGAAGAAAGATAGTGGTTTGCAATGAGAAATTTTTTTTAAATATGTGGAATTTATCAAAATATGAGCCAAATTATGCGGCCATAAAAAATTACAAATTTTTAAACACATCTCAACGTTGCAGAAAGTGCACGTTTCGTTAAAAATTGTGACCAAGTATGTAAAAAAGGAAGATAAGCAAGCCCAGAAACAGCATTATGTGTGGGAATATATGCAATATAGAGATTTTTGCAAACTATACGATATACACTGTGATTGCACGTTCTGACACAACCAGTATCCCTGAAAGAAGAAAGTACAACGTAGAACGTGGAAGATCGAGTGTCACTGAGTCTGTTGTGCTGCGGCATGGCACGAGGCACAGACGTTGCTGAGCTGCTGTGAAGTGCCGACGGTGATACAGTGACTTGTGCAGACGTTACAGAACACTCCACCACACTGCTGGCATTCCACCTACAACAGACCGCACTTCTATGATGCTAACAAGGTTAATGGTGGGTTAAACATCTGGGGTGGGATAAGTGAGTGTTGAACAGACTTGAACAATCCGGACAGTGGATACTTATCAGCACCCAACTTGTTTAATTTGACACCGTAACACCTCGACTACGGTGGAAAAAATAATATCTAATGCATGCACATATTTTTGAGTGAAATACAGCACAAAATGCAAATAAGAAAGACGGCAACAAAGTCACCTTGAGCAGGGTGTCAGTGAAAAGCTGGTAACAACTGAAGCACATCTCGTCGGACGACCATGACTGCTCAGTTGACTCTTGGCCAGACTGCTTGGTTTTGTCTGTTAGCTGCAAGTAAGGAAATTAATACAACACACTGTTAGAAGCCCACTGAATCCGAGGTGCAAAGGCTGGCATGTAGTGGGCACTACAAAAGTCTAAAAAGTAAGTTATAGAAAAGCTACAAGTTGGCAACAAAAACAAGATGTGGAAGCACCCTTCAAAAAAGGTTTTTCCAAATAGTTGGAGCAACTGCTGCAAAATTACATAAACTGAAATGTCTGCAGATGCCTACCTGCGACCAGATTCTGACTGACAAAGAAATGAAGCCACCTGTAAAATGAGTCTGCTTCTGTGTTCTAAGTAGGTCTTTTATAATTTTCTGCCCAAACTGTTATCAGCTGCTTGTTATGTAGTTCAAGTTAACATACACCTACTCGTAAATTCATGGCAGTTAGGACATTATCGGAATTCCATTCAGAGAGCTCTGAGGCTGTGGGATGTGAAAGAAATCCTGTTTGCCAAAAAATTGGCTACACCAATCCCCAAAGTTCTTGAGACCCCAACAACCATGCCTAACCTGAAGTAAACCTCAAAAAGTAGGATGGCTAAAAAATAACCAAACATAGCAGCAGCAGCTCCGGCAGCAAAAGTATGACATATGATATCTCTTAAAGCTGTCTCATCAGGTAAGACTGAGATTCTATCTTACGGTCTTACCTTACCTTGCACAGCAAACTTATGCTCAGTGCTGAGGGACCATTATAACAGTGAGAGCAAGTGACACACTACGTATATTTGTCTATTAACAATATGCTGTCAGAATGCATTGCACAAATGTATTGGTTAACTGATAAAATTTGACTAAATAGCAAATATACAGATGTCTATTCTATAAAATGCAATAATGCACAAACAAATACAACAATTTGCAGTAGATTCTCACTTGAAATGAACGTGATGCGCCGCTGATCGGCTGACTGGTATCTGCTGCTGGTGTCGTTCCTATCAGCTGATCTTTTAACAACCGATTCGCTTGCTGAAGCTGATGCTGCAGCAAACAATTACTACACTGAAATAACAGACACATCGTCTACAACTGTAATACACGTTTATGTATCGACACAGCTGAATGATTATAAACAAAAGAATGCACGTTTATTTGCGGTCAGCTAAATACGAGAAGCACTTGATAACTGCATGCACATTGCACTCATCTGAAAGCACAGGTATATTTCTCTATATATTTGACTTGTCTGAAGTACAGGAGACACTTTGTCCTTCATAACTACACACTCAGGACAATGGAGTTAAAAATGTTCAATTTACTCTCATCGGTTCTTGAAAGCAGTCATTCTATGGCAAATGCAGCTAGTGCAAATTCTTTACTGCATGCAGCCAAGATACGGCATGTGCACGATACGTTAAGCCAAATAAACTAATCTGAACTGCATGCAAAATAAGTTCAAAGACTGTTGAATTATTAACATAATTATGTAGCCATTTGAAAAAGTCATTATACGCAGTAGTAATGTCAGTTGTATTGGCTAACATTCATGCGACAGAGCAGGCTGCAACGAAAAATTCTCACGTTAATCTGTTTCTGTTTCTGCAGCTGCTGCAACAAACTTGCAACAGTTTGCCGAGACTTGACGTCGCTGGCAGGCACTGAATTGAGTGTCAGCTCGGCTTTCTCACGTTCCAACTCAGAACATACGCTGCTGCGTATAACTACACAGTCACAAACACACCTCTCTTGTCTCAGATTTATACTGATTATACTAAATTTTGTCGAACAATAATCAGTTCACTCGATCAAAACATGCACATTAACAAAACACACATACTAAAACATATTTATAACAACTGTAGCAAAAATTAATCACATCTTGCAAAAAATGCCAGAAGTCATGACTTTATTAGTTTCAATTTCTGTTTAATAACTGGACAATTCTTCTGAACATACATTAGTTAGAACACTAGGCCTCCAAACATACAGCAGAAGGAAAAGCGCTGGAGAAAGAATGCCGTTTCATGGGGTCCGTTGTCACCTTATTTATTTATTTAACACGAAAATTGTACAAAGAACACAATTAAAAACAAAAAAGAAAATTAAAAAAAACAGACTACAAACAAGACAGCTAAAATAAGCAGAACAGCAGCATTTACTGAGCTGTTCACGCAGATGACTGATCTCTGCATTCATCTGTTGCTGCGAACGTTCAATGTCGGCAACGTGTGAACGCATCAATGCCAGCTCTGAGCGCAGCAGTTCGCAGTCTCGCTCGCGACCAACCTTCTCTGATATCAGCTCCTCACGAAATTTCAGCAACACAACCTGCAACTCCTGCACAATGCACCACCATTCATCACTGTCAGCTAGACACTCACATTTTGAGCTCTAAGAAGCTCTAGTGAATGATGTACTGGTCTACACCGAGCCCAGTCATTACACAGATAGGTGATTGTTTGCCGATATCTCAACATATAATCACCAACCAGGTACATTCAGCCTTTGTCCCTTCAGGGGAAAAAATCGAGTACTTACGAGCCTGGATAGGGTTAAGGCAAGGCACATTCACTGTGTTAAGTGGCAGATAACACTGTGTGATCCCTCACTGCAAGTGATGCTCTGTAGTGCTAATTATGGGTTCCCCTCAGGAGCTATAGCCACTGTAAACCTTTCAAAATCCGAGACACAATTTTCTACGCACACACAATGCACATTCATTTGTGACAAATCCACTGCGTTTGATTTTGAAGTACTTTTTGAGAGTTGCCAAAAAGTAAATATTGGTAACGTTGACAGAATAGTATAATTAGAACACTTACTATGTCAATACCAACCAACAACACTGTAACACTAAGGCCGGGTTTCTGGATCTAACTTAATAGTTAAGTTAAATGATAACTGACAGATTTGCATAACTCCCGTTTCCCGTTGCACTAACCAACGGTTATAATGGTCAAAAATTTAACTGACCAAAATCGACCAGTTAGCTAACCGTCGATCGTATTTATCATATCTAATGCAACTTTTGTACCATTTTGCAAGCAGTTAATCAAAGAATGTGATACTATAGAACGATTTTACCGCATAGCAATGCCTTCAGAAGTCAGAACGCTTGACAAGATGTTTGCTACTACAAATTTTACTATAAAATCCACTCATGAATAAACAAAATGGCTGTCTGCAATCACTTGGCTGGCTCGTGGGCTTGCGCTTATTAATATTCATGACGCCTGCCTGTGTTAGGCAGAAGTGATTAGCATCGTGCGCATCACTGCTAAGCAAGTATAGTTTACCGTTCAGTTAGTTGATGGCCAGTTAATGTTTTGTTCAGAAATGCGCACAAATTTAAGTAGTTAGTTAAAATTAAAAGACAGTTTACTAACTGAGTAGTTGACTAAAAAACCGGAAACTGGGTCTTACTGTTATAACATGGCACATTTAATCAAAGAAAGTCTAACAACAAACAGCTATCTGCATAAAATTTTCAACAAAAAAACTTCTACATGCCTAATTTAAAGTAAAAAAAAGTATCACCCAACCTACTACTGAAGATTGAAAGCAATTTATGCAACATACTTTGTTTTGCTAAACTGCAGTGACTTGTGTCTAAATCACAGGAATGTTGTTCAGTTTCTAACTCACATCAGCCGTAGACGGCAGGTCAATGAGTTCGTCTTGCAGTTCCTCAGCACGCTTTGAATGTTTGGCAGCCAGAACATCATTCTCCGCTTGAACACGTTCCAACTGCATGCAGCATAAAGTACAGAGACACATAGGTTAACCGACTTCATACTGAAGAAAGGCAACGACATGTTTTGCTAGATTTCAAACACAAACACAACTCCACACTACCACAAGTACTGTACAAACTAGAAATAATAATAATAATAATAAACAAAAATAGGCCTGTCACTTAACGTTGACAAGTGTGAGCCTATTGTTCACGATGACGTTGTGGTCAATGACGTGTTGCAGTCCTTCAACTGTGTAAAGATTGAGGATGCCATTCTGCTAGGAGCGCCTCTCTTTCCTGGTCCAGCACTCGACAGGGCGTGGAAAAAACGTTGCGACGACCTAGCCAGAGCAGTTGGCAGACTGAGCGCCATTAACTCTCAAGATGCTTTGATACTTTTGAGGTCATCTTTTAGTGCTCCAAAAGTTCTTCATCTTTTGAGATGCTCTCCAACAGATTTATTTTCTCAATACATAAAAGTACTGACTAACAAGCCGATGAATGCACACACCCTAAGATTATTGTTACGCACAGTAAAACGCATAAAACAAAATTAACTGGTACATATAAGTAGACCACGAAGCACCAAAACATTCACTTGTAAACAACGTATCTGATTGGCTGATGCACTCACCACTCCCACTGCACAGGTTTTTGCACAAATGGATTGACAAGGGCTGTTCCAGAACGATCAAAAAACACAAAACTTTTGTTCTGGAAACAATAAAGAAATGATCACAGCTGGTCAGACTTGGCCAGGCTTTGAAAAAATGTACATCTAATATGTGGCTGTCAGCCTAGACTAGTGCTAATCTTTGACCTTTTGAGCTTGCACAGAAAAAAACAGACAGAAGGAGGGATAAGACTGTAATGCAGCCGATTAGAACGACTGCATACTAACGTTCAAGTGACTGATTTGAGCTCACCATTTGATGAAACTCTTCTCTCTGCTGAGCTGTGACTGCCTGCAAACAACAGCGAACACCAGAAATACATAGAGACAGTAAGAATGCAGTCTACATTGCAAAGGACTTCGGCAGTAAATTATAACCAAACCAAAACACATAAAACCGTTGCTCAAGGCTAAATACTGCATGTCGGCAGCATGCACACAAAAACACACAAAATACCCATGTGACGTTGACCTTTGACCTCAATATTCAACAGACTACTAAAGGTTGTCAAGGTACATGTTCACACAAAATTTCATCAATCTAAGTGCAGCGGTTGATGAGTTATTGTAGTCACGGAAAAAAACTTAGTGATGACGCTGAAAACAAGTGCCATCGCTTCTAAAAGCAGAAATGACTTACATAAGAACAGTTTGAATGCATCTTAAATTCACTGCTAACCAGTTCTTTAGCAAGTTTCTGCTGTTCACTGAAAAATGTGCACTGTGCAGCTTCAAGAAATGTGGTCGTCTCATGTATTTTTTTACCAAGTGCTGAAATCTACAGAAACAAAACACAGTGCACTGATCAATCAATAAATATCGACCAATTGTAATGATAAATACACACCCACAAAAGGCCTAAACAGCAGCACATCTACTTCAATGACAGACAACAAACAGTTTAGCAGTGTAGCAGTTAAACAACAAAACAGTTAAGAGAGTATAACAAATGGCAGTAGAGAAGATGAGACAAATATAATATTCTTAAAAGCCAAGTTACACGATGCAGAAAGAAGACCACCAGTGTCTTAGCTGACATCGGCCGGAAGTTCCAGAAACAAAGGTCAGCAACTGTAACTGACTGGAACTCTCTGACCACTGACACTGTTATCAACTACTTACTCAATGCATTTAAGTCAGATTAGAGATGCACTAATTCCGGCAAATATTTGGGCATAGTAATTGTTATGCATGACTTAACTGTCCAGTCTACCACTGCTTCCAAAGTTGTTCCAGCACAATGGTGCTACATAATCCAGATTCACTTGTAGTTCAACACCATCACAGACCTGTGTGCTGAGGTTGGAGGCACTGGCGTTAAGGCTGGTCTCTAACTCGTCAATGTATTTCTGGTGAGCTTGACAAATCTGTTGCTCATTCTGCAGCGCAAGTTCAAGTGTTGTCAGTTGGCTCTCAACATCCCGTACACGTTGCTCTGCATCCGAACATTTGCTGCAGTGACCGATGACAGCTTCCTGCAACTACAAGGAACGAAAATAACATGAAAATGTATCTACTACATAGAAGCTCTTGCTACTACCAACTCAAGCTCACTGCAGAATAGAAAAAATACCAGCTATATTTTCACTACAGTGGCAACTAAAAACATGCTTATAACTACGTACTTTATGACTGTATAGACAAAAGTTCACAATACTGCATTCAACAATGTTTTTACAGAACTGCACAAAATTTAGTATCACTCCCACCAGATACAACTTCGATGTAAAGTGGCTGAAAATGTAGCTCATGAAACAACACACTTCAGTTTCAAGGCATATAGATTCTCTGCAACTTGCCTGGTGTTTCAGGTCCTGAATTTCCTGTTCGGTTGCCAGTTTCGCACCATCAGTAGCCAATGGTTGCATCTTGGCTACAGCTAACAGAGCATCGGTGGCCTGAGCTTCAAGGCTCGGTGCTGCAACAACGTCAAATTCAACAACTGCATTACAACGATTACTATAATGAAACAAAACTTTAAAAACTGTGCTGCCACATTATGCAGCCATCCACCTAGAGCTTGCAACCATAAACATTTAACCTTTCAGTCGTAAACTGTCATGCCAGTTACTCCTAACTGACAAACATTCACACCAATTTAGGTTTTCTCCATCTCTTTATTCCTGAGTTGGGAATCCATACGCAAAAAAAACAGACAGAAAAATAAGTAAGACTCATAATATGGCCTAGTACGACAGCCACATAATAAAGTAGAGTACAAATGCAAATTGACCAATCAGTGAGAGATGTTGTGCGGTTGTAAGATTATAATGGCTGCCAACTGCAATGTCATAACAAACAGCGTGACCAGCCGCTCCATCCGGTGATGACCTTACTACTATTTTGTCTTCAGCAGACGATACATCCTGCAACAAGCACCTAGCACATTTACTGATAAACAGACTAATCACCAGAGCAAGACAAAGATTACAAATTCATGGAAATCACAATATTAGTCTTTGAAGTGCTAAACATTATGACAGTTAACCGTTCAACATCAGAGCTAAAGGTCATGTCACTTAAGACTTCGATGTCTGTATGCAGTTACTGCACAGCTGTCATAATTTTTTTCCATTATTGAAATGCATAGTACATAAATAATTTTCCTGAACTGAACAAAAATAGAAGTCTGTATAACAGTAATCAAAAAAACGTACACTTGTGCCAGTTCTCCGGATATTTTGCTCAGTTTTCTCTGCAGTGATATCAACACACAAAATGACAATAAATCAGCTCATAATTTCACAATAACAACACAGTAACAGCCCAAACAACGAATCAAACTCTACTACCATTGCATTCATCACTGTTTATTAACTGCTAATGACCAATGTGTAAGTACTTGTACATTAACAAAGATTACAAATTCATAAAAACCACAATATTAGTCTTTGAAGTAAATACATTAAGCTTCAGGCTAGTTAATCAATTAACTGTATTTACTGAATGACTGTCAACTTGTCATGGAGGTGGGAAATCAACATCTCAGGTCATCGAACATATACATGCGTGCAGTACCGTGGCACAGTCAAGATCAGTGATAAAAGCTTCGATGCAGTTGGACCATGACTCTGGAACAATCTGCTGCTTAAATTTCAACAGCGGAACACAGATTCTGAACAGTTTAGGCACCAACTAAAAACGTTTTTGTTCAACTGCAATGCACTGCAACTTTTTGTGTTTAACTGCAGCAGTTACAAGTACCTGCACACTTACTTATGTAATGCTATAGTGAGGTAGTGCCTACACAGAATCAGGTCAATCTGCACATTCTAACCTTGTGTTGCTTGTTTTGCTTCAATCTCCAACTCTTCATGTCTAATGAACTCTTCACATTCTTTCAGATGCTTTTCACGTTCACGTCTTTCACCATCTCTTGTCTCTATACAACGACAACATATGGCAGGTGATGCTCCGTAGCTATAAACAAACTTCAACCATCCGACTTTTTATGACAAAGTTCTAACAAAATGATCCACATGGAACAACAATTTTTAATCAATGCATGGACAAACACAACAATCTTGTATTTATAATAAACTTTAATCCAATTCACCAGCAAGTTGCTGTATCTGCTGAGTGGTGAGAAATGACGTGAGATGCTGGATGTCTGCAGACAGCAAAGTTCTTGTGTGTTCACTCTGCTGCTTACACAACTTCACCAGCTTCCGCAGCGACACATTTTCACACTTCCCGTCTTCCAACATACGACACACTGCACACAAGGACATGTGTCATCAGAAGGACCTGCAGCAGCTATAGAGACAAATGCTTTGCTGCTGCAGGTCCTAGGCTGTGGAACAATCTGCCAGCTCATCTGAGACAAACTGACATTAACTTTGAACAGTTTAAACAACAGTTAAAGACATTTTTGTTCGGGCGTTGAGAGCACGGCGCATTGTGGCTATTGCTAAATTGTGCTAAAAGTGAACATAATAGACAATATCAAAACAACTAAAACAAAATTAACTTGATACTGGTCACAATGCTACATAACAAAGGGCAAGTGAGATGCTTAATTTGCTTATTAAATCAGTGCAAGCACTGAAGTGTTACCATCGCCAAGTTGCATCCGTAGTTTATCGAGATCGTCGGTAAGGACATTCTTCTGTGTGTTCAACACAGCGACATACATCTCCAAATCTGTCCTTGATGACTTTTCACGCTGCAGACTTTCCTGCAGATCTTTCACCTATACAAAACACATCAACTGTGACCAATGATATTACTGCCACATACTTACCGTAACAGCTCAACTCAGACTCAGCATAATTTTGATAATCACAACACCACTTTTATGACCTTAAATTCACTTTAGATTCACTGTTTAGTCACATATTTCACTGCAGCTAGGCAGCACTGATTTTACGTGCTAATTAGGCCAACTACTAAGCTATAAGCTTAAAGGTTGGCCCTTTGTCATGGTTGTCGTCTGTCTGTCCGTCCGTAACGGATGTACTGTGGCTAAACAATGCAAGATAGGGCCTAAGTTGCTATTGATCATTAATTGGAAGATGCATACTGGCTTTCAAATGACATATAAATCAATGACCTTGGATGACCTTGAAACGTCATAATGCACTATGGTAACAGATAACTGGCCATATCTCGAAAACAGTGAGAGATATGGTCTAAATTACTATTAATCACTAATAGGAAGTGGCATACACCCTTTCAAATGAAATGAAAATCATTGACCTTGGATTATCTTCAAAGTCAGTGACAACCAGTACAGTCGGCCCCACCCTAGCGACAGCTGGGATTCTTGTTTTATTCATGTAATCAGTTGCTAGTAACATTGTCACGACATGAAATGCGCTCTTGTGCACTGATGTGCTGTTAAGAAACTACTCACTCGTTCACTCATGGTAATGTTGCAATAAAGCAAACTGATTCCCACAAACACTACCTCATCAGTCAGATGACTAGATGCTTCTGGAGTGACACCAGTGTTCTGAAATACAAACACATCAGTAATGTGGTCATAAACAAATGCACACAAATAATGCAGTGATTATATATACACCGTGTCCGGTAAAAAACGGACCTCCTTAGTCATTGTGCAATAAAAATGTCAAATCTGAACCAATTTGAATAAAGTTTCGTACACTTAATCCCCAATAAATTTCTAAAGTGACTGCCAAATTTCATTGAAAAATATTATTTCTTACCAAAATTACTAATTGTTGAATATCGATAACAAAATATCTCCATTACCAATATGGTGTTACATAAGTAAACCTGTGTACATATGCATAACTTTAACAAACAATATCTGATTCTGGCAAAATTTTACATCAACAATGCATCATCTATTAGCAATCAAAGTGACAAATTTCAGTTGAATCTATCTACGCAAACGATAGTTACAGTGGCTTTTGTGAGGTCACCTAAAAATGCAAAACGTCCAGTATTAGGCAACCGTTTGTTTAATCCTGACAGTGTCCAACTGTCCATGGTTTGCTGGTAAATTCCGCAATAAACTTTTTAGCATCATAACTTTTCTCTTGTCTCAGAAATTTAATTAAAACCTGATCGTCTGCAGAAAACATAATTTTGCTATTGTGTACGCTTTTTTGATTGCGTCAACAAACGTCACTTCCGTGTGTTCAGCGCATTAGAGGTTTTGATGTTAATGCGCTATATAAATTTACATTATTTTGACACTGACACTGACATTCCGCTTGAGTGACTGCAGTATGTAATGCCATATTGGTAACGAAGATATTTTGTTATCGATATTCAACATTTAATAACTATGGTAAGAAATAATATTTTTCAACAAAATTTGGCAATTGCTTCAAGAATTTACTGGGGATTAAGTGTACAAAACTTTATTCAGATTCATTCAGATTCGACATTTTTATCGTACAATGTCTAGGAGGTCCGTTTGTTACCGGATACAGTGTATATACATTCTATATTTTGTGTCAGAAAGAAGTCACTCTTTCTACTTGTGTACACACTGCAGCTACAGTTGTAAAATTAAATCACCTACTGTGCAACTCATCGCTCGAAGTATCTGCATTACCGGTATCTGTTATGCAGAATGGAGTTTACATAATTCAAAGTTTACATAATTTCAAAGTGAAATTCAAAAGCTGCAATCATGCAAAAGTTATTGAGAATCAAGCTGCACATAATCTGACTTGGTAAAGTGATCATAATGCTAACAACATTCAATGACTGGTCACTCTCAGTGCTGCATTGAAGTCAGTGTAATCTACAGAACAAGTCACCTGATCAAGACGAGCTTGCTGCAGCTGATCTTTAAGAGATTTTATTTCATCTTCCAGAGGTCCAACAATTGACCGCAGCATTTCTGCATCTTCCTGAGCCTGGTAACAACAAGAACAGTATAAACCAGGGCCAGTTTCATATAAACCAAGTAGTTAACTAAAACAATAACTAGCTAAACTAAACTAATAACATGTTTCTGGAATGCATGACTGGCTCTCAAATATCAGCCAACGTGAAACTTAAAAATTTCAGCTTAAATTATCTGCTGATTGACTGTTTGCAAAACAGCAAAAAAACTTGAAAAGCTGTAATTCATACAATTATTACAAAGTCTGCGATACTAGTAAAAAGCAATCCATTTGAGGCATCGAAGGATCAAACTGCTACATATAAATCTTCGCTACAATTATCCAAATGGTGACAGCTAGCAGCCTGCAGAAAGTGATGGGCTTACATTACAATTTAGCACAGGAGAAAATCAAATTACAATCATAAACTACCTACATATACAAACGTAATATTGAAATACTTGATAAAAATGAATAATCTACAGGAGTCTTGTAAGCAGCACCAATACTTGGCAGGCAGAACTTGGAAAGAGCAAGATGCTCTTACCTTCCTCATATCAAATTCACTGTCCTCCTGCTCCTCTCGGCTGCCAGTCGTTGGTGACATGCTGCCAGCCGCTGAACCCATTCTCCTCTGCAGCGTCTTTGTCAACGACCCCAACAGACCATCTCTGTAAACAGACGCAACTCATAACTTTAACAACTTGCGCTCTACATACATATTTGTAATGCAAACCAAAATACATGCCAGCAACATGGCAATCTAGACCATAATTACTCAGTGTAACACTTAAATAAATGTCATACATATATGCCAAATAACATTGGAAATAACACACACAGCTATAAAAGGCACATAAGTAAAAAGTGCCATTTAACAACAGCTGTGCTCAATACCAATGAAAATATATCAATATTTCATAACTGTTTAAAAGTTAATTATACCTTCATAATACATGCACCAAAGCACAAAACAATATAAAAGTGCAGAAACGGTCATTAGAAATTAATGACAATATCATCTCAGCTTGGCCCTTCTTCTATAAAGCTCTACAATATCTTAATCTAGCCAATATACAGCTTTAAAATTTTTCAAGGATTAAGAAAATTAATAACACTAATAATATTACTATTATCATAAGTACTGATCACTAATAATAATTATTAATAAGTAACAGTGGATGAATAAATGCCAAGTACCTTTCTTGGCCAAGTCTGCTGCGAAGCTCTGCAATATCTGAATGCAATCTCTCTTCCTCCCTTCGCCACTGGACACGCTCCTCTGAATTAAACATCAACAACAACAACAACAGTACTATTACCACACTAACTACTAAGTTATTTAATTACAACTTATTCTTAATAATTACATAAGGAGTATAGAGCAAAGTGTCATAATGCAACATAAAGTCTAAAAGAACAGATGACACACTTAACAGTCTTAAAGCCACCAGCATTAGTGCACAGACAGCCTATCTGCTGACCACAGATACAACTTAAACATCAACAACAGTCAATGTCTGGAATGGCCATGTCTGGTGCAGTACTGTTTATCGCCGGGAGTTTTTAATCGTTTTTTGACATGCTTTTACGCTATTTTCGTCGTTAACGTCCGGTGTTCAATTGCTGATCAGTGCTGTATTTCTGCTACCATTGTCTTTTTGTGTATATCGTGCATTTCTTGTCGAGTTTAGCCTTCGTTTGTTCGGTGTCCATGTGGGTCACATCATAGTTTGAGAATTCGTAACTTGCAGTTTTAAAATGCGTAAAAATTCACGAATTTTAACAATTTTTTAAAATGCGTAAAAATTCATAAAAATGCGTAATAGTGCTTTGGGCTATTTTGGGGCTATGTGTACGTCAGAGAACGTTGAGTATAGCCCTACAATCTGGCTGTTATTGACAGTTTTCGATTGAGAGATGCTGAGTAGTGAGTAGTGACTGCAGTGCACTCCACAGTTAATCTGCGAACTTCGGAATTCGGGTTGGTTACTAAACTAAACTGTGAGACTTGAGTCCGAGATCGTCGCTATTTGCACAATACACAAGTATACATTGATGCGCTGATGTGAGTTTTATAAAGTACAAAATGTTGTAATTTTCTGGCTGTTTTAAAATTCGTAAAAATGCGTAAATTTTAAAATTCGTTGGCCGTTTTAAAATGCGTAAAAATTTACAAATTTTTTAAAATTCGTAAAATGCGCATTCTTGGTCTATGGGTCACGCCCCCCCCCGCAAATGCGTGTTTATCAGGGCTATTCCAAACAGGTTGGCATGTTTCAGCATATATGGCCACTTTCTCAAGAGGCTAATGAGAGTAGCAGTGTGTGCAGTATCTGTTGTGCGACCAACAGTTGCACCATAAAGATGGGTAGGTCCACAGGCATGGACCTACAGATAACCCGTATCCAGGCTCAAACATGCCACCTCTTGGCGTAATTAACAACGCCACCGCAGCACCGCCGCCAGTCACAAGTCTCAGATAGTCAGTAGGTGCCCACTTCTGCCACGGCGAATGCTGCCAGTGCAAGTCCACAGTCAGTGACATGGTCTCCTGCTGATTTGCCCCTCATCAAGCACATTCCAAAGTCAGCACGCCCAGCTTGTGCCGCCCAACTGGCGAAGTTGCTTCGCCAGGTTACGGCTCAGCCAAGCCGGGTAGACCATTGGCTTGCTGTTCTGGACTGGAGTAAGTCTATTATCCCTGTCCCCAATCAAGGCGGGAAGCAGCATAATCTTGTCTCAGTCATCAAAAAGCGCATTAGTGCTTTTCCTGAGTTGCCTATGTCTGTTCATAGTACAACGCACAACAAAACTAAATCAGATGCATCCTTTCTGGCTCAGGCTGTCTCTAGCAAGCTTGAAAATGGCAACCTCAAAGCCGCATTAAAATTCTCAGTTCAGACGAGGGTCCAGTGAAGCCTTCTACCGATTCGCTGCATAAACTGCAGAAAAAACACCCCGTTGGGTCTGGCGGGTTAACTGATTTGCCGGCTACCAACCCAGCCCAAGTCCTGTCAGTTTCTAAGGAAGAGATCCGTCGCGCAGTACAGTCGTTTCCAGCCAGCTCGTCAGGCGGTCCAGATGGCATGCGCCCTCAGCACCTTAAAGACTTGGCTTTCTGTCGTGAATCTGGCACTGATTTTTTATCTGCCCTAACCATCTTTACCAACACTGTTTTGGCTGGTCTGTGTCCACCAGAGGTGAACTCGTTTTTCTTCGGTGGCCGCTTGATAGCGTTGAGGAAAAAGACTGGTGGTGTTCGACCCATAGCTATTGGCATCACTTTAGGTCGTTTAGCTTCCAAGTGCGTTAACGCTGGTGGGACGACACGCATGGCTTCCACGCTTGGTCTACGTCAACTCGGTGTTGGTATCCCTGAAGGTTGTGAGGCTGCCATCCACTCGACTCATTGCTATCTTCAAGTGCTACCACCTGTACATATTATCATAGGCGGTAGGCGTGGTGTAGTGGTAATGTGTCTGATCCGATCAGCGAAGTTACTGTACGCCGAGCCCGGTTAATACTGTGATGGGTGACTGCCTGTGGGCAGGTAAACCATCTCGGGATGTAACCAACTGCCTAGGTCAACTCAGCCTTCCATCCCTCCAGGGTAGGTAAATTGAGTACCGGCCTATCTGGCTGGGGTTAAGGCGGGGCGCGTTCACCTGTCGGGTGGCAGGTAACACTGTGATCCCATATGACAAGTGACGCTCCGTAGCTCTGAGATGGGTTCGCTCATTAGGAGCTATATGCGACCTTTAACCTTTTATATGCGACCTTCATGGTCAAACTGGACTTTGCCAACGTGTTCAATAGTCTCCATAGATCAGACATGCTGTTGTCAGTGTATAATTAGCTTCCCGACCTGTACGCTTTTTGCTTCTCGTCATATTTTCAATCGTCTTTCTTGTATTTTGGCTCTCACACTATTTTGTCGCAGGAGGGTCCACAGCAGGGCGATCCACTTGGACCTCTCATGTTCTGTCTCACCATTCATCCTCTGCTCACATCGCTACAGTGTGACCTTACACTGGAGTACCTGGATGACCTCACTCTGCCACCCCATCAGAGTACTGTCAGTACTGATGTCCAGCGTGTGCTGGATTATGGAGGAAAGATGGGTCTCCAGTTAAATCCTGGCAAGTGTGAAGTTATTTCCCATCCGGATACTGTCATTACTGATCCATATCTGAGTTCATTTGTATCAATTTGTGTGGCTGTCACTACCCTTCTTGGTGCCTCTCTGTTTCACGGGTCCATGTTGGATGACACTTGGTCAGATCGTTGTGCGGAGTTGACTCAAGCAGTGGGCAGGTTGTCATTGCTCAACGCCCAGGATGCGTTGCTGCTGCTACGAGTATCATTCAGCGCACCGAGGGTTCAGCATTTGTTGAGATGCTCTCCATCTGTTGACCATTTCGGTCTCGCGTCTTTTGATGCAACTCCCTGGTCTGCTTTGAGCCAGATTTCCAACACGAACATCTCAGCTATCCAGTGGTTGCAAGCTTGCCCACACATCTCGGAGATCTCGTGTTGAAAAAAAAAATAAATAAAACATCTGGGCTAAAACTTAGGTCACTCCGCAAGCTATCGCTTCCAGGCAGACTAATAATAATAACAATAACAAAATTACAACATGTATAGTAGTAAATCAAGACAATATCACAATTGATATCACAATGGCACAACTATTGCAAAAGTTCATCTGCTGCATACGATAACTGTAGGTCACTGCCAACTTTTGGCGTAAAATAAGTGGCACAGGACACAGATCCACCTACATACACAGCCAGCAGCAAATCCAGAAATTTGGAATAGGGGAGGGAGGTGGAAAAGTAGGACGTGAGGTCTGGGGAGGGGGCAGAGCCCAGAAAATTTTAGGCAAAAATAATGCATTTTCATGCAAAATTTTCACTTGTTTTAAAATGCATCCGGTCAATAAGGGGGGTGGCCCCCTTGAATCCACCACTGTACACAGCTACATTTTTATAGCTCTGCTGACAGCATTTATTATTATTACTCAGTACCAGTACTAGAAAGCTGATAATCTTTTACCGTCAAGTGGATAGCAGAAAGCTGAGCCAACCAGGGTGACAGGTTTTCCAAACCTGCTTTCCAAACAAATACTAAATGGGCCTGGCATAGAGCAACTACGTACATCATTCAAGACCACCACATTAACCACTACAGCTACTCTAAGTCACCAAACACAAAGCACACACCTTCCATGAGCTGCTGCAGTGTGGCTACTTCCTCTGCACATCTGCGACGTTCAGCTTCAATCTCATCAAGTTTTACAGATTCAGCGACAGCAGCAGCTGCCGAAATGTCACCAAGCTCAGCTGTCTGCAGGTGCACTTTCTCACTCAAGCTAGCATTAGCTGCATTACTCTCCTCCAGCTTCAACTTAGCTTCATGTAATTCATCTGGTCATCAGCAAATCAAATCAACTACACTGTGTCCCAAAAAAGCATCCCCGACATTTTCGACTATAACTTGAAGGTGGGAAATTGAATGGTCATTTGATGGCAAGTTGTATCAGAAACATTCATACCAAAAATTATCAAAATCTGATAACTGTTTTTCAATTTACGGTCAAAAATGTCGGGGATGCTTTTTCCGGGACACGGTGTACATGTAGCATCCATATAAATCGCTAAATCAATCAGAACACATTTGTATAGCACCATATGTTGCAAAAAAATGAAAGGCACATAATGTCAGAGACTACGCTGACTGTTCACATATATCACATGCAACATGAAACAGTTTGGTTTTTAGATTAAGCTGGAAATTATCGAAAATCTTGGGAGATCAACTGTTATATAACTGCCCCAGCTTAGAGCTGCACAAATGGACAACACAAATGCTACATTAGTAAATAAATATCTAACTGAAGAGTTTCAGCACACCTGTAATATTAATGGTATTAAAAGTGTACCACTCCAACTCCAAACAAAACCTTTCTACTGTTCTAAATAAAAAAAATTAACAAAACATTATTATAACCACAACATTTAAGCCTTGTAACATGTTCAGCACTACGACATACTATAGGCCTATACTGATTAGCAGTTGTTATATTATATCAAATTATACAACAACTGATGCAACAGCCAACAATAACACAAAATATACAATGTACAAATATTATAGTAAGCTAATACTGGCACAATGTAAATCAGTCACAAATATGGCTCAACTACTGCTATATACTAAAGAAATTAACATAAATTCACCTTCCTTCTGCCGAAACAATTCTATAAATTTTGCTCTTTGTTGACAAAATGCAGCTTCATTGTCAGATTTCTGTCGGATTACTTCCTGTTCACGTTGTTTTGCTGCCTTCAACTTAGACATGCAATCCTGCTCGTCAACATCTAACAGAACAAAAATAAAAATGCACAAATCTCCTGATGACTTATAATAACAGTAAAGTAATGGCACAGAATTATGGGTGCAAATTAATGCTCTACACTCAAAGGTTAAAATAGTACAGTGGCTATAAAACGCTTAAAAGGTTTAATATCTGTAACAGCTGAGTTTAGTTTCATACTTGATTACCATATTTGATGTACATCAATACTGTTTAGAAGTTTTTGAACAACCACGAGCGGAAATTAATGCACTGGTATGGTTAGTAGCATAAAATGGCTACAAAAATGTTAGCATGGTGTTATTGACTGTGCGCACGCACAGTTCGATGTCACGCAGAAAATGTTATAGACCATGCATGATCCATTGAAGTCATGGTTAACTTTCATGCCTGCGCACGTTCTGAACTTCTGAAGTGGATTAGATGATATCTTGGGTGGCATTATGTCATCTAAGGACAGGCACCTTGGTATGAATTCTTGGCGGCAGTTTTTTGTAGTAAAGGTCGACATTAGAGGCCTAATCGAAGCTGAATATCAGCTACCAACCAAGCCGTGTGATTATCTCTAAGTGACCCCAAATGTTATTAAAAGTACACACCTTTTAGTTAAACTGCGGTTTTTATACCAAATGAGCCAAAAGTTAAACTGCACTCTTAGTTTTAGTTCTGCCTGGTGCTGCAGAAAAAGTTGATTAAAAATATGCCATTATAGTGTACCGTATGCAATTTACGTATGGTAAATAACACTTTGTGACTGTATACAGACTAGTGATTGCAATCCCGAGATTGGATTCTCAATCCCAGGATCTGGGATTAAGAGATTTGTAATCCCGGGATCCCGTTTCGGGATTAGGCTTACAGATTGGTCATTATTTTATGCACAGGCTCCCTGCGAAAAGTATATCCAAAGTGTGGAGAGTGACAGTGACTGTCAAAATACAATTTTAGGGCGACAGCACAAAGTATTACTCTAGCGCTCATAAAACATTTTATTTACAAGATGGCTAAAATTCTTATTTCTGTCGTTTAACATGCAAAAAAGTACAATTTCAGCTAATTTTTCTAATCCCAAAATCCTGGGATTAAAACGCCGCCAATCCCGGAATTCGGGATTGGCGAAAACGGCCGGGATCCCAGGATTCAGGATCGCGGGATTGCAATCTCTAATACGGACCATGTGTGCACATGGTAAATATAATCACTGAAAAAGTTAACTACACACCAAATGAGTTTTGATTATCCATATAGACACATCAACTTATCAAGTGATACAAATGAGCAAAATTTGGTGCAGGTTGTAAAATTAAAATAGGGTGCACTAATGGCAGTGACTTCAAATACCATGCAGTTTACATTTTAAAAAACTTAAGATGCCATAATACAATCTAACGCAGCAGAAGTGCACAATTAAATATTTACTTTGAATATCCTCCATCCATAAGAACAAAAATGCGACAAACGCTGCTCAGCTGACGGAAATTAGTGCCTAAAAATCGCTGAATTCCGATCATGTGAAAAAATATGCGTTATTAGGTTTTGCATACTACTCACATTTTGTCGAGCCATCATGTTTATCACTAACGTCATCCATTCCTCATAAACTAAGTGCTTTTAAGTTTGCATACTATACGTAACGCCGGAAACATTTTACGAAAAAAGCGAAAATACTATGACAACAAACTTCTTCGCAACACAAACCGGAAATTCAATTGTCCAAAACAACAGTCTAAAATTGGTTTCACTTGAAAAGTGTGTAAGTAAGTAAGTAAGTAAGTACGTGCATATTTAAAGTGCACAATGTCAGCCAGTGGCCGAATCTGCGGCACTTGGCTGAGCCGCTAGGGGGAGCAGTAGGCCTGCTGGAAGCAGTGAGTTTTAAGGAGGCGACGGAAAGTGTCTGCAGAGGTAGAACTACGGATGCTAGAGGGTAGTGAGTTCCAA
>Ga0056128_1001597_pt1 | contig 25653 bp, 16 predicted proteins | sample WorMetLIZISLAND2_FD_71113 | JGI IMG/M metagenome (GOLD analysis project Ga0056128, IMG submission 71113) | Marine gutless worms symbiont microbial communities from Max Planck institute for Marine Microbiology, Germany - Olavius geniculatus... ... | reverse complement strand
TGACTGTCCTGAGGCCTGGCAATTTTTGAGGGGTCCGCCCAGGAATCGAACCCAGGACCTCTCGCTCTGGTGAAGTTGACCTGAGTCCAACACTCTAACCACTCGGCCACCGAGCTCCATAAATGTTGTAGCATGTTGTAGCTAATGTTGTAGCATGATAAATTTTGTTCATTTTTCTGCACTTTTTGCCTAACATAATAAAAAATGTTTGATACATGTTACTTTTTTCCAGAATGTTACAACCTTGTTTGTTAAGTTGTTGACATTTGCTTTCTTTGTAAAAATGTTTGTTCTCTGCTAGGTGTTTCCATGGCAACTTTGTCTGGTGGATGTGTTTTAACGTGATTTAAATTTGTGTGAACTTTGGATGGCAAATTTACAACATGACAAGTTTCAGTGACATTGCATTTTTTTATTTGTTTTGCAATGTTGATCAGTTTAGAAAGCTTAACCATTGAGTTCAAGAATATATCTCCACCATTTGTCATGTGTTTACAGACTCATCAGTCACGTTCGGTTGTGCATCTGCAGTTTCAGAGTTGGCCGTCAGCGTAAGTGTTCTGCATTGTGCTTTGTTGAATTATGCACTGCTGTGAGTTGTTGATTTTCTTGGACTTCGGTGTTGCAAATTGCTAAATATTGAGTTTAGTGAGTTATTATAAAGTACTGAACACATGCTGTACTTGTTGTTGTCTGGTTTATAATAATCCTGCTCAAGTCCATCTTCAGTCCTTTGAAATATAGCTGCAGCTAGCTTTTCAGACAAATTGTAACCATGCTGGTAAGAAGTGCAGCATTTTTTGCAACATAATCTGTACCTTTGCTGCTGAGGTATGCTGTACCAGCTGTTAGATACATTAAGCAGTTGCCATTGCATTATTGTAAGAATTGTCTGATCGTACATTTTCATACTGTGTGTGTACATGTGCAGTGGTATTCCGGAGACGCCAGGTCAACTGGTTCAGTTTGTCGTTGCTGTTCAAAACTTTTACATACAGCAGCGCAGTTTGACGAAGCCTATCATTGTTCAGTGCAGGTATTTATCACTGTTTTGTGCAGTGTACATGGGACGTTTTAGTACTTAATTGGGAAATTGATGGATTATGTGTTATAATAATCATCATTGTTATCATAGTTCTGATGTGCTGTATGATTTTTTGGTCAAGACTTTTCTTTCTGGCAGTGCTTTATGCAGCTCATGGGAGCTGTTGAATACAGGGTTCCTACAGGTTAGGGAAAACTGCAGAAAGTCAGGTAGTTTGTGTGATCAGAGAAAGGTCAGTGAAAATGATTTTGGATCATGTCAGAAGAACTTTGCTGACTGTGTAATGGTAAAGTTTGAATTTTTACGTTGTGATTTTTGCTGTTTTATATCTATAACCACGACGTCACCCTTACACTGTATATAAACTGAACAGTTTTTTTTTACATAAATCTTAATATGTTTCAGTGGGTTAATTCCAGTCACTGATTAACAATTTTCATCAAAGAATTGATAACTACTAACTAGATGTGACAAAGTATGCAATGCATGCTACTCGATGCCAGTAGATGGTAACCATAATAAAATGATAATTATGTGACTGTGTAACTAGTTAACTGCTTTTGGAATATTGAATAGTAATTGCTGGCATAATGTTTTGAAATTCTCGATACAAAGACCAAGAGTTTATTTGTTGCCCTTGAGGCACAGACCTTGGTTTCAAAGACTAATAGTAATAGCCATGACAATGTCTATAGTGCTGTCATCATAGCAGTGAACTGCCACTGTGTGAGTTCACCTTGTTCATTTTGGCGAGAGCAGCATGAGTGCGCCAGACGGCCGCCGATGTTTGGACCAAGCCAGTCGACTTGAGCCAGAGATGCGCCTGTAGGTAGCTACTCAGCCCAAAAGCTGATACTCATTTTACTTTCCCTCGGAGGGTAGAAAGCTGAGTTGACCTATGACTACTTCACTGTTATGTAGCATGTGAATGTGATGTGGTATGTAGCAATGGCGTGGGGCGGACAGGGACGTTCTGTGCTGTGTACGTGGCTATTGATGAGATAATCCAAGGCAATGGATTCATGCCGCTGCCAGAGCTCATTGGTCGGCTGAGACGACAGCGCCGCTCGTCAGTGCAGTACAAGGAACAGTTCCAGTTCTGCTATGAGGCAATTCTCTGCTATGCACAGGACGTTCTCGTCAGACGTAAGCAGTGTCTGTTGATTCACTCGCTACACATGGTGTTGTGCACAGCACTTGGATTGTGATTGATTAGTTGATTGATGATTGATGGTTGATATCTGGTAGTCAAGATCTGTTTTGTGCTTAAGACTAACCTAAGTAGTAACCTTCAGCTATTGCACCTTACTGTTGCCACTACCTGATCTAAACTCAATACAGTCAGTGTCATAATTTCATCACATGTTGTTGTACTTGAAGAGCGTTTAGTTAAGTTAATTCATGACTTTTTTTCTCCCAGAGAGAACTTTGTTAACTACCTAGTTGTTAAAAATTTGGTCATTTTTATGCACGACAGCATGGAATAATTCACGTATCTTAGCTGTGGCCTGGGCGTTTGTCTGTGTGTGTGTTTGTCACACTCTGCAGCCCTATCAAAATGGTGCAAGCTAGGATCATGAAATTTTCACTGTGGGTTGCCCCAATGACTCTAGTTTATTTGTGATGAAATTTTGAGCCCCTGTATGAGTGGGTTGCCCTCGAATAAGGGCATGAAAGAAGGGTACCTTTTAAAAAGTTTTTATTTTACCACTATTGGTTCATCTAGCTTAAAAATGGTTGCAGATAGGCACAAACATGCTGCTTATCGTAAGAAGCACTAGTGATGCGCTTGTTAGGTCCATCAACATTGATGACTTTGAATGACTATGAACCCCAAAGTAAGGGGTTTTAGTGAATTTTTCGCAATTTTGGGCTGTGACACACATTTAGTGAGTGAATTGTGCTGAAATGGCTGGAGATAGACCAAGACAAGCAGCATACAAAATTTTCAGCATTAAATGTAAATTTTAGTAGTCCAGGTTCCGACCCTTTATGTTCATGGAGGCCTGCGCATGCGGGAGTCAAAAAGGGGTACCTCTTTAAAAAAGGTTACTTTACCGCTGTTGGCTCGTCTAGTGTAAAACAGTTGCAGATAGATACAGACATGCTGCTTATCATAACAAGCACTAGTGATGAGCTTTTTAGCTGTGTCAACATCAAACACCTTGAATGACCTTGAACCCCCAAAATAGGGGTTTTAATATTATTCGTTTTTCTGCAATTTTTGGCTGCAGCGCACACTTCAAGAAAGAATTGCACCAAAATTAATAGAGATCAATCCAGACAACCTGCGAACGAAATTTTTTGCGTCAAATGTCCATTTTAATCATCTCAGTTTTGACCTTCTAGGTTCAAGTGAGTCTTCTGTATGGAGGTTTCAAATTTGCTTATTTTTTGAAGACGCATTATTATATTATTGCATGCTGTACACCTTTTGCTGAGGTGGCAGGACCGATGCTGTTCCACATCGCATGAGTTTTGTTCAAATTACTTGTCAGTATTTTTGCAGTTGTTTATACTTAATAGCAGGCTTCTTGCTCTGATTCTGTTCTTACATGTAGTACTAATGAGTTAGTATCTTGATTATGCTTGAGCAACTAGTGCTCCTGCTGCTGATGATGATGGTGTTGTTGATGCAGGTGGTGTTCACACATCAAAGACGACGTTTGGTAACAAGACGCCAACATTAGGCGGTCACGGTCGTGTTCCATCTGATGATCTGGTGCTTGGTCTGCCAAACCTGTCTGCTATTCAGTCGAGTGTCTCCAAGATGAACGTACGTCCTCCCCGCCCACAGGCTGATACTGATGTCGGCAGCTCTGAGCTGGCAGTGAAGTCCGAGTGCAGTTCTACTGAAGCAGGTTCTACCTCAATGGTCGATGCCACCAGTGTGCCGGGATGTGATCAGAGTGGTTTGTCATCTGCAGCATCGTCGACTGCGACCACGCCTTCGGCTACGGCATCTGCACAGGATGCCTCTGATAATGTTCCCACTCCATCTATGTCCAGTTTGCCTCCGTCGCTTGCTGATCTTCAGAACCCGGCGACGTTCAGCATCCAGCCTTCACCAAAGCACGGCCGCAAGATCACAAAGGCGAGTTTCTTTGATCCGAGTCGGCCTGCCCTCGGTGAGACTGCTGGCGATGCATTGGAAGGGTCTGCTGATCCACTGAGCAGACTTGACCCGCTGTGGTCATTGAAACCTACTGGCACCAGCAGAGACTCAGCCGAGGAGATGGAACAAAGCTGAACATCACACTGCACTGCAGTATTTGTTCACTGTTTGTGACGACCTTGTGAAACTCAGTGTAAACTTTGGTCTAGAATGTGGTATCACTCCAGACAGTGGTTTCTCGCACATATTCCACGGTTGTCGATAGTTAATAGTGTAAGCCTACCCTGTTGTTTGTTTGCTCATGCTTGAATGCATCCGTGGTATTATCACCATTCGCCCCATTGTGAATAAGGCATTTTCAGATTTAAAAAAAAGTGGTATGCACGTAGTCTGCAGTTATTCAAAATAAGCCACATTACGTGTGCACGGAAACTACGGTATACCAATACTTGTTAGTGTAACAGTTATATCGTTGGTTCGACTCCTCGTTATTACTTGTATGGGTGACTGCCTGCGGACAGGTAAACCATCTCGGTCTATAACCATCATGAAAGTCAACTCAGTCTTTCATCCCTCTGGGGTAGGTAAATCGAGTACCGGCCTGTCTCTCCTGGGGTTGAGGCAGGGCCCATTCACCTGTGTTGGGTGGCAGGTAACACTCTGTAGCTTTGAGATGAGTTGTCCATAAAAAGGTATACTGTTTAAACCTTTTAAAGCATTAAAAGGATGACCACAGTATAAGTTATTCAAGATGTTGAATCATTGTTACAGGTGGCTGCAGATAACACTGTCGCTTATTTCTGTATTTGATGTGATTGGTCAGTTTAACAGAGTGTAACATACCGGGGTAAAGTTCCACTCAGTGCTGACAATTTGGATTTGGATTTGTAATTGTTTGTGCTCGTTGCTCATTTTTTTTGCTCTACACACTAGTTTAGTGCTAGGTATGGAATTCAAGTCTGTTCCTTGTTGGAGACTTGTGTATATTTTGACTGTCTTCTGAATTGTAAATTTGGTTTTCTTCAATGCTGTCATGCTGCTGGTTGGGTGATAGAAATGTCTTCCGGTCTTTATGAAACTGCTGCTGCAATCCCCGGCCGGCCATGATGTAAGAAAAATAAGCAGATTAAATAGGAGATAAAGGTAATAGTTTATGCATCAAGTTCATTACGTTGACCATGCGTCCGTAGTCAGACAGATTCTGAAAGGATACTTTGTATTTAATGCTAATTTACATTTCTGTTGTTTTGCTCAACACTTGCGTCTGATGAGTGCTTGGTCATTGATCACAAATTTAAAACTTTGCATTTGCATCATTATTAACTAAGTACTTGCTTTTGAATACTGTTTTGGTTGTATTAGCTGTCACTGAATTTAATGTTTCAGGCTGTCAAATGTCAAATGAAATGCTGTGAGGTGAGACTTTGCGTGTGATCTGTTAACTGCCAGCAGCCTTGTGATCATGTCTTTAATGTTTCTGCTGTGAGCTGTCGTTATCTGTGCATATTTGAGCAACTGTAGCATGCTTTGGCTGTATTATTGACAGTGTCTGTGTAAAAACCAGCTGCTACTGGTGACGTTGCACACAGTTCTGATGTTTGTGTGCTAATTTCTTTACAGTGTGAAGGACTAGGTGTAGGTTTTGGAGTGCTGGTATGTCTGCTGGCTGCACCTGGGCCAAATTGTCAGTCAGTCAGTCATTTGTTATTCCCAAAGGCAATACAGATTACACTTCCAAAACATATTACTAGATCCATGGTTTCTGTTAAGTCAATACGAGAAAAAACATCGGATTTTGGTTTAACTACTTGCACTTGAACATTACCCTTGACCCTGCTGGTCACATGTTTTAATGAGTAAAATTGCTGCACACAGTTCTCATGTTTGCTTGCTAATTTCTTTACAGTGTGAAGGACTAGGCCTAAGTGTAGCTAACAAAATTAAGTTTTTCTGTTATTTGGTGGGTGAATAACGAGTTAATACAGTTTAATGCAGTTTAGTGGTTGTGAAGTTGTTGTCATGAACCGTCACACGTTGAGACAACTTTTGCTGTGAAAGTTGAGTTTTTCACGCTGTTGTATTACTGCACACCAAGTCGAAAACTGTGAGCTTGTTGTTGCTTGCTACCGCTTGTGCTGCAAGTGAGCCGCTAATGAAGTTTACGTCATGCTATGAAAATCCATTGGATATCTGTATGACAAGATTTTGTCTTGTTTTTCTCTGACTAGGATCCGCAGTACAGTTTAATATTTGCTACATTAAGGGCATGGCGTTGATTAGGCAGGGGTAGCTTATTATACCGTCTCTCAGAAAAAAAAACAGTTGAAATTGTTTTTGTCATAACTTTGTCAAATTTTTACTAACTTTAATAATTTTTGGCACGTTGATGGCTAAGATGACGAAATTATGTAAGGTGCACTCATTTTCCACCTCACCTAATTTATGTCAATGCACTATCATGTGAAACATAGATGCTCCAAATTGTTCCATAATGCTGAGTTTTTGTCTCAAGTAAACGCTGTAACAAGTTAATTAGGCACAAAATACACTAAAATGTGAATTATTTAACAGAATTATAAGTTTGTATAACAACTCGCTTGCAAATTAGAATTTAAGCCAAAGTGTGCCCCGCATACAAAGACGCAATGGCTTAGATGCAACGCCAATGACTGATAGCAGAATCAACGGTCGATTGATCAAATGCGTTCACTCATCGATTAGACGTGTTTTAAGCTCATCAGCCTGCTATTTTGTTGTCTGCTGTTTTCAGCATAAAAATATTTAATACCTCAAAATCATTAAACTACGTTGCACCCTCTGTCGAATTGATGATGCGAAGGTGAGCCATCTGATACAAATAATCACTGCGTAATGTAACAATTTGGAGCATCTGTGTTTCACATGGTAGTGCATTGACATCAATTACGTGAGGTGGTAAATGAGTGCACCTTACATAATAATATTGTCTTGGCCATCTTTATGCCAAAATTATCAAAGTTGGTGGAAATTTGACAAAGTTATGCCAAAAACAATTTTGACTGTTTTTTGAGACACGATGTATACGTTGCAGCACAATTTTTATCTATTGCCCAAGTGCTGAAACCAGTTTCCCACCTTGGCAGTTGTGCTGCTTTATTGTATTATTAGGAAACATAAAATGCAGGTCATTTTACATTTTGATATTTTATAATAAAATATACACACATAGAAAATGCACATATTAAACAGAGACAATGTCTAAAATGTTCTGCTACAGATAGACCTAATGTCAATCATTTAGTCTATGTGTTCAATTAAATTGACTGATATACTCATAACTTAATATATACAACACACTACTTACAAATTAATTTACAGCAGATATTTTGTCACTCTTGATAAGGTCTTTTCGCGGGATTGAACGTATGTGACTAATCAGTTGTTTTAAGTTAATCGTTCTCCTTATTTTCGTTGACTCAACGGTTGGTTTTTATAAGTGGCGCTGTTAAGAAGATGGATGGACCGAGTCATTAGCGTCGTGACGGAGGCAATTGCCCCTAAATTTTAACCTGTCGGAAAATTTTTCTTCTCCGGAGAAAAATTTTCTCCGAAGAAAAATTTTCCGACAGGTTAAAATTCTCCGAAGAAAAATTTCAAAAAATACAAAATCCAGGGCTCGAAATCTCTCATTTTGCATGAATTCGAGTTTTAAAAAATGTTCAGCACCCATAATCCGTATCGGTGAATTTGTGGCCGTCTGTCGGAAAGCTGCAACTTCTTGCCTTCTCCCCCAACTTTTTCAACCCCCTGACGCCGCTGGATAAAGTGGAATGAGTGCAGACCAAGGCAGTGGCAGTTCTATGGCAGCGTAAATATAGGCCGAAAGTCAGATGCTAATCGAGGAACTATGGTCGTGCGGTTGAGACGGAAGCGGCCGTGGTGGTGAGCTGACTGGACGTCAGTGTCAGAGCGTGCCAGCCGTGCGTCGTGGTAGGTCTAGCGGAAGCGGTGGTGGCGTCTACCGGTGTGTACTTGAAGTACCGCTTGTCGTGCGCTCGCAGCAGGGCCGGGCTGGACGGATGCTGCTGCTTGAGATGATCGTAGTGAAGTTCCGGACGCCCGGTCGTGTGGCCGCACTCCTCGCAGACGTAGACCTTGTCACGGCGCTGCTTGTGAGCGAACTGGAACTGACGACCGTGCACTTTGCGACAGTGTGACTCCAGCGAGCAGCGCTGTGTGAACGCCTTGCTGCACTCGCTGCACTGGTACGGACGAACTCCTGCCCGTTAACACACGCACGGAAACAGTGATAATAATAACAAGGACCAATGTAGTTTGGCGAAAGGCGGAATAGCTGTTACAAGTCCACCCAACTTCTCGTTTATATTTGCCAAATAGCAGCATGGGACCCACGGTTTGGCTGCAATTTGTAATTTCATGATTTGGCATTTTGGCTCACTCTATTCTCCCCTTCCTTAGTGTAAGGAACCCCCATCTAACACAATATGTCGTTGGACCCCCACAAGTGTAGGTCTGCCTGTCAAATGTCATCTAAATTCATGGAACGGTAACGGTTTAAGCAGGGTGTGCGGATGTGACAGACACACAGACCACTTATAGGAATAGGCAGAATGAGCAAGTGACGAAAATTAACTAAAGCAAAAACTAGGCCTACAAGGTCACGTAATCACACTACAAACGTCGGTCAGGTAGAGTGACTCTTGAGCTGAATGTGTGCGACGAAGTCGAATTTATAGCCTACGTCTTCCGTCAGAAAACGGTCTTAACTTTTAGTGAATTTTTGTCTAGCGCATAGGCATAGGCCTACTTTAATTTTCGGGAAACAGAAAATTCTTCACACTGATAGTCAGTGAGATTTTTATAGCGCATAACAAGGACCAATGTAGTTTGGCAATGTAGTTTGTTTGTTTAAAAACCCTTCTAATACTGCGCTCTGGAAGACGATGGCTGAAATTCATGTGTGTTTTGACGATGCGATTCTTCCTCGTACCGTGAAGGACTTAACGTGCGTTTAGGCCTAATACCATATTGGCTAATAAGTAGGCTAAATGATGATGATGATGATGATGAATATTCTTAGCAACAGTGTTAATGCGGTGTGACTGAGTGAGTGACAATGTCTATACACAGATCCGTTGTTCGTACCTGTGTGAGTGCGAGTATGTCGTTTGAGGTCGAAGGTGTCGTTGAATCCTTTGCCGCACGTCGTACACAGATAACGCTTGATGTCGCTGTGACACTTGACGTGACGGTTGAGCAGACGCTGTAGCGGGAACGACTTGCTACAGATACGGCAGCTGAACTCATTGTCGCCTGTCTGCACCCCTACAATCACACCGACCCAACAGCGTGTGCACCATACGTCATACAGTGCAAAAAATGACTGCATGCGACAGTGTTTGAATTGCCGGGGGAGGGTTGGGGGTTGAACCCCCTCCCCCAACTGTTTTCTCAATCCCCCTAGCACACTGTCAGATTATGTTCTGGGGTCAGCTATATGCTATATACATATGATTTACGTCTTCCTCCGACAGCCGAAAAGTTCAACCCCCCCAGCTAATTTTTCCCAATTCAAACACTGATGCGACAACACTGCGTTAACCAGCACTGTATATATACTTTGCAGTTGAAACTGTTGTTTCGACTTGAAAATCAAAACAGAACAGTCCAAAGTTCTTCAGAATGCCCTGACCGCTGAAGGGTGCAAAATTTAACAGCTGTTCTGGGCATGCATCGTACTTAGGTTTTCCTGTTTGAGCTGGAAAACTAGGAGCTCTGTGAGTAGGCCTATTTGTCCAAAAAAGTTTGGTCTCATGATATAAGTCACTAATTTAGCGTGCTCAACGATTAGTACAATTCAGTACAGTTCCGTTAGAACTTAGAAGTGTACACCGTCTTACACCACTAGGCCAAAACAGACGTGATGACGATTTGTATATACGGAGTAGATGACAAAATAGCTAAAGTGCGTAATGCTGAACTAAACAGCTAACTACAGATGCTGTCGTACTTACCAAGCTGTTGAGCGTTGACAAGCTGCGTGAGAACATTGTTCTGTAGAAGCGGGTTCTTGATACCATGTCCTCCGTTGATTACTTCAACGCCGGCGCCAAGCAGCGGAGACTGCAGTTACACCAAACACCGCCAATCACGTCTTCGTTGAATATTGTATAATATCATATTTAAAATTTATAATGTTGCCGTTACAACGGTCAAACTTACTGATGTGCTCAACAATGGCAGTTAACTTCTAGGCGGCCTACTTTCAATTCTGTTCATCCTGCAATTCTTTGCGGCTGCGTCAGGTTAAACCGGATCCCCTCAAAGTAAGCTATTGATAATAGCCTACTGTTAGAGTACTTCTTACAAACCAGATGCTCTTTTTGTCGTCTAACAAACAGCGTAAAAACATAAAAGAGTAACTGTAATTGTAGCTAACGTGAAAGTATTAAATATCACAATGTTACTGAACTATTCCATAGCATATGACTGAACAGAGAAAGAGTTACCGTTTCAAAGTTCAAACAGTTTAATATTTGCTGGCAGTGCCAAGCTACGTAGCAGTGACGTCTAATCTACTTACGTTAATATGTGATAGAAACAATGAATTCTAACAGAATGTTTAGTTACAGATTTAATCGACTGACCAGAGCCAGTGATCCGGCGGTTGCAGTCGGCGGCGGTCGCGTCAAGTCGTGCAGCGACGTCGAAGGACTGTTGAGTGACAGTCGGGACCTCGGGCGACCGAGATGCACTGGGGTCGTACTCAGCGGTCGTACGGGCGTGAATGGCGGGGTGTAGCCGGTTATCTGGTGACGCTGGACGCGGTTGTCTGGCGTGATGACTGTGCCGGGTGGGGTCATCAGTGATGCGTTGGGATCCTGCTGCTGATGTAGTGATGACGCAGCGGCTAGCGGCGTGGCTGGGTGATGTTGCCCGGTGAGATGTGAGCGACTGCGAGGCGTGTAGGGCGGCGTCACGAACGGCGCCGGAGCGTCCACGTTACTAGCGACACCAAACGGACTTGAGACACGATGACCACCACGGGATGAGGTCGAAGACGACGACGACTCGGCCAGCAGAGACACAGAGGCGAAGATAGACGGACGTTTGACTGGCAGCGCGCGCCCCGCGTCCTGCGGGTTTATAATGTCTGCTTTTGTGCTCTGACTTGTCGTGGGAGTTCCGCCGACTTGTTGGTGCTGCACCGACGCCGGCGTCGCACTGTCGGCGTCTTCGACATGTCGAACGTCCGGCTGACTGTTCTCTTTATGACTCTCTGTAGCGACAATAATACAGATGCGTGCAAACACATAATAATGTATCGTTGGTGTCTTACTCATTCTCGTATTACTTAAACGATAGACGCAAAACGGAAAACAAAACAAACGTGACACGAGACTATTAGGGTTAGGGTTATGGTTAGACTAGCGATGTGCTAATCTCAAAGTATAGTCTGTACAGACCTATGTACAATGCAGTAGTATGAGCTTTTTTCGTGAAGACTGTCATATTGTGTAACATTGATACGTATATATACGCCGGATCAGTTTTCTGGTTTACTGTTACAGGGGTTTAACTAGATTATGATTAGCCTACTTTGAGGACTAACTGCAAAAGCTATTATTAGTCATCCAACTAATCAGTCAATCTTTAATTACGCCAACTGGTAGCACGAAGCAGGCTCTTTGCTCTAATAAAGCAAAACTGATGTGTTGTGGTAAAGTACTGTAATTTCATTTTGGTAAGTTTTGTCTCAATTCTTTTAACCAAGGCGCAGAGCAGCTAGGTTATTTCTAAACTTTGTCGTCAGCGTAATGTTGTACATCAAACCTAGAAATTCCGACAATGACAAAGAACAACATTGAAACTCGAAAACAACAACGAATGCACACAAAAAGCAGCCACCATTTCAGAAACAATGCCGTAAGCAAACTGAGCATATTAATAACGAAAGTAGATTCTTTTGATCAAGTCATGCAGCCTGAGCAGAATGTTGCTAAATGAAAGAACTCGGCGATCGATTTATATGCATTGAACGCCTCCAGTAAATATCCTGATGGTCTTTCTTAGTATTCTGCATCTATGGCGAATCAAAGACAGTGATCGTCGGGTGAGTCTGTCTGCTCTAGGCGCTTGTCTCTCTATCCGACGACGGGCTGCTTTTTCTCCTCTTTGACGTCGAATGCACATCAATGATCTGCGTCGTCGTTAAATTAGTTCTCACGCCCAACCAACTGCAGTCAGCTGGACGGCGTGACGTTTCTATTCGGGACGGACGGACGGACGCCGCTGCAAGGTGAGCTCGCCTCTTGCATAGAAAACTTAATTTATTCCGAGCACGACGCGCGTGCTATAATTGCTGTTTAATTTCCATGACGGCGAATCGGCAGTAAAATCGACGCAGTCTGTATAGCGGTGTACGTGTGCGGAGCGTCCGCTGCCGGGAGCTACATAAGGCCTACAACATAGCGTCGCCAGTCTCCGACCGACGCCTTTCCGTTCGTTATACACGTCGTGTGTCCGTAACTTGGAGCAAAACGAAATATCGTCGACGTTCGACAATGTTCTGTACTGCCACGGTCACTATGCTCGCCGACGGCGTCGCAATTACACACATTTTACAAAATCGACGTTCGTCGCTCTCTATACACGCGCGCAACAAGTCTGCACGGCGTTTCAGTGGAAACCAACTATAATTGCTGAAACCGAATGTTTGCCGTTGTGAATTACATCACAAACAATGCCTGTCAGGCGATCAAAACAACACGTAAAACACGTAAAAAGAACGAAGGACGGCTAGTAAACATTTTTGTTACTTAAAATAAGCATTATGACACACACACAAACACAGCACGGGAAATTCTTCAGTACAAACTGACGCTTGCACTGAACTTCACGGTTTTTTTCATCTTCAGCGTTATTCTTATGGCTGTATACTTGTATTCACTTTATTAGCCGCGGCTAGCGAAATAATAGGCACAGTGTTGTTTAATTCTATTGACGCAATACTAAACAAAACGACACTGACAATGGCAACGTTGTTGTCATGTTATAACAAACAAGAAATATGAGCTAATGCTCACTAGACGCGCGAAAGCCTATAGCATTTACTGGCCAACAACGGTAAAATAACGACTTTTACGGGGGTGCCGCTTTTTGTTGCCCCCGTGCGCAGGTTTCCTTGAACCTAGAAAATCGAGACTTGGACGGTCGAAATCTACGTTTAATGCTGAAAATTTCATACGCAGCTTGTTCATGTTTATTTCAATTGATTTCGGCGCAGTTCGCTCTTGAAATGTGTCTCGCAGCCCGAAATCGTCAAAAATATCTATAAAAGCCTTTATTTTAGCGTTCAAGGTCATCTAAGATCTTTGAATTTGGTGACAATCGAAAGTTAGTGTACGACTTCCTACTAGTGATTAATAGTAATCTAGGCCCTGTCTCGCACCGTTATTGAGATACAGCGACTTATTGGCCAAAAATCGCAAATTCTGACCACCCCCTCTCATTTAACGCCCTTGTTCGGGGCAACCCCCTTCGAATTTATTAAAAAGCTTTACTGTTTCTGAAAGTAGAGTCTTCCAGGCAGCCAACGGTGAAGATTTGGTGATTCTAACTTGCACCGTTTTTGACTGATCCACCCGTGTGACGGACGGACGGACGGACAGAATTGCTATGGCTAAAACGCGCTGAAAGCAATAGCTGCTTTCGCGCGTAAAAATTCTAGTCCCGTGCTAAAAATATTTCAACACAGCAAGTAACACTGTGAGTTTGTAACAGTTGTCTGTTGCAAATATGAACTTCCTATAGCAGTAAGTTGTTAACGTGACAGCCATGTGCGAAGTGCCTCCATCACCGAAGCTTGTCGTACCGGTAGACTGTTGTTAAATGTTACGTGTGCGTGCTCGTTGTACATCAAATCCCTTGCAATTATTGTCAAGCAGTCGCAGCATTAGTTCGTCGAGCAAATCGCTTCCAACCGGACGGACAAACGCACGTACGACATTATTTGTATGTGGGTGTCCGAGGGGTCGTTTAAGGCTGGCTAGCTTGTCGTTGGATGTCGCGTCCGAGTCTCGTCCAGATGAAAGCTCTAACTGCGTGCTGACAGAGCGGTCCGACTTGGTTAACCTGCTATTTGACCTAATCATCGTCATCGCTGCTGCGTCGCACGGTGGCGCTGCTACCGTACGTCACACAACAGGTGCCCGCGCGCTCTGACCTGCCAATGGCGATCTGCGTCGTCAGGTGCACGATGGGAGTTTCCCCTTCCGTCTGACTTTGATGACTTCTACAGAGCACAGAAGTCACAAGCGTCTGACAGCATGCCAACGACAAATGCAGTCGTCAAATAACGTCTTTTTTTCTGAAGCGCGCAAACTTGTCAGTACTAAATTTCATGTCCACTCGATTGTCTACACAGTCAGTTATCTACCTATCGATTGCAAAAATCATTTGATTGTAACACAGTTGCTTAAATTAAATCAATAGGCCATAGTTATTTTTCAAGAATACGACAGAATGTAAGAACAATGCGGTCAATAAACTGTCGCAAAGCAATTAACGTATAATTTACGTGTAACATAGATCCCTACGTGCTATCATCTATACGCATGTACGACGCAGTGTTTTTTTTTATTTATATTAATATTATTATTTTTCGTTTCTTTCTACTGGAAAACCGGGTAGCCGTTTTAGATTCGTCTTATAACTAATTTTGGTCGTACATATTGTATATGGCAGTTGAAACGTTGTCAAACATTTTTTATTTGACAAATAATGTGCATCAATAAGCAACAGAGAATAAACTATTATTGAACCGAGAGCAATGCAAAATGCAAAATATTTTAAACCTTCCAATGAGCTATAACATAGAATGACTACAGTCTTGTCGGACAGGACAGATCTATGGTGATGGCGGCGGTGCATCTAATCTATGCTATTTTGTCCGACAAATGATTCTGGGTGGTCTCTAGTGCACGGCTGACGTAACGGTCGTCAAACGACTTGATGACGTAACTATGACGACGACAATGACAACGACACACGTCATGCCGTCACGGACATACGGACCACACACAAGTACACGTACTTGAGTGGCGCACATGAAAGCTGCCGACTAACAGAACTAAGGCGTGCAAATCCGGAGGCAGTGCTCGGTGTGACGTCATTGTCACGTGACGTGACGTCACGCACGGGGCGGCGACGTTCCGCTTGAATCTGCTGTTGATTCGACGACGGCCTTACGTAACGCCGGTGAAGGCGATGCCTCTCGGCGCGATTCTAAGTACTCTTAAGTAGCCAACACCACGCATAGTACACTACTTCACACGGCCGGACAGGACGAAAGTAATGCGATCATAGATTTGCTAACTTAAGAACTGGCTGATCCCTCTAATGCACGAACAAGTCAGGCAGAGTGGAGAAAAGAGGCGACATTTGGACAAAAATCACACTCCCACTGCATGGCGTCGCCATTTTGCAAGTTGGTGATTCAAGATCAACAGCATCAATTGTCGCACGATAATCAAACGATGCTCGTTGTGCACTTCGGTTAAATCAAAAATAAATTACATGCATTTAAAAACGCTGCATGACACATTAGTCAAACGACGAGACCAAACTGTTTCTAAACATTTAAATGCAGTGTTTAATTCAATACTGTTTTCAATTTCAAATATGTACATTGTGTCCAATCTGACGTGAATCCGTGTCGTTGTAACCAATTGAACCAAACTACTTTTAGCAGTTTATCAAAAAAAAAACTTAAGAAGAATCATCGCAAAAAAAAACCTCTGAGTGAATTATGGTTCAGACGGCAATGCGGTTTGGCGACATAATTAGTTGTGATTAGTAACGGGCGCTAGCAGTAATAACGTAGCCTATTGTACTGATGAGTATGGGCGTCATTATAAACGTGGCGTGAGTCGGACGGACACACGGACAGACGATCAGCGTGCGACGTACGACTTGGCGTCTGTCTTATCGTCCGTAATAATATCATCGGTCATGGCTCGCCCTGTCATCAGCAGAAGCACAATCACGCCCGGAAACAAAATGTCCACCAGCCACGCAGTCGGTCGCGCTTATTACAGACGAGCGGGTGGAAAAGAAGCGACGGAAGACCGGCAGACGGCCTACAGGGGGTCGCGACCGTGGGAGAACGTTGAGCGTATGGTTGACCACCGTGACGCATGGTCAACTACAGACAACATCTGTTCTCAGTGCTCCGCGGCACGTGACGATACGACACGCACCGACGAGCAACGTGAACTGTCTGCCGCGAAACTATCGTCATGCACTAACGACAATGTTAACATTACGACCAGCTTGCTCTGTCATTAGACAGGCAATATAGCCTTGTTATTGAGACGGCTTAATCTGTAACGAAATTTGCCGCCTCTATAGCACGACACCTATTACGTCGCACATGCAGATAAGGCCTAAACTCGTATTCCGCGATATTTTTTGAACGCATCTGTTTAGGCCGAAATTAATATTTTTATACCTAGTCCAGTACTTTTCATTTTGTCAAATCATGATTACTCATGGTTTATGGAGTTGAATGTTTAAGCTGGGCTATCAAAAAAGAAACTAGAAGGACACCCAGAGAGCGCAAATCTTATTTCTTTCGCCAGGTAGCAGTACTATTCGGCGGAGGTTTGTCCTATCTGACAAGGGTAAAGAATCAGTCAGTCATCCTGCTGATTCGAATTACCACCAAAATCTCATCACTTTTAACCTTTGAAAATTTCAGCCAAGTCAACCTGTCACGTTTAGTATGATTCTGCTAACAAAAAGAAATAAATAAATGCCGGACATCACTGAAGTAACAGTGCATCACATACTAATCTAACGTCATGCACTGTATAAATTCAACTTTTGCTTACTTACTAATCAGAGTTTTTTCGGGGACTGCTGCTGCAGTTTCACCTACAGGTTCGTCCGTAGCCCTTTCTGTCGCCCAACTCACAAGAAAAAAACATTCTGTTTAAAGTGACAGAAGTGTCGAAAGTGCATTCACTATGAAAATGGAACCTCTGCAATGTCAGTTGGTGTTCAGTTGCGTCTCGTAAAGGAAGTACAACGGATATGTTGCCGTTGTATTCACAGTTTCTCGTTATAGGCTACATCAGCCTTCATTAAACTCGTACTCGAGTCAACCATGCTGCAGGTGTCTCGAAGGATCAAGTCATACTGGTAGACACAGGCCGCCGTTGTTTGTAGTGCTGGCGACATATGCTAATAACTGTCCCTGTGCCGACATACGGACGGCGTCGCTATTTAACTGCGATCACGTTCAAGTTGGCATCGACATGCGAACGATTGGACGATGCCGCCGAGAGACTTTTGACATCTATATTTCTTGTTGGGCGGGCGGACACGAGCTCGGTGTCAGAATGGATTCAGGAGTCAGTCAATCGTCGCATTATGACATCCGTGTAGGCGTCAAATGCATCCGACCAGAATGACGTTTTAACGACGCCCGCCACCGGCCACCAGCGCCGCCGCCTGGCGAACCCGACTCGAACCGACCGCCCACTTAGCTCGGACGAGATTGGGAGACGTTGTAATGATTTTATTGCCGTGCGAACGGTGCGCGCAACTTGAAACGGAACGCTGATCGACGTTACGGTAAGACACTGATGACGTCGTGCTGTCAGAAAGTCAGCTCCATGCGTCGTTCTGAACGCGATTTAATCGTCGAACACACATACGTTAGATTTCAATTCGCGATATACGCCGACAAAAGCTGCCGACAGGCCGCATCATGCTAACGAGTTTCGGACAAATGTGACAAAACAGGAAACGTTTGAAATACAACACAAAAGCCCAACGAAACGACCATGGGAATGTTTCTTGACCCGAGAAGCGAGATCTACAGCATAATGACATTTCCTGGTGTCATCTCGATGTCTGCTCGTTTGCTGCTGAAACTTTGTAACATCCCATTTAGTAAATTAATAGCATACCCCTAAGCAACCCCCTTTGGCTTATATATATATACAACTTTATTCACCATACTACAATGGTAGAACAGTTTTAGAAAAAACCTTAACTAAACTTAATTAATAATAATAACAATCAAACTGTAGGTACTCAGTAAGCATAACCATATTAGGCTCGAGCAACGTTCGATAATTTTGACATTAATTTAACACTTCGTGTCCGTATAATTTTGCTGGGTAATCTGAAGTTAAAACACATTCGACATTCGTTTACAATATCACTGTTTGACGTACAAAATAATTTCATTAAAAATCGCATCACCACAAAGTCTGAACTTCGGTAGTCAGTTTTAGTTAATGGACAAACCTCCAGACCATACAGCAGAGCAGGCAGGCATTTGCTGTGGACTAAATGTAGTATTACCTCTTCGGATGCAGTTCTTCCCAATTTAACAAAAATCGAGTTGACTGAGCGGTGAAAAGAACGTTTGGCATGGTCCAGAGAACACTTCAGCTTATTCGACCTAACAATGTAGATGCCCAGGTACCTTATTTCATTGACCCACGGCAGGACTTGGTTGTTTATATTAATGCTAGCGCATTTAATGTCATGGCGTGGTCCAATACGCATTTTGCAAGATTTTTTAACGTTTACAGCCATGTCAATCGATAACAGTTTTAGTTCACAGATACTAACTATAGTTCGCAATTCTTGGATAGACGGTGCAAATATTAAGATATCGTCTGCATATAGCACAAAGAAAGAACGTTGGTCAGCATGAAGACCTGTAATCATATCATCGATATAAATAGCAAATGGGTGAGGAGACAGGAGAGAACCTTGTTTCACTCCGAAATCAATTTTGATAAGCACAGAAGTTACATCGTTCCATTTAATGCACGTACGACAATCACCAAGCCAGTTTTCCAGAACAGTAAGCAATTCATTTGGAATATTTCTCTTCATTAACTTTATAAATAAGGCATGGTGATTTACTTTATCATATCAATATCTCATTTTCTTAACAACGTGCTGTAAATTTTTATAAGGGGCAATTTTTTTTATAAATTTGCCACTTTTGTTTAGTCTTGCTTGTTCTGACTTCAATTGGCTATTTTCATAGATTTTATTGATTCACTGTGTTCGATTAAACAGTTCTATGCAATTTCATAGCACACACACAGGCACGTTTTGACTAAATTTGTATCAGAAATTAAAACAACTCTCACCGCTGCAAATTTATGGAAAATTCCAAGTGAAAGCAATAGCTTAGCGGAACTAGCCCAGTTGTTCGGCTGTTGTAGACTGACCGTTATGAACAGTCGTCAATACACTCTTACTTATTTTTCCCGCGCGCGGATCACTGACTCTGCACTTCAGTCGTCAAGCACATACCGCGCAGCGATAGAGCAAGTTATTTGTCGTTATCGTCGACAAACCGGATGTTGACAATCATTAGGGGCGGCAGACATCAATGACCTGTGACGTCAGTCAGTGTGACGTCAAGCGCACCGGTCTGTTGGTCTCAGGCTCATTGTACGGAAGCGTTCAAGCAAACGATCCGACTCAAAGTCTCAAAGTCGGCGCCGTTCGTTAACCGATCGCAGCACGCGTCCACATCCAGTCGCGTCAACGCAATTGAACCGCACACCACTAGACCTATACACTGGGCACCTTGACCTACAGTCAAAGAACTCTAGCGTCTTTGAACCCGACGTCCACCTCAGCAGCGCCGAATAAATGATGCGTGTAAGCGAGTATGCAGAGAAGTCGCAATCAGAGTCGGAATTCAAACAGCGCCAATTCCGACACTGTCACTCACAAGTTCTCTGAATAGACAAACGCCAGTGGCAAAATTAACGTTAAAATCGATGAAAATATTCGATTCTAATTTACGACATTTAACTGCGAGTATTTGAAGTTGCACAACTATCGTGCATACGAAAAAAACGAAACTAATAAGAGCTTTTCTTGCGCTGCCATCCCGAATAAGGCATCAGCGTCAACACTCGAAGGTTGATCCGACTGTATGCATTATTTAATATAGGCATATTCTATGATTTTTGTTTTAAGAAATTTATTACAGTATCAAGTTGGCCTTATAGAGTGAGTGCTCGCACAATTTTTGCAATTTACCTTATTTTAGACTATCTGAGTATACTTTTAACTGTGAGACAGGACGCCATACTTTATCAATTATTATATCAGTCCACACAATATACGGTAGACCGGTCTGACCAAGCATCAGAGGTCACCTACTTCACTGATGTCACAAAATGACAAGTATAAGCGTTCCCTTCTTTTTTTAGATATCAGGCATCATAAAAAAATGTGTATTATAAACTGCAGCAAGCAGCGCCGCAGTCAGAAGGCGTTCCCTTCTACAGCGGGTTTCCGGTTTATATATCATTTTTGCTATTTATTTTGTTCAACCCAGCCGCAGAATACACAAAACCACTGGCAGCATATAATTTAGACAAGAAATAAGTTGCAAGCCTAGTCGTCTGACTGGTAACTACTAAAAATGGCACGCTACAAATGGACATTTCGAGGGCGGTGTTTTCCGGTAGTCGAAATCGTGACAAGTGCAGGCGAGCCGATACATCGCTGATACAGTTACACGCCAATGCTGTAAGACGATAGCATAATCAGGCACTGGTTGCAATCTGTTCGGTCGTCCCATGCCGCGCCTGGGGGGTCATCCATCGCGCCCCACCTTGCCGCCCCGCTATACAGGTGTCCGCGCCAAGCCGAGCGCACCTTGCTTCCCGTCTTTTATTCTTGGCCGGAGATGTGCATCAGAAGCGCCCGGATCAATTACCGGGCGGGCGAGTGGACTCGACCGGTCACTGGAAGATGGGCCGCCGGGGCATGCATTCGACGACACACGGTCCTTGAGTCGACCGACTCAGATCTTGAGCGCGTCTTATTCTCTCTCCCTACGCGCATATCGAAACAGGTTGAACAGAGAAAGCTGCAGGGCGGGAAGAGCTCCCTCGCGGAGACAAATACTCGCCGGAGAAGGTTTCGGTTTTCACCTTCGTCGTCAGAGACGACAACACGAGACGACTTCAGTCGACGTTTTCTCAGTTCTCGACGGGTCACGTGTACAGGTTCAACTATTGTTCGCTGATATCTGCCGGTTCAAAGAGACAAACTCAATCGCTCCCAACAAATGAAATTATCAGTCTCAGCGCGCGTCCTATGTACGGCGAAATTCTACTCCCGCTTCGACGCTCTTCGGTCCTTTTTTTCCGTCGGTCGTGTCAAGTGATGCTCACGGCCGAGCCTTCAATGTTCTTAGAATCGCCCTGTAATGATTTCTGATGGCCATTGTGTCCTGATAATAGCCGCAAACTGCAAACTAACTAACTCCCCCGTACTCAAATTCCCTTAGAAGACAAATATGGAAGTCAGCCGACCGGGCCCATACTTCATAACTCAGCCAACACACTGCGCCGATAATTACAAATTAAAAATGCATTAAAAACGAAATATAGTAAAAATAAAAACATCTAATACAACCGATCACATGTGATATAACGGTACTTTAAAAATAGCTATATGCAAACAATAAACACACAAAACGAACAACATAGGCCTAAATCTTATATTGAACAGTTGCTGTCTATGACACACTTAGTTAGTTGTGATAACGTCAAAACAGTGAAGCAATAAATACTAAGTTCACTAGCCAATGTATACTGAAACATGTTAACGAATAACGTTTCATCAGGTCACTTGGTAGTTTAAATCTCAAAATATATATATTCAACTTTTTTCACCTCACAATGGTAGCACATAAAGAAAAAAAAACATAAACATAATTAACAACACAGCGGATGGTAAGACGGTAAATGTATACGATGATAACGGTAAGCAATTAAGGAAGTAAGTAAAACGTCGATTTATAAGCGCATTTACACCAGAACAGCTGATAAATGCAGTAAGCAGTAATCAATAGTTTTTGTACCTGACGCAGAGACGTCACTATGCGGTGAAGGCGACCACCAAAGACTCTGCGCGTCATCAGCTGCTCCAGTCACTGGCTCGGCTGCTGATGCTGCTCCTGATGGTGGACTTGTTGAACGCTTGGATAATGATGTAACTCGACCTCCGCGATCATCTCGCCACGACGCTGGACCGGCTTGAGCGGCACTGGTGGCGGCAGACGTCGACCACCACGGTAGACCTCCAGCGACGTCGAGCGGCCAGCGGGCGACGCTGTCAGTAGAACGAATCGCCGTCAGGTCCAGACCGGAAGCACCGAACAACGACCTGCCAACGACGCTGTTATTGTTGACGTCATAGTAGCGCCCAGGTAACCATGGCGACGCGGCGGCGTCGACCGATGACGTCACGGACGACGGCTCTGACGTCACGGGCACTTGGTCCTCGAGCGGTCGAGGCTTCAGGAGAAACGTACGCGGCATCGCGGCACTCACCAACGCGTGTTTGGGACACGACGTCCTATACTAAACGAATACGACGTTACGAATAGTTCGACTCTCTACAGGACGAGTTCAGACTGCAAACAAGTAAGCGTTTCTCGTATAGAAGATCGTTTATTAACAGCAGGTACGTTCGCAAGCAAGCACTTGTTGCTTCCTGTCGATCCGAGATCGCACTCAGGTCGCGTCTAGTCTGTGGGCTGCATTTAAATGTCCCTCGGAATTTATTAGCCTGGGCGGACAGTGCGCCGATGTTAGGCGGGGCGCCGGTGTCTGCTGCTCCGTATTGTAGCGGTGGAAGAGTGGGCGAGGCGACTCACTCAGCTGACCGTGGCCGGCCGGCCGGCACTGACCAGTGGGCAGTACTGTTAGAGCGCCCACTGTCACTGCTCACTGCCTGGAAGAGCGCGCTATTCACTGCACCAGTCGGGCGTCCGTCGATTCGTCTGTCCGTCTGTCTGTCCTGAAGCATCGGACAAACAATGGCGCGTCGTGTCATCGTCATCATTATATCGCGAACCCAGGTCCCGATATAGCGACCACCCAACGCGGCCACCGGACGGGCGGACCGTGATGTCTGACAGAATCCCACCCACGTTGATTCGTCCCTCCGTCGTAAAGTTGTCGCTTGTTCTATACGTTCTCCGGGATGACAAGTCACTTGGCTGGGCGTTTCGACTAAGCCGGCCAATTATTACGTTACGTAACGTTCGCTGCATCGGCTCCACCGAGTCCCGCACTCAGAGATACGGTCTGCTCCCCTAACTACCGTTAAGTTTCGACCCGACCGATAAGCATCCCGCTTAGTTACGGTCCCTCTACAAATGTGAATGATTGTAATCGCTGAGCAACTACACCGAGTTTTAACGGCAAGCAGATGAAAGCGAGTTTGCCGTATTCTCCGTATCGCTATGATAAGAATAATCAAGCGGAGATCTCAATCACCGATTTAATGCTATTAGTAATCATGGACGTTATGTGAATGAAAGAACTGTGATTATGGATTAACTGTCGCTATAAAATTACACGAGTTATTTTCAGCTGGTTTCTAACACAAACTTCACAGTTCACTTAGAACGTATATCCAAATCTCTAACGTTTCTGGACCATCTTCTCCGTTTCTGTAAACTTAACTAGTCGTTTTATTTTTCAGACCTAAAATAAAAAGTATGTCGTATCTTTTTTGGCAGTATAGGCTTATTAATTTTATTCGTAATACGTTTAAATGAAATTTCATATACAGCTTTTTAATGATGTCTTGGTACTAAAAATTGCTTATGAAATCGCAACATGGAAAACAAAAAGGAACAAAATCTGCATATTCGACCTAGATTGTAAAGTGCATATAATATGAGTATCAATGTTGACAGTACTGCTGGAAAAAATAATTTGTCTCAAAACTACTAATAGTTGTAGAAATAATGTTGAGTTTACACTGTAGGTGTCAATTTTTGGACACCTGGCATAATTCTCTTGGATCGTAAACTGCGATTGCAGGCAATTAATCAATTTATTTGCTCGGTAGCCTAAAACATAACAATCTACCACTTAAACCCACTTTTTAGGGATTCAAAATCGTTTACGGTTATCGACGATGGTACCCACGGAAAGCTCGTCAGCAGTGCTTGTTATGATGAGCAGAGACGATTCGCAGGTCGTTAGCTAGATCTCGTTCTCTTTAGTTCGCTCAACTTTGACAATTTCTTATAATTATACCTAGTGGCACAAAAATAGATTCTACGCCATTATACGGCCAAAAAATTAAAAAAAACGAAGTCTATACCGCACCTAGGTTTGAATCGGTACCGTGTACAGGCGCACACGGTCACGGACGGATAGCCAGACAAAATTACGATACCTAGAAGACGCTAAGCTCTATAGGCCCTGCGTGCTGTCTCGCGTAAAAATGCATGCTAACAGTAATGAAAACGCTTACATTTAAAAGTAACGTTTGATAAATTTAGTTAGGCTTAAATCAGCTAAATAAACAAAAAAATTCCTAGGGAAACAAATAAAGCTTCAAATTACAACCAAAACTGTGAAAAGAAAATTTCATTAAAATTTATTTAAAATTTCATGAAATTTGTGCCAGCTTCAGTAGGCCCTAGTTAAAAATTTGTTGCGAATGTCTTTTTGAAAATTGAATGCGAGAACGTAAACACGAACAGTTTTAGCTAGCGAAAGTTTCGTAAAACTTTCGGTGAAATTACTAATGAAAATTTCTGTCGCAAAAATCCTGAAAGTTTATCTTTTGTTGGTAGCGTTAAAATAATTAAACTTTCGCCCGTTGAACGAATCAAAACACAGTCGTACCGTCGTTATCACTATTGCTGTACGAACATCACCATCACGCTGATGGGGTTTTCGATCTTTCAATGATTTCGCGGATCATAACATTACTATGGAGAGGCGAGGCGAGGCGAGGCGAGGAAGGCGATACAACCGTTGCTTTGATCGGCTTGCTGCAGAGAACGCCACACAACCTAGACGGCATGGAGGTGTTGATCGTACAAAGACGATTCACAGGTCGTTAGCTATTCCTCGTCCTCGCCAGCTCCCACGCTTGGTATTTTCTCCACTATTGTATAGGCTACAGTTCTCAGTGGTTAGGCCAGCGTGCAGACCGCATTTCTGCCCATTTGCAATTAGTAGTCGTCCCAAGTTAGGTCCGTTATTACTTTCCTCGTCAGCGAGTCACCTAAAACTGGTGGGACCCTTACCTCTCTCAATTCTTGAAATGATTTCACCGTAGAAGTACAACTAGTAACAAAAAGCTCAAAATTTGTAACAGTTAATAATCGTAATTCGTGGCCACTAAATTAACAGAAAACACTCGTTCATCGAGATTAACAAAATGTTTTACTGCTTCAACATATCATGAGTTTCTATTGCTAAAGCCAATAGACAGAAATGCGCTAGGCTTATGTTTTGTGATGCACAGTGTTATGAAATTTAATAGGCAAATGCATATTTACAGGGTGGTCCAAAAAAACCGCACAAAGTTAATGACACCATAATTTTGCAACCGTATGTCATAGAATCATGTGGTTTTCAGCAAAATGTTCCGAAAGAAATTTCTTACGTGACTA
>Ga0056128_1001596_pt1 | contig 25665 bp, 20 predicted proteins | sample WorMetLIZISLAND2_FD_71113 | JGI IMG/M metagenome (GOLD analysis project Ga0056128, IMG submission 71113) | Marine gutless worms symbiont microbial communities from Max Planck institute for Marine Microbiology, Germany - Olavius geniculatus... ... | reverse complement strand
AATACCATGGTGTTTTTTTCATATACCATAGTACACCATGGTATACTATGGTATACCATGGTAGTACCATGGTATACTATGATATACAATGGTAGTACCATGGTATTTTTTGAGTAGGGGATAGACCAGTACAACCTGCATATGAAATTTTCGACAATAGGCCTAAGCGTAAATTTTGACGGTTTAAGTCTCGAGACCGTAGGATCAAAGTGGCCTGCGCACGAGGGCATAAAAGATGGGCAGTTGGGCACCCGCTAAAAAGTCGTTATTTTACCGCTATCGGCTGCGCGAAACCGGTTACGCCCCGTGCCGAGTGCAAATGAAACGGTATAGATACTAATCATCCTGTCCAATGGCAACTGCTGGGATCGTTGAGCTTAGATTTTGTTCGCAGTGGGTTTTCAAGCATGCGCCGCTGTCGCGCGTTTTCCTTTGCGAGTTTGCGTTAGCTGGGCTTTCTTGTAAATACTTCTAGACGACACTGGACAGCATGTAGGCTATGTGGCGTGCAGGTCTGGCGTTGGACCACGTCAATCGTCGTCTCTACTACACCAACATCGGCAGCGTGACGGTCGGCAGCGAGGTTTATTCGTGGCATAAAATTGAAACTGTTCGTGTCGACTCGTATCCTGTTAAAATCAGAACCATTGTGACGAACGCTGACCGTCCGAGAGCCATCGCTCTCCATGGCGGGTAATGCAATTCTACAATACAATACAGTTCAATACAATATTCGTTTATTAAAGTACTGTCAAAATGCAGAGCATACAAACATTTGTATAACACGTTAAAATGATTGAAACGTTTGACTGTTTGCTCTACTCAGTCTTCGGGCGTCCTTTAAGCCTACTTCAAGAAATAGTTTTTTTCGTTCTATGATGATCCGTGAGCTACGGTTCGGCACTTAATCTGAGTACGAGTCCAATGAGTTCGAAGAGACAAAGCGTTCGTAATTCACAATCTAAGCATGCGAGAAGAAAAACAATACAGTGAAATGCTATAAATTAAGTAACATTATCCTGTTGATGCTGCGTTAACAAAACAATTAGTTAAAAGTTAAAATACAAAAAATTAATTCGGCGCAGTTACTTTCCAGTCGTACCGTGTTGAGTCCGATTCCAGTGGACCCGATTTCGAGTCTAAGTCATGAAGGTCAGAGTCGTGAAAAATGCGGACTTGGGTACGACTCGATTACGTTGCTGGGCTTCAGTTTATACGAGTACCTTACTGGGGCATTTGAGCATATAAGATATCTTTAAAGACTTGCGTATTACCGCTACTAATTGACTGATTTTTACTGCACGACGCAATTCAAGCGCAGTACCGTATTAGGCTATGTTACTCTCATTCTCCTACCTTGCCTGGTTGGTAGCTTGGCGTAGTGGTAACGCGTTTCATCGGATCAACGAAGTTACTCTACGCCGGGCCGGGTTAGTACTTGAATGGGTGACTGCCTGCGGGCAGGTAAACCATCTCGCTATGTAACCAGCCGCCTAGGTAAACTCAGCCTTTCATTTCTCCGAGCTAGGTAAATCGAGTACCAGCCTATCTTGCTGGCGTTAAGGCGAGGCGCGTTCACCTGTGTCGGGTGGCAGGGAACACTGTGTAATCCCATGCGGCTGGTGACGCTCCGTAGCTTTGTCCGTAGCATTTTAACCATTCCGTCGATTTCTGACATTCATTACAGCTTTTGGTGAGCGTCGTGCTCATTTCAACTACTACAGTCGTTTGCAGTGCAATGTTTCTAAAATTTTTAGCAATGTATTTTGCAGATCATGCCTACAAATGCCACACTACTCGACCAATAACTCGCGTCTGTTCGGTGTGTAATGCGTACAGGTATTTGTATTACACGGACTGGGGTACGACGGCCAGTGTTGTGAAGACGCATCTGGACGGCTCCAGTCCACGGGTTATCAAACAGGGCCTGGACAATCCGAACGGCATTGTTGTCACTTCCAATAAGATCTACGTGACCGACTCGCATTACAAGACTCGCGTTCCAGACAACGCCCGAGACGTCAAGTACGGCTCGCTGTATTCCATGGACCTTGACGGCAATGGATGGATCAACGTGCTCAGTGGCACTCAACTGAAGGTCTGTACTAAACGCTTTTTTGTTCTTTGCCGCATCAATACGATTGTTTGGAAATCTCGGGCATAAGATGTATTCACGACTTTTAATTGCGTTAAATGTTTATAGTTTTATTTTTTGCGATGGTGTTAGACACATGATTACATTGATTAGCAAAAAATTGGTTACTCACAAACTGTCTCGTGAAATGTCATAGACTTAAGCAGTTTCCTTTTTTTTCAAAATCAGCATTATGACACATAGCTAGATAATGCAAAGGTAAGGTTGTTTTTCGTACGTAAACTATAAATTAATCATTTACTTTTTTGTACAGACGCCTTTCGGACTGACATTAGACGCTAGTGCCAGTGTAACAACGCTGTATGTCAGTGACTGGGAAAAGGGCGCCATATTCAAAGTTGTTGACAGTTCAAGTAAGACAGTCGAGCCAGTCGTCTCTGACGTTCTTTTGCCGATGGCTTTGCACTATAGCGTCGTATCAGCAGGTGCGATCATGATTTCTTCTTGAGCAATATAATTTCAACTAAAGTTTTTTTGGTCAAAACTACCATAACTTTTTACCATTGTGCTACTACTGCTGGTGGATTTTCTACATGCTGCGCGTTTCGGAGCAAGGTCTCAATGATTTGCGTTAAGTTCTAACGTTCTAGACTAACTTTTAGATACGGGCGGCTTCGCCGGTATCAAAGAACAGACAAAATGTTTGGTATTAGTAATGTATGTTTGCGATATAGTGATCTGTTTTAAGAAGATTTGTATGGTAAGTTTTTACGTTTGCAAAGTGTTATTCTTTACCTTTAAATTAATGCACGTTCACGCTAGGTCCTACTGCGTGCGTTCTTTCTTGCTTAAATTTTGTTGGCCATTTTGGTAATTACGGTGATTCACTCATGAGCGAGACAGATTTAGGCAACAATTTATCGCTGGCATACTTGTCTCTGAAAATATTACAATCGTTTATTACCGTTGATACGTGGCTGTAGACCAATCGACTGATACGTGTCGTTGCGATGATGTCTGTATTCGCCTGGGCAGCACCAGCAGCTCACTGTGCACTTGCAATTCGTACAAGAACCGTCGTCTCAGCTCTAACGCCTGTGCAGGTAGGCGCCTCTCATTGTTACACTGGAAACAGCTATCTAGTCAGTGAGCTTTATTGTTTCAATAGAAGAAGACCGCTATATTCCACCAACAGTTATCGATCTCTAGTTCTAAACACAGTCTATTAAAGGTTAAAGGTTCAAATGTTTACAGCTTTTTACAGAGCTACGGAGCGTCACCTGCAATATGGCATCACACAGTGTTACTGCCACCCGACGCAAGTGAACGTTTCTCACTTTAACCCCAGATTGTTTTTACCCCGGTGGGATGAAAGGCTGAGTTGACCTGAGCGATTGATTATGCACAGAAGTGGTTTTTATTTTCGCGCACAGTCACTCGGATGGGTAACCATGACCGTCGACATCTCGGTATGTAGGCCTAACCAGCCGTGCAGGTCCATTCAGCCTGACCGTCCTACCGTGAGTAGGCTCACTGGGTATCAGCGATAGCTCAAGCGCAAATAGGCACACCGCACGATGCACTGTATCCAGTATTCGTGGTCTCACAGTGTAAACTGGTGTCTAGCTGAGAGCTGAGAAAACAGAGATCAGTACTGTACTATGGCTAAAAAAAACTTAACATTTTTGGACCGACCGCTAAGCTTACCGGTCGGCCCTTTGTCGTAGTTGTCGTCGGTCCGTCTGTCCGTCCGTCATCCGTCACGGATGTATTGTGTCTAAATGGTGCAAGGTAGAGCATAGGTTGCTATTGATCACTAGAACGAAGTCGCATACTGGCTTTCAAATGACAAAAATCGATGACCTTGGATGACCTTGAAAAGTCATACCGCACTATGGAATGGAATGTTCAAACTATAAGTGGCAATATCTCGGAAACGGTGCGAGATAGGGCCAAGGTTACTATTAATAACTAATATGAAGTAGCATACGTTCTTTTAGATGACATAAAAATCATCGACCGTGGATTACCTTCAAGGTTCATGACAACTAGTACGGTCGGCTCCACCCTAGCGACAGCTAAGCTTTTTGTTTATTTTATGCTTCGTTTACACAAAAAAACTTGTCGTCGTGCCAGCTCGATGAATGATTGCAGTATCAAACATGTTTTATTCTGCAAGCATTCATCCAGCCAGCTTCGTCGTGTAAACGAGGTATTACATGTATGTGTGTCAGTACCGTCGAGCTACATGTTGGTGAGTGACATGGACGGTGTCAAGATGGTGAGCGTTGATAGTTCCGGTGACAAGTCTGTGTATGTGGTCGCCGTCGGTCGTCCGTTCCTGTCAAACTTTGTCGCACTCGCTCACGATCCCAGCTCCGACACCGCCTACTACAGCGACGTCCGACGGTACGCTCACTTCGCACACAGCGAACGAAACAAACTTAGGCCTAACTGAACTGAAATATCACGTACAGTTCTGTTGTTTCAGTTCATCCCATTTTAGTTCATCTGATTTTATTTCATTCGCTCTGTACACACCTTTAGCTCCGGCATTCGAATCGTCGTTGTAGTAGGCTTAAACTAAATGAAAAATTCGTTGAATTAAGCCAACGTGGCATACAGACTTAAGGTACAGGTGTAGAAGGATAGCGTAAAAGTCAAGAGACGGGTGACTGTGTATATTATGCCGCAGTAGAAAGTAATGGCGGTTGTTGTCTTGTCTGCACTGAAAATTATACCTTACTACCCGTTATATTGTCACCAAACAGTCTCTTACGCGATTCTAGTGTAGGCCTAATTTGGGGGCTCTTGGTACTAGATACAATGTTGGGCGGTCAATATTGACCTGATCTGATTCTTTAGCCGCCTTTGCTTTGTCCGCACTTTGTTTTTCTGTTCAAATCTCTGTCCACTTTCGGATTGCGTATTTGAGCTTCAGCCCATTCCACTAAGTGACATTTGACATAGGCCTAGTGAAGGAAATACAGGCGGGGTGTATACGTTGTCGGTCGGACTGCTGGTTGATTGACTGCGATTGCTGTTGTACACAGCAAAGCGATCTACGCGCTGGATCTGGTGAACTCGACGTCGACTGAGTTCTACCGAATCAACCACGTGATCGACGGCATGACTCTGCACAACGGCAAGCTCTACTGGACCGATGCACTGACTGGCAGCATTTCGACACTGAGCATCAATGCCGAGTTTCGCAAACACCAAGTTCTTATCACTGGACTCGACAAACCGCGAGCTATCGTCGTCACTGGCAGGTGAATTCGATCATTAGTTGTATTTTATGTCGCATTTTTAGCAATTATTTCATATTTTAAAAATATTGTTTAGGCCTATTGTTTAATGACTGTTTGAGACAGCGTCCTGTAGTTATTGTTAGGCCTATGTGCTGTCTGCTGTCGTTTATTTTATTTTGTAGGCCTATAAGGCGCTATAGAAAACTGGCGTGAATGATATGTTGATCGAATAATTAGGATTTAGCAGCAAAGTTAAAGTATCAAGAGACAAACTAAAACACACAGATCATATGCGGAGGTAATAAAATGTTGCTCGTAAACTGAATCAGTTTCAGTAGTGGCTCATTATACAATAATGTTAAGATAAGTAAAGTATTAGGCCTACTATTATGAATACCGGTACTCTAATATTACTGATCTTAGAACTAGGCTATAACTGTATGCATTGTTGTTTGTGTGTTTTAGCCACGTGTACTGGACTGAATGGGGCAGCACACCTCGCGTAGCACGCATGTCTATTAGTGGCAGTTCCGGTGCAGAGCAGCGAGTTGGTCCAAACAATCTCAAGTGGCCGAACGCTCTGTTTGTTAGCGCAGACAACAAACTGTACGTTGCCGACGGTCATCCAACAAAACCTCAGCTGTTCAAATGCTCTTTGCCAGGTCCGAACCAGTTTTTCTTCTTTGTATATAGAACACAGTGGGACACAACGAGTTTAAGTATTCTTGACAATAATAATGAAAGAACAAGTACGAATAACGTTGCCGTAGGCTTGTATCTGTCTCTAACAGTCGCGAGCCACGTTGCCTACCGTCTTGTCTATCTGTTCTATAATCATAGTTTAAGTTAAGCACTTGCGACTGTGTCACAAATAATATTACTTGCACATATCAGTTACTGTTTTAGTAATGTTTAATAACTGATTGTGATAACATGCTTGAAGGCATAAAACGTGTAGATGCTTTGACAACGTGCAGACACCAGCAACTGTGAGACGGTAAGTCGGGTGAATTCAGACAGCGTGGCACACATGTATGACATCTGGCTTTACAACGATGACAACGATGACATCCTGGTCTACACTGATTGGAAGAATAAGTCGGTGAACATACTGTCGTTAACGACCGGGAAACAGCTTAGACCGCTGGCCACGGGGTTGATGCGCCCGTCGCAGTTTCTGTTCGTCGGAACTCCGCCTCCAAGTTCTTCAGGTAAGTCTTGCGGCTTCGCAGCTACGATCTTTTATACGTCTACCATTAATAGCTGTCGACCAGGCCGAAACATTGACGTAGATTTGTCGTCAATATTGAGGGACCCGTCGATGATCGAAACGCGTTAGGCATTTAGTGTAGTGGGAAATGTGGATAGAGGGTATCTCCCTCCCCGGCCGATTAGAGGTCGTAGGGGGAACGTCGGAACCCCGACCAGAAATAAATTTGACGAATTTTAGCCGCGCAGAACACGTCTGGTGGAACGATAGCGTAGCAAGCAAACGATAATTTACGCCACTGAGAATCGCATTATGTTATTTATGTCATCCGTCCGTCTGAGCAGGTGACGCGCGTGCGTCCTGAAACGTATGTGTATGTGTGTCTGCGCGTCTAATTCGTTCGTGACATATGGCGCTATACAAAATGATTGATTGACTGATTGTTAGTTTGACGTCTTAAAACCCAATGTAGAGAATCTCACTGAGTTTTGTCTGATAATGTACCGCATGCTAAGAATGAACATTCGAAGGCCGAAGATCATGCAAAAAAAAACTTTAGACGCGATTCATGAACTGCATGCAGGAACACAATCAGTTTTGTCTGTGTGATAAAGTATTTGTGTTGCGTATATTTCTGTCATCTAAAACAGCGTCCCAAGATCATGTTCAGAGAAAATAAAATACGCACTTAGTTTAGATGAGACTTCGACGTGTGATTGCAGGTTGCTCGAATGGTCATGATTGTGATGATGGATGCATTCTTCTGTACGGAAGTGATCGATGTTACTGCAACGCTGGCAGCACGTTTAGTAATTACTCAGCTTCCACTTGTGCTGGTCAGTTTAACTTTGTTTACTGCCTTTTCGTTAACTAATCATCGTCTTATTGCAATTTTCCTTTTTTTATATTACGATATTTAGTATGTACGTTAGTGCACTTGCTGCTGTTGGAAAATTTATTTATTTATTCATATCTTGCGATGTAATCTGCTCATGCCAATTAGCTGCCATTTTTGAGATCGTAAAGCGCTTCCTGTCACAAGTCTCACTCATGTAAGAAGCACTATAGCAAATTAGCAAGTACCGGACAATGTTTTATGAATGCGTTAGTTATATTTTTTTTTATGATGAGGATCGATTTTAATAAAAATGTTTTTGACTTTTACATTTATACACGAACTGCAGTAGAATCCATAATTAGAACTATCATTTATTCTGAAATTTGTTGCCGCACTATCGTGAGAAATTTGGCTTGTTTAACTTAACAAACTTTACTGTAAAACTGTCTAATTCAGAACTAACGCAAAATCGTTTAGTTCCAGTAACTATCTACCAGAGATGTTAACTTTCATCAATATACACTGTGTCCGGAATAAAGTAACTCCTAGACATTGTACAATAAAAATGTCAACTCTAAACGAATCAGAATAAAATTTCGTACACTTACAATTTTTAAAACGATTACTAAATTTCGTTGAAAGATGTTATTTACTAGCGGAGTTATTAATTGTTGAATATCGATGACAAAATATATTCTTTACCAATAGGGCGTTACACACCGTAGTCGCTCGATCAGTGTGACGTTTGTGGACACAATCAAAATAACGTAAGCAATAACAAAATGGTGTTTTCTACAGACGATCGTGTTTTGATTAAACTCTTGGAACAAGAGAAAGGATATGGTGCTAAAAAGTTTATCGCAGAATTTTCCAGCAACCGTGGACACTATCAGGATTAAACAAGCGATTTTTTGATACTGGACACTTCACGTTTTGGAGCGACCTCACAAAAGCCGCTGTAACTATTGATTGCGTTAGCAGATTTGACTACAATTTGGCACTTTAATTGACAATAAATGATGCGTTGAGTTACGCAAATGTACAGAGGGTTTGTGGTTTTCTTATAACGCCATATTAGTAACAGAAATATTTTATTATCGATATTCAGGAACTAATAACTCCGCTAAGAAATAGTTTTTTTCAACGAAATTTGGTGTTCGTTTTAGCAATTTATCGCGGATTAAGTACACAAAATTTTATTTAGATTCGTTCAGAGTCTTGCACATTGTCTAGAGGAGTTATTTTTTTCGGATACAGTGTATAACGCAGATTAATTTATAGCGTGTATTCAGAATATCTGCCATCAACAAGCGTGCATGCGCTTTGAGTTAATACAAACTGTATCTTTTGGTTAACATTATTATAAAGTCATCGTCATTTAAATCAGCGAAGCACATTCAACAAGAAAAGCCCTGCTAACGCAAAGGTGAACGCGCAACAGCGGTGCATCGTCGTACGCTAGTGATCGGAAGATTTGGTGATCCTATAGCTTGCACCGTTTTTGACTGATCCACACGACGTGACAGACAGACGGACAGAATTGCGATGGCTACGACGCGCTACAGCAGTAGCTGCTGTTGCGCGTAAAAACAACGCAATGAAACCTTTATGCGGCAGGAACAAACAAGCAGAAACTAAACCTACAGCCGCTGCTATAAACGATTCGCTCGTCGGTGAAGTCAAAGAAGTTGCTGGTTGTCTCGGTGTCGTTTATAGCAAAGTCGAGTCTGTCGTGCACGCATGACAGCAAGACGTACAGTGTCGGCACTACGGACATCCATCCGTCACGGCCACCGTGTCAACGTTGTCAGTGTCAGCCCAACTCACTCTACGCCAAGGCCGGTAAGCTGACCTGCCACGCCATCCAGTGTCCCGCGCTGCACTGCGCGTCTCCGTCCACCCCGGCCGGCGAGTGCTGCGCGCGGTGTGCCTGCGACGGCGGCGTCGAGTTCACCAACTGTCCGTCAGGTGACGTCAGGGTGCCGCTGCCGTCCAGTCGCGATGAAGTTCTGTACCAGTTCAGCGCGGCGACTCATGACTGCAGAGGCCAAAGTCGTTCAATCACCACCAGCAAAACACCGCAGGGCGACATCTACACGTGGAACGGCGGCGCTGGACATCAGATCACCGTCACTGCCTCTGTAGCCGGGACTTCAGACTCCGTTACGTGCTCATTCAAACTCATCCCCGAAGGCAAGTCACACTACTATACTGTTACATCTGTTGGGTATTTACTCTATGTTTACCAGGATGTCTACTCGTTACAGGTCGCTGTCACCAAAACGCGTGCGCTTGGAAATTATGTTGTGTCTCTTAAATAAAGGATTATATAACTTGCTAACTAGTCTTTTATGCAAATGACGTAAAAACAGGTCTGCGATTTGGGCAATTTTTTTGCGGACAGACAGACAAAGGTAGTTCAATGTGTAATGCGGCGCTGTAGAAGAAAGACCAACATAGGCTATAAATGTAATTAGCAGTGATGTTTGACGAGTAGATACGACTCGACCGACGATAACGTGTCCCGATGACGTGATTGTCTACACGGCAGAGAGTGCGGCAAAAGTCGACTTCCCACCGCCACGGGTACGTTTATATCATGCGCATTGCACTTTTGTCAGTTTTAAACGCCTTTTAAGTGTTTTTTTTGTTAATATTGCAGTTGCTGTTTAACATTTTGGTTTATTTTTATGTCGTGGTTTATTTATTTGGACAAACAAATTTGCACTGAAAAGTTTGCTAAGCTACAGTTTTGAGTATCACTAGTAGAAATTAAAATGTTAATGTTTAACTCTATGTGCCAGAGTTATTTTTTCTTTGCCGTCAAAGTAGGTGTTCTTTATAAAACATGATAGACATGTGTGGGTGAATGTGGTTAGTAAAAAATAAATGAGCCATGTTTAAAAAAGATTGGCTAATTATTTAGATTACAACTGTTTTTATAACTCAGAAATAAGCGGCAGGATAGGTTTGTTCAAACTTTGCTTATAGAAAAAAGCATTTTTTCATAGTTTGAAACGACATAAATGTTTTGCCTATTCTGCACTGTAGAACCAATAAAATTCAGTGACAAAAAAGAAAAAAAACATTCAATGGCGTTAATATGTTTTTAAAAAATTTGCATGGACAACTGAGTCCGTTGCTGGCAACTTATGCACACTTTTTGGGGCGTTTTGAGCCAGCGAGGGTTAAACCCTATTAAGCTAGCATGCAGCCCGAGTTGGCCATGCCAGCAGTCACTGTAACAAGTCCTTGTAATACGCAGAATTCGCCGTTTCTTCTTCAACCTTGTGTAAGTTTTGTTCAATAGTATTATCTGTTGACAATACTCATTATTTTACCAACCCACTGACGGATGGCCAGGCTGAGTTGGCTTGTGTGTTTTGGTCGAGTACGAAGACAGTATGCCCGCGAACGGTCACCGATCTCAGCAGTACTAACCCGGTTCAACGTCGTGTAACTTAGTTGATGCGACTAAACTAAGCCCGTGGTTGTGTTCAGGTAAGTGATAACGTTGGCGTGGACGCCGACAAGGTGACCTCGTGGCCAGCTCGTGGCAGCGAGTTTGACGCCGGACAGATAACTCCAGTGACGTACACGGCAGTTGACCGGGCCGGACATCGTTCGACGTGCACATTCAACGTACGCGTCATACGCCGCAGTGGTCAGTGAGGTCACTCACGAATATCGGTTCACTTTGTTACATTCTGTACGCCTACGAACCAGAAATTTGGTTCAGATTGCGCAACTTTTTTCTTTCTGCTGCTAAAGTCATAATAATAATAATAATAATAATAATCATCGTCATCATCATTATATATTCGTTTGATATAAATGTTGACAAGCACTCAATGTTAACAGCACTAACTTTTTAAAATATTCAAACATTTATGTGAAAACATTTTAACAAGATCTCTAGCGTTCTTGTCTTTCTGTCAATCTATGGACGACTGTAAATAGAATGATGTGTGGTGTTCTGTGCAGCGGAGGCGTGTACGATTCCAAAGCTGCAGCGAGGCAACCTGCTGTGTACGTCCACCACCTCGAACTCGTTCACGTGTAACGTCGCCTGTGACTCGCGATACACCATCAAGCCGGGGTCCACGAGTTCTCAGCTCACCTGCTCCGCCGGGCAGTGGACTCCCGCAATTCCGCAGGACTTCCAACGCTTTACGTGCGTCAGTAAGTGCTGCTCATCAATACGTGATACTGCATGAGCGACTTTGAGTCGGATAGGCTTACATTTGGATTGGCGCGCTATATGTGCTGCGTAGCCCGTCATGTGTTGCACTACATGATCCGATCCAATATGGCAGGCGACGCTAAGTAGTCCGAAGCGATGAGTTTCTGTGAATGGCGCGTATGTGTACAGAAATAAACACGTAGTAGACGTTTCTTGCGTTTTTTGTGTTACAATCTGTATATTAGGCCTACTATCACTGTTATTACCAGTAACGTGATCACTATTATGACGTAATTTGGGAGTACGAGTTTTAATCATTAAATAATCTTTATTTCTGACCACTCAAAATAATTGAATTGAATAACTGTTTGATTGTGCGGTTGCGTGCAGGAATCGTGGCGGGTACAGCGCAGGGATCAATCAGTGTGACGGCAGACAATGTCTGTGCCAGTTCGGGCACACTGCAAACCGACTACACCCAGCAGGTGCTTGAATATCGCATCGACGTCAACTACCTGACCTACTCGCTGTACGAGCTCCGCTCTAAAGTGACCGTGTCCCCGTGCGGTGGCGGGAAAAGACGTCGTCGTGACGTCAACGATGTCGTCATCAGTGTCACACTCAGCGGCGACTACGAGTCTGTCACTCTTCACTTCTTTTACTTACTTAGACTTAGGTCCTCCTGTTTCCACTGAAACACTGGGCGTCGAGCGATCTCTACTTCTTGGGGTCACCAGCCGCAGACTTGGCCTCATCCCAGCTTACATCCATTGGGTGTGCTCAAGTGCTGCTGCTATGCATGTTTCTTAGGTTTGCCCAGATATGCTAAGTCTGCCTCTTCTTCTTTTTTCGTACCTTCTGAGTCCAATGTACTTCTGAATTGACTGGTCAATAGCTGATGATGCTTTGTAGTGTAGTCTTCTGTCTTTAGCTTTCGTTTGAGGCATAAACACAGACACTGTAGAACAGGCCAGCTCAGTCTTCTACCGGACCCTTCGAGGGATGGGAAATGAGTAGTAACTTACGGCCTACCGGGTGAAAGCCTGTGTGGCTGATTGGGGCAGCGGTATGTCTGCTTGCTGCAAAGCGCGGGTCCAGTTGTTCGCTGACGCGGGCACTGGATGGTTGCGTAGTACGCTGCGGTGTGATAAGCTCATGCTAACCAGCTGCCACTTCTGAGATTGTAAAAGCGCTTCTGGTGTTGAGTCTGTCTCATGCAAGAAGCGCTATAGCAAGTACCGGACTTTAAATTTAGCTTCTAGCAGCGTGCTGTTCATAGGAGCCGAATGTTGGGTTTTGTGCTGACAAAAAACAACGAAAGTTCAAAGAAAATAGTGCGAAACTGAGTAAATTTGCTTTTGAAAGGCAGTGATATTTTTACCAACCTTGGAGTAAAACTGAGTGGGGGAGCAAACTGCTATCACAACCACTATATTACTGTTATTTTTGTGGTTCGAACATTGTCTAGAAACCAAAGGGATAAAGAATATATCCGCCAAGACATCGAATATATTCTGCAAAGAATTCAGGAGGATCTACTCAGAGTATTTCTAGTTGTTCCGTTACGTGATGAGAACGGAATTCGGTCAGCGCCTATCATTAGTGATCCTAAAATTTCAGATTTGAAGTATGGATGTCCAGACGGCAGCTACCTAACCGACAACGGCTGCAGTACGTGGTTTATCTTTTGTCTAGCATTTTCAACGATATAGCGAGCTGTCATTGAGCTTTAAAACTTTGCAGTGTACTCGTATTTTGTGAATAAGTGGTACACGTAAATAAGCTTAGCTAATCCAGAGGCTGCATTTTGCTTTGTGGTAAAGATTGAGCGGAGTCGACGGCGACCGTCTGCAGTTGACTTACTTTTGAGTAGATTGCGTGAGGTGAGGTTGTGTGTGTTCGTGTATGTAGTTTTGTGTCCGGCGGGTACTCATCTGGATGGCGGCAGCTGCGTGCCCTGTGAGGCGGGAACGTACAACGACAGAGACGGACAGACATCGTGCACTGACTGCCCGGACTCACGGAGCAGTTCACCAGCGGGAGCAAACAGCATTGAACAATGTTCGTACCGATCTGTAGCAGCAAACTAACATGTAGACCTCGCCTAGTGCAGCTATATGCGCGGTCGTCTTTCCAGTTGCCGACAGTCTTAGGCGTCGGCAGTAGACTAGGCTTCACTTTTTTTACAGCTAGCAATGTTTGGGTCTATTTTACTGTTGGCACTGGAGTCGCCCGATCGATGTTTGTAAGCTGACCGTGAGTTAGGAGTTGGAAATTTGCAACTTTCTGTTGCCTCGCTTATATTTTTGCTCCCGACGCCGCTGGACGACCGCATTATATCAAGATCGGCGCTAGAAGGGGCGCAAAATATGTTAAATTAATTTTTAGTTCTTACCTTTCATGATGTAGCCTACGTGTGCTTAGACCTACTTAAACATGCAAATCTATATTAACCTCTTATTTTTTGCTGTATAATTGCATATTGTACTAAATTTTTCCATGCAATCACTTTTTGTCTACTCCAGCCTTTGTAACACTGGGTATTTATTTTTTTTCTAAAAGCTTTCGTGTAAATTTATTTATTCTCTAGCTACATGCGTCATCAATATCATGTGATTAAAATTTAGAAGTAGACCCTACTCATCACTTACGTATTTTTCTTCATTTGTCTGTTTCTTTTAATTATCATGCCTGTAGCACGTAGTTCAACGCGGATAAGTTGTTTTAATGTGTTTTATTGCTTTTTACTAGTCCTAATATTTTGTTCGATATTTTTGTTCGTCTATTGATGGCAAACGCTATCTGTTTAATGTGACTGAAGCTGTTATTGCTACGTATGTTGACTGTACAGGTGAACCGGGAGATGGTGTGAACGTGCCACTGATCATTGGAATCGTCGTCGCGGTTGTTCTGTTTATTCTCATCGTTATCATCGTTGTCATCATCGTCGTCGTTTGTCTCAAAAAACGCGGCGAAACGAGTTCACATAATGGTGAATTCCGATATGCTATTCTGTCATTCGTTGCATGACCGTAACGTATATAAACATCTTTTCGTTCACTTAAGGTGTGTATATACATGACGGTGTAAAAAACGACAACGTTTCATAATCGTGCGTCGACCGCCTTTGATTCTGATACATCATGCATCAAAGACTTTTTCATACTCTTGTCCATATTTTGCCGAATAATGACTCCGATTTTTCATTTTTAATGGCACAATTCGCAAGAAATTTGCAAAGCTCAGACAAGCACACAGACGAACATGCGGGCTACAGAGAGTACGTAATGTGACTTTCTGGTGAAGGTTCTATAGTTGATAAATTTTGCTTTCTTAATTTTAAGCTGCTAGTCTTAATTGGCAGCTTAAAACTAAACATTAGCTTAGACTTGCCTCAAATCAGTTGCAAATAACCTTGAGCAAGTTGCTGACTAAACCCCGTTTACACGATCGAGCAAACATCGAGCAGAAATCGAGCAAACGTCGAGCAAAAGTCGAGAAAACGTCGAGCAAACATCGAGCAAACGTCGAGCTGGCTCGTCCAGCTAACATATAGCCAGCTCGTCGAGCCAGCTTGATCGTGCTCAGGTCAACTCAGCTTTCTATCCTCAGCGGGGTGAAAAATAAATAGTAACTTACGGGTTACAGGGCAAAGGCCTAGTGTAACTGATTGGGTCGGTGATTTGTGTGCTGTATGCTCTGCGGGTCTAATTGTTCGTTGACGCGGGCAATGGATGGCCGCATAGTGCGCTGCAGTGTCATTAGTTCATGCCAATCAGCTGTTACTTCCGATATTGTAAAGCGCTTCTGGACACGAGTTTCTAGTGTAAGCAGCGATATTATATACCGGCGTGTACTCATTTTTGTTCTGTGCACTTTGTTGTAAATAGTGGTTGTTATATCATAAATGGCCTGCAGGGCAATACTATAGCTACCAGTAATTTTACGACTAAATAAACTTTGAGTCAGTCCTTTATTAAGTGTCATCAGTAATGACTGAAATGAGAGATGTCGATGGAAATGTATATAAGGAGAAACGTCCTATATTTGTCCAGGTTGGGAGAGACGCAACCCAGCATATGAGAATGGCGATGATCCTAATTACTCGTCGATTGACGACAAGCATTATGAGCCTGTGAAGAGCGGTCAGGAGACGGACCACACCTACTCTACGCTGCACGATGAATGAATGAAGAAGCTTTGATCGCTGTCATTATGAAAACCGCTTTGCTACAGCCAGTGCTTGAAATAACTGTACGCATCAATTGCGTCGTGTCAAATTTGACAAAATAGTTAATGATTTTAACCTCACAGTCGATCTTCTAATAATATTAAACAGCTCATACACTACACCATGCCTTTAAAAACTGTGCCACTTTTATTTTTTAAATAACTTTGTTAAACGTTAGCTGATTTTGGTAGTTTTTTGCACCCAACATCAGGATACAACTTGACGTAAATGACTACAGTTTTGGCCACCTCACTTTAATATTGTTGCTACACTACCTTGTGAAATGCTGAAGTCGCAGTTTGGCCATTTACAACAATAAATTCATGTTGGATAGCGCATGCATCGGCTCAGAAAATCACCAGGACCACAAAATGACTGAAAATCGGTAAGTTATTTAACGCTAATCGAATTAAATTTAAGACTGTACGTTGACAAAGTGAAACGACGCATCAACAGCGAGTGAGCCACTCTGGGTCAGCAGTTACTCAACGCGCTGTTAACAAGCGGCGTCAAGGTTCACCGCTTGCGTTCGTGCTGGAGGAAGACATTTTGAGCACGTGTTGTATTAAAGATGATGTAATGTGACACGTGTGACTTTTAGAGATAATAACTGCTACTCGTGTTTGTTGCTATTCAGTTAATAATTTTTAAGCCGATGCGTGCTTTACACAGTAGGCTATAAATTTATTGTTGTAAACGTCCAAACTACGACTTGTGAATTTCGCAAGGTAGTATAGCGACAGTATAACTTGAGGTGACCAAAACAACACTTATTTACGTCAAGTTGTTTCCTGATTTTGCGTGCCAAAAATTATCAAAATCGGCCAACGTTTCACAGAGTTCACAGTATTCAAAAAGTAAAAGTGGCACAGTTTTTTTGAGACACGCAGTATATCAACAAACCTTATATTACCTTTTGTATCTTACTGACATTGCTTTGCAGTTTATCCATTAGCCTACTGCAACCGTACTGCACCGTCTATGCTGCTCAGTCATAATTTATAGTAATTTTAAATATACTGTAAATTTTTAAACATATAAAATCATTTTAGTGTGGCATAAGAACACAGAATTAACGTTGTCGTTTAGTTTATAACTATGACAAAAATACAGGCCTACTGATGAAAGGCTACCATGGTAATTTGAACTGACAAATAAGCCTATCGATTGCTGTATCTACAAAATTGTTGTTTTCTATATATTATGTTTTAACAAACTAAATTTTAATGTTTGTTTGATACATAATATTTCACTTTTTCTGATTTGGATTTGTCACTGGATATTGATTGTAATTTTTAGCAATTAATATAAAACCCCATTCCAGGTTTTTGGAGGGGGCAAAATAAGTGACATTTTATGCGGGGAAACCCAGACTCCGTAGAACGCCCAAGGGTTTTAGGAGAAAGTATCTTTTTGCAGGTTGCCATCTTGGGTCTTTTGACGCAAATCTTGGGAGTGATTCGAGCAACTTGGGACACTTTTGGAAATATTTTGTGGCAATTTGGACTTCATAAAGAAAGCCAGATTTCTAAAACCTGCGTGACTGATAGTCTGACTAGGCCTACCAATATGGCTTAATCTTGTTTAGCTATTGTCAAACTATACTCGACACTGAAGTTTCAATAACATAAAATTTCGACTTTTAAATTAGTCAGTGAAATCGCTTTACTGTTACAATTATATTGTATACGACTGCTCAGCGGCGACGTGGGTTGCAAAAGTAAGATGGGGCGAAAACTGCAAATTTTTGAAGGATCAAGGATGGGTATTTAAAATTTCAACTTTGCGCCTAAATTCCACCAAAATGGGGCATTCTAGATCCAAATTTTGTATTTTTGGGAAAATTTTTTTGACAAGATTAAACTTTTCTGACAGACTAAAATTTGGGAAGGAGGATAGTTGCCTACCCCGTCACTTGCATTGTTATTGTGAGCCTGATTGCATAATTACATGCCTACAGGGTCGGATTAATTAGGTGTGGAATTTGTTGCAAAGTCATAAAGTGGGGGCTGCTTTATTTGATTGTGGCCTTCAACTTTGCGGTAGACTGTTGGCCCTATGGTAACTGGCTTGTCAGTTTATGACGAAGAGATGTAACAGGTAGACCTGTTGCAGTAGTAACAGGCGACACTGTAGGCCTGCTGAGGCTAATATTGGGCTTAATTTAAGCCTGCGTCAACTTTAAGACATGCGTGGCCTAGAGCATTTTGCTATACTTTTCCCGCAACTTTAATCTGGCCCTTTATATGTCTACAAAAGTGTGCTAACATTTTATGTGACTTTTTATTGACTGTTACTGCCACAATGTTGAGCCTTATCTTAGTGCAGCTTTCATTGGTGTATTGTAAAATGAATGGTGACGCCACATATTTGCTAAAAAGATCAGGAACTATCGTTTTGCTGTGTGCATTAAATAATTATATACTCTATTGCACATTCCAACACAACTCTAGCCACCGCTGATCATAATTTCATCTCAATGAGTCTCCAGTCTCCGGGCACAGACTGCACTGCAGTTTGCTAAACAATGCAGAGACAATGACACATAATAGATAAACCTGTAGAATAATTTGAATGATCGCGATAGCATACACAAAGATTGATTGATTGAACTACACAGTAACAAGTTATTGACCGTTCGACGTCACACAAAAAGCCCGGCTTCGCTGGGGAAGGCCAACCATACGCCGGTCTCCGAAGGCCAGCAAATGCCGAGACAATGACACATAAGAGGTCAGTCAGTTCAGTACCACCGTTTGGAGGAAAGGGAAGGGTCGGGATTGTAGGCATTAGTTAGGGCATTTGCAAATGTCTGTAGGCTGTAGCCTGTTAAAGTAACCATTGCGCTTGCGCCGATACAGTTTGGCTGTAATGTGCCAATTTTGGGGGTCTGGAGCACTTTGGGAAAACACGTGTCTATAGGGGGTCGGCGATGGTACCGTTGTATATAGGGCATTGATAAGTTTCTATAGGCTGTCTATAGTAACCATGTCGCCAACTGAAGCTGTGTGACCACAATTCGCAATGCAAGTATTTATTTACAGTCAGTACTCCCGTTTGAGGGCAATAGAGGAGTTGTCGGGGGTCCGACTTAAATTGGTAGGGCCTGCTGCAAACACTCCAGGCTAGCCGTAGGGCAACCTGTTTATTATTCAGACAGTTAAGACATACCGTTTAGCCACAATAGATACGTAACAAACAGACAAGCTGCGAGATCAAGCGGACGAACACAGCAGTGTACCCAATGCTTGACATTGCGGTAGGCCAAAAAATAAGGCAGTGTAGTGACTAGTGATTTTCGAAAATTTAATATATTTACGAGGTAGTGTACACAGTTAATGTTTCGTGGGATTCGTTAGGTGGGATATTTAATAATCACGTTAATTATTGCTAATTTTTCATAAACAATTGCATAATTACCTTTCATAAATAATTGCAATTATAATTGTGCGTTTTTTTGCTTTTTCTTCGTGTGTTTTATTTTGTAGATTTATCCCTGCATGGATATTGCCTTTTTGGGTCGTATGTTTTGTTTTTTTCTTTCTTTTTCTCTCTCTTTTTGTGTGCGTTGTACTGTTGTATTGCTACCTTCGGGTGAATAAAGATATATATGCCTATAAACTGTGATTGTAAAAGAATTTTGACAAGAACGTTCAGCTGTCGCTAGGGAAGACGCGCTACAGCCTATACAGTTTCTGTTGCAGTACTGACTCTCAAGGTCACCCAAGGTCGATGATTTTTATCTCATCTGAAAGTGCGTATGCCACTTCCTATCTCGATCAGTGATTAATATCAGAGCAAAAAAAACTTCAACAGTTTACAAATATATGTAAGGGCGATATGAGTCAGAACTCGAAAACAGCAAAAATGGTTTTCCCCTGCGACCCAACGCTTAGTCACAATACATCAGTGACATATGGACGGACGGACGGACACAGAACAACTCGTACCGTAGACGCCTACAGTAGTGCATAGCTGTAGCGCGTCATCAAAAGAATCCGGATAAAAGCTGAAGGTTCCCTTTTTGACCCAATCCGTCCACTATATGGCGCGTAAGCGGAAGACACGTAATTTAAGACAAAAAATTACTTATTTACTTTATCTATGGTGTAGACTTGTAAACAAACATGTGTAAACAATGTTATTAGTCGTGTAATTATGTGTGAAATACAGTTGAAGAATAAATTTAATGCCACAGCGGAGCGACTCCTTCATGCGCAGTTAACGGCGCAACAGTTAGGCGCATTGCAGTCAATCCATTACTTTTACACAAATGGCAGTGAACATCAGCGAATAGGAGTAAATATCAAATGGAGAGCTTTTCTCACAGGGGCACTAATATTGCTAGTTACTGTCATCTGTTTTACACTGTCTCCATTTGCGCAGTTGACAGCAATTTTGTTGGAGTGCTGTGGTTTACAGGTGATAAATCTTGTTGTTTTATTACAGAACCACTACAGTTAAATTGTGGTACATTTGAAGGGTGTGTACTAAATAATTTATGCAATCACTTTTAGTCTATTGCAGCCCCTGTAAGACCATGTATTATTAGGCCGCCTGGAAGGCCTTATGTTTTACTGCATTTTTTTATTTTTTAACGACATCTCTGAGGTCTGAGCATGTTCAATTTTATAATCCCGGTCCAAAAATTTGGGGCCTGCCCAAAAGAATTTTGTGGGCCAAAAACATGCACGACTTCAGATTTTGAGTACGAATATCTCCGGAACAGACAAGTCAGACAACTAATTTATTGACTGCAATTTCTCTTGTTGCATTAGATGAAAAAAGTATGGTGAACTTTGGTTTACTTACCACAGCATTCATGTGGCTAATGTTTACCCACCAAATCGACTTTTTGGAAGACCATATTTCGGCCCCTAGGGATCGCTGCACCCTGGAATTTATACATGCATCAGAAAATGGCCAAGACGTGCTAGCCCACATGTCACCAGGGATGGGGGTTCCCCCAGCAATTTTTTAACAGAAGGGGTCAAATATTGGCCTGAAATTTAGCGTATTAGCCTCTAGAACTTTGGAGCTAAAGGGAGTAGTCTTACAAAACTTTACCGTGTGATGTGCCCCTAGATGGGGGTAATAACGTGTGTACAACTTTTGGGGGCACCACCGCCTTAGAATTTGGGAGGGCAAAAACATCTAAAATTGGGTGTGATTTATGATTTACGACTTTGACCGCAAATATATGTGGAACTGCAGGAGCTGTCGACAAGCGCTAAATAGCATTATCAACTACTGTCCCTCCCATGTTGACAGGCCCGTCGAGAACCACAGTGGGGCTCCGGGAAACTTTTTTGTGGGGCCTCCAAACATTATCATGTGGGCCCTCTGGAGAGAATTTTTAAAAAAATTTTCTGTTCGGAATGGTACATTCTGGCGTACTTTATATTTCTTGCCAACGGTGGGGCGCCCCAACGTCGTGGGGCCCAGGGAGCTAACCCCCTCTACGCCACCCTCTCGACGGGCATGCGTGTTGAACAAAAATAATTGGTGAACTTTGGTCTACGAAAATTGACAGTGCACACGTTTTCGGACAACTTTTGACTTTAATCACATATATCTCGGGAATGGATAGAGATATTGATAAACGATAAACAGCATTTTCAACTACAGTCTATTTCACTGAACTTGCTGAACTTAGGCTCACTAACATCAAAGTTCTGTTGTCTCATTCTGAACCACCCAAGTGCAACATTGCGCTTGCTATAAAGGATAATGCAATTGCGTTTGGTCCACATGACTTTGCTGCGAACAGAATTTCAATCCCCTAACTGTCTCCCAATCGGACTTACGGTGCCGTACAGCCTCACGTTGGGCTCTGCCACAAATTTCTAGTTTGTATTATTATCTGTCCCGTTGCTATAGCATAGCATGGGACAGATTATTAAATCACATCTGTTATTCTGTCATTACATTTGTAAACACTCCTACGGGCGCAATTTTGATTCGATTTTGATGAAATTTTGCGCAGTGATTTAAGGCCAGAACAGTAAGATCGAATTTGTTTGGGATAAAAATCCAATGACTGCTTCCCCTATTTTGCCCCATTTTTTGCCCCTGCAATGCATTTTCAATGGGAAGGTTTTCGTACCACAGTAAACAAGCCTGTGGGCCTATAGTGATGGCTGATAGCTCAAAAACATGTCTCAGCAGCGGTTATAAACACAAAAAAGAAAACTAATTTAATCCCCTAATTTGAGCCTTTAACCTCCAAAATAGTGATCACTGCATTTTCAATGGCCTGCCATTTACAACTGTCCACAAGTTTTGCAGAAATGATTAACTTTTTGCGCCATAAAGTCACTTCTGTGCAGATTATTTCAACAAAACAGCTGAATTAATATTCCTTACAGTATTTAATTAACACATGTGTATAAAAAAGGTAAGAAAATGCCAGAAGTTTGGAAAAATAAACGATCCGAGACAGGTAAACGAAATGCTAATTTCGGACATTATTATATGTGTTTGCCAGAGGGTGCTACCTGCGTATGCATTATTATTTTTTATATTAAATTTATTCAGCTATTGTGTGTACTGTTATTTTACATTTGCATACGTAGATCGGCATTTTTAGTTTATACCACAAATCCGATGGGATTTCTTTGCGTTTTTGAACTTCTTAGTAGTTAGTCGTGACTTTACATATCGCTGACACCACAATTGTAAATATCTACATTCAACTAGTTACACTGTACACTAACCTTGCAGATGTGCACCATGAAGTAAGAGTGTAAAACGCTGAAATGCGACAGCTATCATGGCAATGCCATCCGCGGTGGGACAGATACCTCGTTCCACAGAATGTATTTCTAGTTTTTGTTCTACAGATGCACCTGGTAAGATGTGTCGAGACAAAGCCAACTAAGCTGTGAATATACTGGTTTGGCTTAAATATTGTATATGGCCTTAATTAGGCTTTTTGTTTACAGCATCTTTCAATTGTCATATAACAATCCATGTAGCATTGTCTTGTGGATTTAATCACAGTTTAACTTATTGCATTTTGTACATTTTTAGGTGACCGTACTTAAGCAATGGTCGAGCTATTGTCATGGGTGTCATCCTCCGTGTGTCTGTCTGTCTGTAACAGATGTACTGCAGCTAATGGGTAGGGCGTAGGTGTGCGTTTTTTAGTTTTTCGACAGAAAACTGGCCATATCTCGGAAATGGTGAGAGATAGGGGAGGGCCAAGGTTACTATTAATCACTAATAGGAAGTAGGGATGTGACGAAGTTCGTATTCGCATTTGACAGCATGCGAATATCGACAACTTTACAGCTATTCGATATTCGACGAATAGTTGGTGTTTCTGGCGAATACAAATATTTTATTTTATTCAACTTGATTGAAGTTTATTGAATTTTGAATAGGAAATACTGACAGTGAAGAGAACACAGCACTCTGGATGTTTCATTTTCTTAACTGAACTGGATTGACTAAACTTTGCCTTAGATACCGGTGCTGATTTTCATTGACTGAACACTGAACAACTATATTTGGATGTTTTGCTTTATTCAAATACCGGTATACAGAAATTTTCTTGAGGCTGAATAAGTATTCGCATTTGCATTCATTATTCAACAAATAGTACAGCTAATATTCGCATTCGATGAATACAAATATTTTTTTCGCTTCGTCACATCCCTAATAGGAAGTGCCATATGCTCTGTCACTTGGAATGGAAATCATTGACCTTGAATGACCTTAAAGGCCGCTACGCGCTATTGCAGAACATGCAAGATAGAGCCTAGGTTGCTATTGATCACTAATAGGAAGTGGCATGTGCCCTTTCGGATGAAATGAAAATCATCGACCTTGGATGACCTTGAAGGTCACTGACAACCAGTACAGTCGGCTATCCTAACGACATCTGGGCTTATTGTGTGATTTGTTTTGCCATTTGTATTGCAGAGTTTGTTCTCCGAAGATTGCTTATTTGCTGTTGATTCATTCTTGATAACATTATTCCGACCTCCAGTTGACTGTAGCATTTGTCGTGGTCTGACACAAGTGGATCGAGTGTTTGGGCTTAGTCACCAGTCGTTTGAGGAACACTATGCATATACAGGACGACCGGTTATTGTTACTGATGCCATGGCAAGCTGGTCAGCTCTTCGGACTTTTAATTTTGACTTTTTCTGTAGCATCTATTCACGTGACAGTCCTGTGTTGGTTCTGGCTGAAGACTGCCAGTTCTTTCCATATGAATCTGGCTTCCATAATCTCAGCGATGTCTTCCTTATGACATCTGAACGTGCCAGCCTACACAATGGTTCTGAACCATGGTATATTGGATGGTATGTAAAAATGCATTATTCTTGCGTGTGTTCAAACTAAAGTGATTTGATTTTTTTGTTTTTCAAACTTAAAAAAAGATTAAAATGGTTAAAGGGTTTGGTGTTTGTACCAGTATCTCTTCACAAGAACTCGTCACAGCTACATATGCCATACATATGGATAACACAGTGTTCTAGAGTTACATTATATTGTGCAGTTCTTTTCATTTTTGTTTCACCTATATGCTGTATGTTTTTTTAACAGTTTTATTTTTTTATCTACATGGACTATTTTCTCTTGATTGTATTGTAACTCTAGTTGCGATGTGCCAACTACTGCTCAATAAACGAATATGGTGATGATGATGATGTGCTACCATGCTTGGCTAATACGCCCCCAAAGGGATGGAATGTTTAGTTTACTGGGTGGATGGCTGTGTACAAAGATCTTTTGTCCACCTGCATGCAGTCACAATCATTAACTGATTGCCATTTGTCTGCAGGCCAATGTTGTTCATGCTGATAGTCTGGAGGATAACAGGGAAGATTATTAGAATTACCATTATTTTTAATTACATGTGCACATGCGTAATGGAATTCTTACAATTTTAGGTTTTGCCTTTTTTTGTGTTTTGTGTTTCTGTAAAGGTTAAACCTTCTGTTTCTTAATTGTAAAGGTTAAACTTACTTGTGTTATTATGTCTTTGTGTGCATTCTGCCTGGAAAGGCTGTCCCCGAAATGACCTATACTGTGTCGGGCGGGAGGTTAAACCCTACTCACTCACTCACTCACTCATTCATTCCATTTAAGAAACATGTAAAACTTATCTCTGGCACTGGACCTATATTTCTCAACAACCTATCAAAATGCTTCTGAATCTGAGGAACAATGGTACTGTGTAAATTTTTATTATGCTGTGTTGTATTTTGAAGGGCAGACATCATGGTAACTTCAGCAAATTGTTTAATGTTTAGACTGGCTAAAGTCATCCCTGGAGGCTTTTTGTTTACTTTATGTCATCTCATTTGTTAGTTACTCATAACACAAACCTGTATCTGAACCACATATTTTGCAGCATGATGCAGCATAGTTACAATTACAGTGATTGCAGTGTTTCTAAGTGTTTCACTCTGTTTATGTGCGATATACAGGGTGGTCCAAAAAAACGGCACAAAGTTAATGACACCATAATTTTGCAACTGTATGTCATAGAGTCATGTGGTTTTCAGCAAAATGTTCCAAAAGAAATTCTTTACATGACTAAAGTTAGTATTTGAATACAGCAGTTAAATATTCTTTGTTATTGCCGCTGGCAGTTGAACTATGCAAAAACATTATTACCCACAACACCGCGATCCATAAAAACATGCCACTTTCATTTTTTCAATAGCTCCGTGAAACATTGGCTGATTTTAATAATTTTTGGTACGCAACATTAAAAAGAAATTTGGCGTAAACGTCTGCAATTTTGGACACCTCGCCCTAAGGTTGTCGCTACACTACCTTGTGAAATGCAGAAGTCCTATTTTGACCATTGACAACAATGAATTCATACTGGGCAGTGC
>Ga0056128_1001594_pt1 | contig 25671 bp, 11 predicted proteins | sample WorMetLIZISLAND2_FD_71113 | JGI IMG/M metagenome (GOLD analysis project Ga0056128, IMG submission 71113) | Marine gutless worms symbiont microbial communities from Max Planck institute for Marine Microbiology, Germany - Olavius geniculatus... ... | reverse complement strand
TCAAAGTAAGAAACTTGGCACTACTATGCACAGAATATGATAGCAGATAAAATTATCTCTCCATTCACGTGCATAAGTTATTGGTTGGTGCTTTACGACACTTTGTGTAGCTGAAAAGGCGCTGAAAAACTCCTTAAGTTTTTCGGTTTATATACATTCACCCTACTGAGTGAAATCCGGGCGGATCGTGAATCCGCCGGCATGCAGTCCGCCCATTCCCGAGGAAGTCCGCCTGCAGCTGCAGCGTGTTGATCCGCATGGATTAGCGAGTGCACAGTCTACAGCAGTCTTCAGCCAGTCAGTGAGCGATGAAATCGGATTTCTACTTCTCAGCACAGAGTACTACTGAATACTGACCATGCCCGGACCCGGTACTCGATCGCCCCCCCCCCGCGCCAGCTGACTGGCGGTGGTAGGATTAGCCTTCTGCAACGCACTTGTCACATCGCACTGTCACCTGCGCACACGGCTGGCATCCACTCACCAGCCTAGCTCACCAGCTCACCAGCCTCTTGTGCAATGTATATATCCAAGAAACTCAGCTATCGCTATGTTAGCCGACCGTATACCTGTTTTTACTCACGCCCCGCAATGCAACTATTTGAGTGCAGTTAACAGTTAACACTCCCGTCTGTGAAATGGGAGAGTGTAGAGAGGGTCTAAATTGGTACCGCACGCGGCACAATATAACAGTCAAGCAACGCTTTTTGTTTTCTGAGACCGTTTTGCAGGTAAAACGTACCGTTTAGCCACAATACATACGTTACAAACTGAGAGACAGACAGACTCAACCTTGCATCATAAGCGCGACAGTTAATATAGTCGGCTAATAAAGTCGGGGGTTCTTCTTCTGACAGCAGCTCTTAGGGGCGACCCCGGTGTGATCTAAAAACAAAACCTTGCAATTCCACTATTACGCATGTAAATTTCGAGCGCCTTATTTCCTCTGTCGGCAATTTGTAATAATCCGTTGGAAAATGCAACTTTCTGTCCATATTGTTGTGGTGGTAAATTTTTGTTAGGAGGAAGCCTCCACTTTCTTCGCCTTTTCTCGCCTTAGAAGTAGGCTTCCTTCAAATTAATCACGCTAAGGACACTGGGAAGCGCTGTAAACTCCCCAGGGCGGTCAGGGGCGGACCCCGGACGCAAAGTATTTCAGAGCATTGTTGCGCGCTGGAAACCGCATCTGATGTCACCAAGTTTTGTATTAGACCTATTTTAAAATTTTTTTAGATATCCGACGAAAGGGGCATTTCCTTCCAAATAATATCTACGGAAGAGCGTTTCCCACGTTTCTCCTCGACTTCGCCTCGGTTTCGATCGCTTTTCACAAAATTTTTAACGCACGACGCCGTGATGCAGCCCTGAGCGCGACAACATCGTAGGCCCTATGTAGTGCCATTAATGTGCCTGCGAGCTGACTGGGAGCGCTTGTGGATGTGGCCTGCAGTGCAGCAGTACCGTAATTTATTGCTTCGTCAAGTTATTGCCAATCAAGCAGCAGTAATTTCTCGACGATTTTTCTCCCCAGGCGCAGCAAGACGTATGGCCAATAACTGCTTCATCATCATCATCATCATTGCGTAGTCGTCATTATCACACCGCGACATTTCGTGCAAAGAACTACCTATATACTATAGCCTATAGGCTAATAATGCGTGGTCAACTACTGAGTATTTATTGCGGATTTGTAAAAAATATAGATATCTTATTTTGCATTTATGAATTTGTAAACCTATTACTCTGCATATTGCGGACACTGTGCGTTTGTATTTGAGTGTATTATTCATTCGTGAAACGATTAAGTTTATTCGCCATGACAGGCAGTAGAAACAATATAAAAACTATGCAAAACAATAAAACAAAAGACAAATCAATGAGTCCAGATACACGACAGTAAAAAACTAACTAGGCCTACTACTTAAAAAACTAGTTAGCCTACTTTTACTACACAGCTAAAATGTTCAAATATTAAGAAATGCTTGTGCGATCAACACTTGCAATTAAAAGCACTTTTTTCAGCATATACTCGTTCGGTCACTAAATTGTGAATCAAACAGCCAAGAATACTGCCTGTTAATAAACAGTGAGAAAATTGGCCATGCAGTGAAGTGATAGTAAATGATTTCACACGGCCAGAGAATTCTTGTCATCTTGTACTTGTAGCTGACTAGCTAGGTAGCTCCTCAGCTGAGGAATTTCCATGCCCATATCCTCCCAACGTAATTTACCCAGTCGGTTTTTGGTCATATACACAAATCTTGCATCTATAACTTTTTGTGGCAGGTTGTTCTAGTCATCGATAACTCTGCTGGTGAAGATTGGGCCTATTTCCTTGGCTTGCAGAGCTTCCGAGTATGTTCTCTAACCGTAATCCATGGTTATCGGGAGCAGCTATGAAGACGAATTAATCTTAGTCTACTCTTTTATTTCACCGAGTATCTTGCAGACCTCTATTAGATCGCCGCCGCGTAATTCTGGTGCCAATGACACGCATCATGATATTTCAAGATGCCGCAATGTAGACCTGCAGCTTGTTGTAGGCTACGAGTACGCCTCATCACAGACTAGACTAGAGCGTGTATTAAATGCCAGTGTAACGAGGCATAATAAACTCTGACCGTGCTGAAACGTGCTTATTTCGTGGCCGTGATCGACGGCGTGTTTTGCCTGGCACGTGCGTGTAATAAACAGACGTGAAACGCGTTTCAGCCATCACGCCTGACTGGAGTGAGATTATTATCAAGCGGTTATAACATCGCAGACACTATGTGGTAAGAGACAGAATGACGAATTATTTGCTGCTGTTGTAGGATTATTCTGCCCTTGTGAACAGATTTTTATTTTTTATTTAACATTTATCCAACGAAAACACAGTGGAGTTCGCAGTTAAACATAGCTGAGTGCGAATGTGATAAATCACATCGTATCGGACTTGTTACGGCGGCGTTCTACGATTCGATCAGTCGATCGTGTCCCGTACACTATTGACATCGTCATCTGTCTGTCCGTCCGTCCGTCCGTCCGTCTTTCCCTGTGTATTCCTCTGGCCGTGTGCGGTCGGCTGCGGCTGCTGCTGTTGTCTGTCAATGATGATGTCGCTGTCGTTGTTACGCTGTTATCAGTGCGCCAACAATATGTGACACTCCCCCCTTCCACCCGCCCGCCAGTGTATTGTATTGACACGTTATGTTATGTTACGTCACGTTACACTGCGCGTCGACAGACAAACAGCCGGCCGTGACCAGTCGATGCCAACCAACTGACAACAACTGTATCGCACCAACTTCACAGTAGAGCTGGGCCACTCGGTTGAACGAATCCGATCAGATTCGATTCCGTTGAGATTCAGACCACTTATGAATAGTGAAACCTAACAGATAAATTATATGGTGATGAAACGTAGCCTCTTGCTCAGCGAAAAATACGGGTGTTAAACTAGAGAACACGTTGACTAGTTGAACAATTAAGAAATCGGTTAATTGCGACTTACGAAAATAGCATTGCATGGAGAGTATAGTTGATTTGTGAAATTGCCTGCTTGGCTTGACGCTTGACACTTTTAAGGAAAATTGAAACAATTATTGGTCTAATCAACACGTTTATTTCGATGATTACCCATTACCTGAACTGCAAAACATAGACTTCTCTTACTGCCCGCGGTAGTGACTAGCGACGGAAGCTGTTTTCTGCATCGTCGCTAAGTTTTTTTTCTCTGTTAACACGACAACTCATGACATATTCGTTTTTTGGTTTAGAGTCAATTTCAAGCGCTTGCTGCAAGTTAGGCATGCCCGATACGTCGAATATCTCTCGTGACTTTTTAACAGTTCCGATGTCCTTCCTATGGCATCTAATCCCACTTGAGGTGCAATCGCATCGGAGGAAAAATCAGCTTCTTTCTTTCATAACTCAGTCAAATGATAATCAGTTTGCACGAAATTTTTACCAGGTGTAGCTAAAGAAATAATAATTTAAACTATTTGGACAAAATATGGCTGTTAATTATCTTTTGCTAGTCGTGACGTAATGCTGACGTCATAGTGTGCCGTGAGTACAAACTGGCTTGTTGCAATCGGTGCTGACAGACTTGCTAAATAGCTGCCCTGCGTCGATGTCGATGACGAACGTTATTCATTTCATTGATGACAAACTGTTGAAGTTTTAACATTCTATGGAAAAGCCTCAAAAACGCACAAAACGATCACTTTCACATACTTGTAGGGATAGCTTAACTTCTGCACCTTCCAGCAAAACAGTGCACCAGCACGCACATCTTGCGAGATGGTTGAGTTTTTGGATTGTAAAGCGTCTGATTTTATGCCCCCATGTTGCTTAGTGCTGATACGATAAACATTTTTCATCAGTAAACAAGATAAAGTTCACCATCGAAGCAGGGTAGCGACTGACAGAACCAGTTGAGATAAGCCAGTTTTACTCACGACACATTATTACGTCAGCATTACATCATGACTAGCAAAGAATATTTAACTAACGGCCACATTTCGTTGAAATATTTTAAATCCCCATTTTCTTCAGCTGAGTTATGAAAGAAACAAAAAGAGTGCTTTTTATGAAATACCGTGTAGATTCACATAAATTTACACGCGATATAATATATCAGTGCATAGACGCAGACGACTTACAACTACAGAAGATTGTTTAATGAAGATGTTGCAACCCTAGCTTTCGTCGTTTTGACACAATCAGAGTGTGACAGACAGACGGGCGGACGGACAGGCGCAAGTCCTTTTTGCTGTAGCTAAAACACGGCTTCCTATAGCTTCTATGCTGACGCTCTCTATAAAAGGCATAATTGTAAGAAAAACAAAGAAACAGTGTTTGTTTTTAGACACTAAAATAAACCTGGAGTTTATTTTCATTTTCATTACTTTTTATTGAGCTACTAACAATTACGTCATATATGTAATTAGAGCAGATAAAAGCAAAAAATATTAAAACCGAAAAAAAATTTCGTTTGAAAGGTCAAAGTCAACAGATGTCAGTGTGCTTCTGTGTGTGTAAGCGTACAAGATGAACCTAACTGCATGTGTGGGCAGAGAAGACTTATCCGTGATTACCGTGCTTGACTTACCGCGTGTAGCTGGCGGATTGACTTTGGACCGTCCGCCATTCCGGAATGCGGAATGAGAAATATAAAGGCGCGTACAGAGCGACGGAAATGAAATAAACTAAACTGCCAGTTCGTTTGTTTTGTACAGTCCGTGCAACACAACTGAACCGGCATTTTTAGTTCAATTTAGTTTGTTCGCTCAGTTCACGCCTTAGGAGTAAATTCATCTGCATCCGAGGGTTCCGAGACAAAAAAACGATGTAAGAATGAATAAGTTAAAGCTAAATTTATCGAAAAAACTTATTCCGTTTAATGTAAACAGTTTTCAAATGCAAGCATGCTATACGGTATATCGAATTTACTATTACGGTTTTCAATTTTCGTTAATGTTCTGCCATTGAATATTTCTAAAATTGGAGACTTTAGTGTCAAATATTTTGTTATAGGAAAAAAAATTAACGACACGAAAAATTCTTTTTCCGACAGGCTAAAATTTCAGGTAAGCAGTCGCCCTTCTGTTTCCCTGCCACGACTAATAATGAGGCAAATAAAGGTTTTTTGAGCCGACCGCTAAGCTGTAAGCTTAAAGGTCGGCCCTTTGTCATGATTGTCGTCTGTCCGTCGTCCCTCTGTCCGTCTGTCACAGGTGTACTGTGGCTAAACGGTGCAAGATAGGACCTAGGTTGCTCACTAATCACTATCACTAATAGGAAATGACATACGCACTTTCAAATGAAATGAAAATCATCGACCTTGAATGACCTTCAAGGTCAGTGACAACCAGTACGGTCGGCCTCACTCTAGCGACAGCTGGGCTTCTTGTTTATTTTGCATAGTTGCTTAACGCTATATTTAAGCAGCATATACGTGTATTCAATGCATAACGTTAGCGGAGCTCCGCTGCACATATGGACGCAGATAAAGTTGAAGTTTTTATTCTAGGACTTGGGTGGTCCGCGGTCGACATCAAAGACTCATACCGGAGGCCGATAATATGCCATGTCGACTCCCTGGTGCGCAGTAAACGTTAATGCAATGACTGCCGGTGTCACATTAAAATGTCTCCCCTATGAAAAATTCGCCCAGGAAAAGATACTCACGAATTTCATATGTCTCCCCTTTATTAAAATATCACCGGCCCCATAGAAAGTCTTCCCATTATAGGATCGCTCCCAGAAAAGTCTTTCGTGGCCGACAATTTTTCCGGTAAAAATCCGTCCCGCCCTGGGTGACTTTTCTGGGAAGGGGGGCGATCCTATAATGGAACATCGCGCTATTGTGCACGCGCTAGCCGCGGGCGGCAAATTGCCGAGGCTTATGGGAGATGTCTTGAAATGCATGTGATTCTGTAGATTGCAAGAATCAACGGGATTTCTTCGGCGTAATATACATGTTGTAGTGTGGCCTGGCTTGAAGAGTGGTCCCGTTATGAAACAAATCTTGTCGCCGCATTACCGTGGTAATGTCAGTAACGTCGTTGGTCGCATCGACGAAGTTAATCGACGTCGGGCCCGGTTAGTACTTGGATGGGTGACCGTCAGCAGAATGGTAAAACATATCGGTAATTTGGTATACATGTAACCAGACTTCCAGGTCAACTCAGCCTGGCCATCCTTTCATGGGTAGGTGCAATGAGAAGCTGGAGCATAAACAGGCACACCGCGCGATGCACTCCAAAATATCAAAAGACCAGGTCACTTACTGCACACCAAAAACACCAGAAATGATGTGGGCAAAGAAAGGACAATTTTTTTTAGTTACGTTCGGCATTTGTTGTCTAATTATCATTGCTAAGATTATTTGGCGAAATAAATATGTATTTTTCGTTTTCTCAGCGTGACCAGTTGTATTGCACTTTCGATGAACGTGCGCGGTAGATATGGCATTGGCCAGTTATATGTTCTCAGTCACGTTCGCTGCAAGAGATCAATGTCACGCATAACAATAGGTCTGTCTGCATGCTGGACCGGACCAGCTGTCCTGCAGCCGAGGTCCTGTGAGACCAGAGTGTCAGCGTATAATACGCTTGGATTGTCTGTTTGTCAGAGCGGCCAGTCCAGTAAATCACCGCTTACATACAGACCCACTTCGTGCCAGGCAGTCCTGGCTGGCGCTTCCCTCATCGCATGACGAATGGCATCGCAAATGTGACGAATGCATTTTGTTATATTTTATCATAATTTATTGTAGAAAATTTGTTATTTATAAGATATGGATGGTAGACCTATTGCTCATTTGTACACTCCATATATTGCTCTATACATGTCAACATGGTAACTATTTGTAATCCAGCGATTGGAATAATAAAACTTATTTGTTTACTTTTCTGGGGAGGAACTTGCGTTTTATAGGCAAAAATACGATAAAAATCGAAATGCTAAAAGACGTGACATTTTTGCTTAAAGTGTTGACTTAACTCCAATAATATTAACGGTTATACAAAATCGTTAGGGCCTATACAGCTTTTCACAGTTCACCATCAATTTATCAATTATTTCGATCATCATACCAACGTATACATTTATTGGCGATTGAGTGGCTATAATAAATGTCCTCGTACTAACTTCGCATTTCTTTGCGTCCTTAGCACATTTCTTTGCCTGTACGTGTTTTATTGGCTGAATCAAAATTAATGGCAGCTTATTAGTCCTGGATGTGCCGCGTACATCAACATAACACTCGGCGTTTCGGAGTCGAGTAGGAGAGCTTTAACGCCAAACACCAGAAATCTGGAGCATCGCGCGGTGAAAAAAGCGCGCATTTCTGAGCGAAACGGCGATATGAGTGCAAAAAGCGAAAAAACCCACTTTCTCGAAACTGATGAATTTTGATCCACATATTTTGACACACTTGGAAAGCCCGTGGGCTAGGCTACATGATGCCAAAAAATTGTGGGCCAAAGTTTAACAAGAAATTTGAACTAAAACTCACGAGACGCGCGAAAGCCTATAGCAGTTTCTGTTCGCAAACTGCCAGTCTATCTCCAGCTGTTTTCACGAAAGACTGGCCAACAACGGTAAAATAACGACATTTACGGGGTACCGTTCTTTGATGCCCTTGTGCTCAGGTTTCCTTGAACCTAGAAAATCGAGACTTAGACCGTCGTAATCTACGTTCAATGCTCAACATTTCACATGCAGCTTGTCTATGTCTATCTCAATTGGTTTCAGCGCAATTCGCTCTTGAAAAGTGTCTCGCAGCCCAAAATCGCCAAAAAATCTATAAAAACCCCTATTTAAGCGTTCAAGGTCATCTAAGGTCATTGGAATTAATGGCAATCGAGAGCCAGTGTACGACTTCCTATTAGTGATTAATAGTAACTTAGGCCCTATCTCGCACCGTTACTGAGATACAGCGACTTATTGGCCAAAAATCGCAAATTTTGCCCACCCCCTCTCATTTAGCGCCCTCGTTCGGGGTAACCCCCTTCGAATTTATGAAAAAGCTTTACGGTTCTTGAAACTAGAGTCTTCCAGGCAGCTGATGGTGAAGATTTGGCAATCCTAACTTGCACCGTTTTTGACTGATACACCCGTGTGACGGACGGACGGACAGAATTGCGATGGCTAAGACGCGCTGAAAGCAGTAGCTGCTTTCGCGCGTAAAAACGGCAGAGATATGGCGATGGGGCAAAAAACGGAAAACCCCCACTTTCTCGAAACAGTTGAACTTTAATCCACATATTTTGACACTTTTGGAAAGCCCTCGGTCAAGGCTACAAGACGCCAGGAATTTATGGGCCAAAGTTCATAAACGGCGGAGATATGGCAATGGAGCGAAAAAACTGATGAAATTGACGGACATAAAGTTAACGGACATAAAAATGCAAGACATGTTTCAAGTGGCTGAATATATAGGCCTATATTTTGTAGACTTTGGTTTATCATTGCTCACCCGCAGCTAATTTTAGATTGATGTTTCGTCATATTTTATGCATTTCAACATATTATACATATAACTTACTTTGCAGGGCGACTTGTGTTCTGCCGTTGTTTTAAAAAGAATTGCACATTGCATTGTAATGTAATTTATTTTCAAACGATATAATATCTTGTCCTCCAATTTTATGTTTGTCAATTTCATGTCTGGACACTTGATCCATCACTTTCACGTCCGTCAAATTCATGTCCAGCATTTTCAGTCAACCCGCTTTTGGTCGTGAGGCGATCGCTCCCTCCCCTCCACCTCCATGAAGTCTAATAGCCCGTTTACACGATCAAGCTGTTTTCGGCTCGACAAGCTGGCTCGACAAGCTGGCTCTAGTTAGCTGGACGAGGCAGCTCGATGTTTGCTCGATCGTTTAAACGGGGTATAAGTCAGCAGCAGCAGCAGCGTTGGCGCCAGCTGTTAGCAGCCAGCGTCTGCAGCATGCCACCAGTATGCAGTGGCATAGGGACTCTGAATGATAGTATAAGCAGAGATTGAGAATTAGCTTCACAGTCGCTGCATATTCGTGCGAATTCGTGCGTCTATGAGTGAAACGGGAAAGACTGGAGATTGGATTTTGCCTGCCTGACGTACCGCCGTAAATACTGGTAAATACTGTCCGCGGTAGCAACGACGGTATTGTTTTCAGCATCGCTACTGAGGTTCGTTTTCTTCTCTGTTTTTTTCTGCTATTTCAATAATGCATGAACCGTTGCACTTGGCTTGGGCAAAATTTGCGTGCGCACGTCTTTGCAACCGCAAGAAAGCTGTTCAATTTCAAGATTATACGTTATATAGGAGCCTATATAAAATCAAGATGACAAAACCGGATTTTCTGATCATTTACCATTGCGACATAAGACCATGCTGTTAAAAGCAATGCAAGGTATAGGCAGGCCAGGCACCTCGACGATCGGACGGTTTCACTAGCTCCACGGCGCTGTCCAGTGCTTCATTTCGTTTTCGAGCAGCATTGATAGATTATGACAACGACGAAATTTCACTATATACAATATAACAGCATAACGATTTCGTAAATTCTAAATTCTGTGGGGGTTAGATTGGGTCACGCGGTGCCGGTAGAATTTGGTCTGATGTCCCAAAATGCGGTGACACACAGAATCAATTTGTATCTGCCTAGTTCAGGCATGGCCTGGCGCCGGTCATTACTAACTGACAGACGACAAGATGGCTAGCTAGAGGCTTAGTTCCAACTAATTCTACCCAACTAATCGTCTGTCTTGACCGTCAACGGCCAGATTAAAGGCGCGTACAGAACGACTTAACTGAATCGAACTGTAGGGCCCTACTAAACTGACCAATGTGCGATCAGGGAGAGCCCATTGGTCATTGGTTAACGCGTATGTGCGCGTAGTCACGTAGTCACCGACGCCGTTAGACGGTGCCGACTGTAATGCATTACTGCTTGCCTACTGGTCAGTTAGTCAAAAACTGGCCTACTGAATTCTTTAGCGGCTCAGTCAAGTGCCTCAGTTTCCGCCACTGGCTGACATTGTGGGGGGTATATTCAAACACTCAGCAGCGCTCTAGGGGCGTGACTTTTCATTCCTATCGTAATACCCGGTACCATTAGTCTACTCATTCTGTTATTATTCTCACCTTGTCTTTTTTCAGTTCATTCTTTCTCTGTGTCACACCACTGATTTCAAGAGATTGCTGTAGCAACATATACAAAATTCAGTGACATTGTTCACTCTAAGTATTGCACTTACTTACTTAGGCCTACTTACTTACTAAAACATGTGAGTTTAGTTTAGCTCAGTTCAGTTCAGTTACGTCGCTCTGTAGGCGCCTTAAGTCGGTGACTTGGCGCTGTGACACACGAGCAGAAACAACATTAGTGCTCGGTCTGTCACAAGAGCGGCTTACGGCGGGCGTGGGTTGAAAAAATAGGCGGAACGGTATTAAAAAGTGTTTAAAGTATTTAAATGTTATTTAAATATTCAAAGTATTTAAATACTTTACAACACTGTCAGCTCCATATATAACATTTTGGACGATTTTATTTGCGACAAGAGTAATATTTTCGGACAATTTTTCGACTGCCCACTTTCTGCCCCGACGCCAGAGCGTATGTCTGAATACCTGGAAGTGTTTTTAGGTGAAAACGATCGACGTTAAAGCGACTTCAGCTGCAGTGTTAGATGCTACCGCACTGGCCGCCGGTGAATAATAAATGAACAGCGTCGCAGTAGGGCAGTCCATGCGGCCCGTGGCGACTGGCGTTCACGGTTTCCTCGCAGTAATTAATATCCCGGTTACACGATCCAGGAAACGTCCATCAAACATCGAGCTGGCTCGTCCATTATAACATATAGCAGCAAAACTTCCAGCAATTAGCTCGTGTATTTTGAATGCATTTGCTGGACGTTTGCTGGATCGTGTAAACGGGGTATAAAGCGGCTTCTTCGCAGTTTCATTTAATTTAATCGCGTTCAGTGCGTCGCAATCCATACCGTTCGGACTCGCATACACCCTGGGCAGCTGCCAGTAAGCTAGTAGTGATAAATGTCCCCGTACCTTAAAAGCAGAAAAAATAAAAAGCGACAACGAGAACAAATTTACATCCAGCATGGAGATTAAAGTACACGCAAATTCTGCAAAAAAGGCGTTTTAATATGGTTTAAGATACAAGGATATCGCGCACGTTTTTCGTCAATTCTCGTGCGTAAATCACAAAAGCAAAAGATTTGAAAATTAAAATACCTCGTCAGTTAATGTCTGAGAAATGCAGCACATTCTAGTACAGTGGTCATGTTTATGGTTAAATAGATGCATTTAAAGTATTCACTTTTTGTTGTGCTTAATCAGATTGAAAACGACGACAAACGGTCATAAATTTTTTGAAAAAATATGTGGAATATAGGTCTTTCTCTTGCCCGGAAATGTAGTACGAAAATTTTTTGGTCGGAAATTTTAGTCAATTTGGGACTGAAAAACCATTTTTCGACAAAAAAGTTAATGTTGAAGTTAAAATTTTGAGCATTTATTTTCAACTGTACGTCGGACTTTGGTCGAAAATTTGCAGCGCAACTTTCTCCCCTGCCTACTTTTATTTGGCTCAGGAAACCGTTGAGTTCATTTATATATTCTGTTTTTTTCTTATGTGCAGGTCGTAAGTAAGTAGGGGGTCGACGAACCGTCAATGCCTGTGCTGACACCTGGCGTCATCAAGGCGGAATCGCGTCCATTCACATTGGCAGCTACGCTAGAACCCGACATCGAGCACCTGCGTCGTCGCCATGGCAACGCTTCGACGTCACAGCTCTGCTTCGCTCTCATTGGTCAACTCAATCTACCCTCATCATCATCATCTTCATCATCTTTGTTGCCCTTGTCTCAGCTCAACTGTTCGTTGTTGAACTTCGATGATGACGTCAGCAAGGAGGAGCAGGTCACGTCGTGGTTAGTCGGCGCCGACCCCGTCTACTACCTACTTCCGGTCGTACTAATCGCCGGCATCGTCTGCGACACGCTCTCGGCCTCGCTGCTCGCCCGGCTGCTGTTGCTAAGGACGCGTTGCCATGGCGACGTGGTCGTCGTGACGTCATCAAACGTCTATCTGCTGTGGCTGGCGGTAACATGTGACCTCTGGCTGGCGTGCACGGCGGTCCGCGCTCTGCCTGATTACGTCATCGGTCACGTGAGCACCGATCACATACAATGGTTGGACGGTTATGCAGCAGCCGTCAGCGAGTGGTTGTCATGCACATGTTTGTGGCTGCTGTTGACTATGAGCTTGAACGTAGCCATGAATCTGTCTGGAAGTGACGTCACTTGGAAGCCGAGAAGCGAAGAAGAACATCAGCGACAGAACATCGTCGAGAACAACAGCAGCTCTAATCATGTTCAGCATCATCATCATCATTATCAGGAGCAGCAGCAGCAGCGTGTCTCTCAGTACGGTGCTTGTTGTCGTCAGATGTTCGTCTGTGTTGCTATTCACATCATCTGCCTCGTCAGTTCCCTGCCTCAGTTCTTCGCCTATCAGCTAGTCGACAGTCCGGACGCAGAGCTCAATAGAACTGTGATAGTTTCCCAGCTAGACAAGCACCTGATCTCATCCTACGAATACTTGGTCGTCTACTACTGGTACACGGTTTGTCTAAGCGTTCTGCTTCCTGTTCCGCTTTTAATCGTCATCGCCATCGTTTTTATGGCGTCTCTGGTACGTAGGTTAAGAACTCGTCACAAAAAGATTCCAGTTAAACCAACAGTTGTCAGTGTCCCGCATGGTGCAAGGGTAAATTCTTCTCCGGTGTGTAACTGCAAAGCGCTGGACTCGTTACGACTACACATTGCGCTGATCATTCTCTACCTGTTGTTTACGTGTCCGCGGTCGACATTGCTGTGTCTTCGAGGCGTCTTTGCCACGAGCGCCAGACGCACCTTATCATCTCTATCGTCTATCGATGGCGACGATATAATCTACGCCATGCTAGAATCATTCAGCGAACTAACGTATTCAATTTACCAAGCCAGCTTGCTGCCTTTACTCGCAAGCTATCATGGCAATTTTCGTCGTTTTCTGATCAATTCGATGTCAGTCTGTTGCTGTAATCGTTGTAGTTGTTGTTCACGGCGTCGTTCGGCGCCGATCAACGACAACATTCCCGTTGTCATGGCAACGACAACATTCCGGTTGCTATAACAACTGCAACTACGACAACGCACGCCAGTGTCAGGAAGTCGGTCAAGTTTGACATGCAAGCGGTCGAGTTCGAAGTTCATTATTAATTGTATCACCTGTAATAAACGACTGTAAAACTGGTCTTTGAATGTTTAGCACAAAGTGTTTACCCGGTACCTAAGAAAAAAGAAAACTGCATTTCATTCCAGGCAAGGAGGAGTAAAGAGTGAACTTTACTGTAAAACTTTGCTACACAAACTGGTTCAAGATTGCAAGTCTATTTTGCTACATGGTTTCATATTCAAACAGGACGGCACACCAGCCTACACGGCAAACTGACTGCCGTTCAGGGCATTCAGTTACGTTGCTGAAATAAAATCACAAAAGTGTTGCACAAACTCAGTGTTTTGTAGCCTAAAAGTTCTAACAACACAATTTTATACATCATGGTTGCGAGTGAACAAAGGCTATTGTGGCCAGTGACAAAAACCAGATGAGCTTATGCTTGCGCACGTAACTTTCCATTCGTATTCGCAAACGCCCAAGTTACGAGTTACGACAAACCATGCCTCCTTCGTCGAAATAATGATGCTATACGCTATCAAATGCAATTTTAAACGGTGATATAAAACAAGAAAGAACGAAAATGATACCAATGTAACGGTAAAGATCTTAAAGATTTAGCGCATGCTGTGATCGTAATAATTTTACTCGAGTTTGAAACAGAAGTTAGCTACAATCAATAAAATCTGAAAGCCATGTGCCGTTTAGTCATATTCAAACAGTTCTATGAAGCACAGAAATGTATCAATATCACAGTGATCACAGACAAGTAATTTGAACAAAACTCATGTGACGCGCGACATCAAACGTCCACCAAATTTCGACAAATGCACGTCATCTTGACACGAGAGCAGGGTTAAGAAAACTTACAGTTTTTGTGCAAATAATAACTGAGTAGTTACATATAAAGATAAAACTATCGTGTCCAATTTCAACAATACAACGTAGGCTATTTGTCGAAGTAAATACAAAATGCGACAAATATTATATTAGTTGCAAACAATTAATTTCGAAAAAATTTGTATGAGATTATTAATTTGATATCATCTGCTAGTTAGCTAAACTGGTGCATTGATAATGATAAGGATGATGATAGAGTGGTTTCTGCAGATAAAATGGCAACATGCGATCACAAAGTAAATGTCTTTCACTAAGCGGCCCACGTGTAATTCGATTAGTGCCCGCTAGGAGGCGTGCGTGAAACAATTAGACCAATTAGCCGGAGACGTTATTAAGTGAGCTGTTGCAGCTGCAATATGTATTAACAATCACTATATGCGGGCGTCCCAAAATAGGCCACATTACAGTTACTGCCCGTCTGTCTGTCCGTGCGTCTGTCCCTCGGTTACTAGCAGGCCAAACGCGTTTGATGTAATTTACGGCTAACACGCAAATGAATCATTTACGTACTTTAATCGATCAGTCAATAAACCGCAGTGTAGAATATAAAACGTGAGCTAAAAAGTAGCATAAGCGTAAAATAAAACCGGAAATGACGTGCAAATTTATAAAAAAAAAACAACATGGGGCTGTATAATTGGTCTGCGTTGCTGCAACGAAGGGCAAAACTAAAAATTAACAGTGTGTCGGTCGGTAACAACAGTGATCTCAACACTTTTTATAGACATTTTTGTTTACTATGTATAATAAAAAATGTATAATGTCCACATAAATAGGCCCACAACTTAACTAGGCCTAAACATGACTAATAATGTCGTTTGCAGAATTCACATTAGCAATTGGTTAAATTTAGTAAGAAACGTCGCAGTAGCCTATTCGTCACTTGTTAATTTAGTTCAAGGTCACCTGCCTCGCTCGAAAGTGCAGATCTATGGATTACAATACCCTGGATTTTACACTTTTATTTGGCCTATAATTATATATTATTCAGCAGCACATTGACACGCAGTCAGTGTGATGCGGGCAATATCACCTTTTGTAATTTTTGCTGTTTTCGATGTGCAAGTCCTTGAATGCTGCCGTTAACAATTAAGTGTATAAACTAATGTTTTGTACATTTATATCTTCTATAAGTTAGGCTGCAATGTTACTTGAAGACAGGTGAATATCGACCGTTATCAGATCGAGATTTTACCTTCCATCGTCATCATCATCTTCGTTTATTACGCGCAACAGCAGCTACTGCTGTAGCGCGTCTTAGCCATCGCAATTCTGTCCGTCCGTCCCTCCGTTCGTCCGTCTGTCACACGGGTGGATCAGTCAAAAACGGTGCAAGCTAGGATCACCAAGTCTTCACCGTCATCTGCCTGGAAGACTCTAGTTTCAGGATCAGTAAATTTTTTTCCATAAATTCGAAGGGGATTACCGCGAACGAAGGCGTTAAATGAGAGGGGGTAGAGCAAATTTGCGATTTCCAGACAGAGCGAGACAAGTTATGCCCTCTGTTGAGTACAGGTAAAGCACTATAGATAATTAGCCGCCGGTTGTCTGGCGCCCTCTGGCGACTGATTTTGTTTTACTTGGCTTTCAAACATGGACAGCTGTTGCGCGTTCCCCTTTGCGTTAGCTGGAATTCTCTTGTTATTGAAGTTAACGAATGCAACTTGTACGAACAGGTAAAAAACTGATAGCAGATGCACATTATTTGGTAGATTAAAAGTTATAAATGCACTAATATTACAAAAACAATAAAGAACAAGAATGACGTCTAATTAAACCTACTGTCTTTTTATCATGCACACAATGAAGTTCCGATCAGTTAGGCCTACATGTAAGTACGAAGTTCTGCAAATCAATGACTTGTTGTCTTTGTTTGGCTGTAACCAAAAACACCGAAAGCATTAGGCCAAAACCGACTGTGCCGACAAAAGTGCCTACAACAAAATTTTTGATTAAAAATGAAATTCGTACACTCAGGCCTATTAGTTTCTATACATAACCTGCGTACGCTAGCGTATAATCGATGCAAATGGCACAGTGCCGAAAAACGCCACGCTGTAGGTGAAGACGCATTAGCAGACGATAACTGTATATGTGTGTGAACAAACGATCCATACTAATAAAAAGTTAAAATTTCTGACAACAAAAACTTCTCAGAAAACCCATCTGTGCTGGCGTGTTTCGTTTTTGCTATATTTAAATAATTCAGCTGAGAGCTGCAGACTGCGCCAGCTGAGTGAGTTTCACCTACAATCGCTACCTGAAAATATTAATGTCGAAAATATTAGAACCGTGTCGTTTAGCAGGTTATGTGATAGGTTTTAGCTTTTTGGTCCGTATACATTCTGCTGCAGAGTTGCATGCATGTCCGGCCACAATAGGCCTATAATAATAGAATCCTGTTTCCACTGTGTAAATGTATACCAGCAAAGATTTAATTAGCTATCGACTTGACACAACTGGTGTATTATTTTGATCGAGGTGTCAAAGAAATCGTTTGTAGCCTACAGGTGCACTTCTGTTGATTTGCACTATTACCGACGACGCAGAATAACAAATAAACGTACTCCAATTTCCAACCTTTTTATATAATATTTACTATCAACACCTGAAATGTAGAATATCAAATAAAAATATGCCTATGACATTGAGCCCATACGAGAGTCCCATTTTCAAAAAATTAAGCTATACTCGTACTATTCGTAAACAGATTTAGTGGCAGCAAACGTACGTAGGCTACTTCATATTGAAGCTGATTGTTCGACACAGTTAATTAGCGCTAAAAACGAACAAAATACAGCAAAATTGCTTTTAAAAATTGAAGTAACGTATGACAAAAAAATTTTTGTTTTAGAAAAAATTTTGTTCTTTTATTAGCTCATTGTTTTTTTTAAATTTTGTTCAAAGATTCGTTCGTATTTTCCCCTCAAGCTTTCAACTATTTTTAGGCGCATTGAATAACCGAGTGTCCCACAAATGAGAAAACAATAATGGCGTCGTTCCTAATTTATGTTCATCCATAAAACGAATCGCGGGCTTTGCGACCGACAGCTCAAACAATCTAAGCCAACAGTGTATCCCGTTCCTACGATTTATACACCTCACTTATCCAGGGTTTGCTGGCCAGCGCAGTGCAATGCAACAAAACTACGTTGTTATACTTTTTTCAAGTGTAATTAATTTGTAAACTGAAATTAAATTGCGTGGTAGTGCTAGGGTTCTTTAGTTACGCAAACTTATTCCATGGTACACAGTCGCCAAATCAATGCAGATTTAATACAGTGTATAATTATATAGACCTATAGCTTGTTCGAATAATTGCTGGCCGTTTGGCTTCGTTGGTGACGTCGGCGGTCGCAACAACGAAGTTAATCAACACCAGGTCAGTACTTGAACGGGTGACTGACGGGTAAAACGTAATACCCCGTTTACACGATCGAGCAAACATCGAGCAGACATCGAGCAAACGTAAAGCAAATGTATTAAAAATACACATGCTAATTGCTCGACGTCTGCTCGACGTTTGCTCGATGTTTGCTAGCATTCATCCAGCTAGCTCGACGAGCTATGGTAATTAGCATGCTTAGGAGGGCGGGCGGGTTGTAATTAGAAGACATATATAACACGTGATCAGCTATGCGATAAGCCTAGGCCTACATTTGAGCCAGGGAACGGGGTTCCATCAGGCCTGCTTAATGTTTGCTCGATCGTGTAAAGGGGTATAAAACACAATCATCGAGCAGACATCGAGCAGACATCGAGCAAACGTCGAGCAAACATCGAGCTGGCTCGTCCAGCTAACATATAGCCAGCTTGATCGTGTAAACGGGGTATAAATCATCTCGGTATGTAACCAACTGCCCAAGTCAACTCAGCCTGGCCATCCCTCCGGGCATACGTGCAACGAGTACCAACGAAAGCTGCAACGTGGACTGAACAAGCACACCGCGAGATGCATTAACGTCGTGGTCTGACAGTGTAGACCGGTGTCTAGCTCAGTTCTAAGGAAACGGAGATCAGCGCAATATCCTCTGGGCTTCGCAGCTCGAAAAAGGCTTTACTAGTTAATTTCACGCTGTTTGAAGTAATTTGCTCAAAACTGTAAAAATACATGACATCTGCTGGGTGGTCCATAGAGTAAGTATGTCTCTGATTTTTGTACATTATTACGTTTATCAAATAGTAATCGGTAATTACTTTCGTGGTAAGTTAACTTGAAATACACCAATCATCACATCCTGAACAACGATCAATGCAGTTCTGACAGAAATTTAAAGAATTTTGTATTTTTTGATCCTCTCTGCGCATGATTACTTTAATTAATTCGGCACCTTGCATCCGTCTAGCATCCGTATCTTTCGTGTCGTAACTTTTACTTACTTATTTACTTTCTTGCTTATCCTACTTAGCTACAAGTAATTCGGTTTTAATCCGTGGCGATGTATCAATGGGCATTAACTGGCACTAAAGCTGGATTTAAAACCGCTTGAACGTAAGCACGATCTGCTTGCGTTTAGACATTTGTAATTGATCAAAGGCCGATCAAGGCGAAATGCAGAGCAAACATACTGGGTGACCCAATATCACGCAGACCCCTAAGTTTTAACGAACTCGTAACCCGGAGCAGGGAGAGCTGGCTAAATTTTCGGCTGTAAAAATTGTCGCAAAAACCTTCTTATTCAGAATTATCGATCCAAAAATGCAAAATTTGGCGCTGAAAACCATCCATTTTGTACAAATCTAAGGGCAACATTAAAATTTTGAGCACCCATAATTAACTTATCAAAAATTTGCAGCTGTCTGTTTAATAAAAAGCCCAGCTATCGCTAGGATACCCGACAATACTGGTTGTCAGTGATCTTTAAGGTTATCCAAGGTCGACGATTTTCATTTCATCTGAGAGAGCATAGGCCCCTATGCCACTTTTTATTAGTGGCCCTGTCTCTCATGGCTAATTATTCGTGTAAAAGTTTTCCCCTGCGACCTAAAGCTTAGCCACAATACATTCGTTAGAGACTGACAGACAGACAGACAGACGGACGGACGGACGACAACTCGTACCAATAGCTCGACCGTTATTTAAGTACAGTAGGTCAAAAAATGCAACATTTTGCTTTACTTATTTTTTTTAAAAAATCACAATGCCGCTGAACATACTTTATTATATCGACCTATTTTCAGAATTCGGTCATTACGTATGCCTAATTTGCTTTGCAGTAAATTTGATTATACACAACCCATCGCTTTCGCCCAATCCCAGTGTGCGTCGCTACACTACCTTGTGAAATTTATCCAGCTTTAGAATAAACTTAAGTGAGTAGCAAAACAATATTCAGTAAAGCCTACTGGAAAGCTGACTATATTTCACGACAATGTTTAGGTTGCCATGGTTCGTGTGGGCTGTGGGCCTATTCTGATTTTACTGCAGATTTGGCTAGAAATTTTTTTTGGACAAAAGGTTAATAATATATGTCGTATGCCTCGGCTTAGGCTAAGTTTTCATGGACAATTTCGTGCTTTAATAGGGGGTCTGGTGCGACGCCTATACACCGTGTCTCAAAAAACTGTGCCACTTTTATTTTTTTTGAATAACTTCACGAAACATGAGCCGATTTTGATAATTTTCGGCACGCAAAATCTTGACACAACTTTACGTCAACAGCTTTAGTTATTTAAGGACTGTACATTGAAGAGGTGAAATAACGCATCAACATCGAGTGAGACGCTCTGGGCCAGCGGTTACTGAGCGCGCTGTTGGCGAGCGGCGTCAACGTCTAGGCGCTTGCGTTCCCGCTGAAGGAGAACATTTTGAGCACATGCTATAATAAAGATGATCTGCTGTGACACCGGTGACCTTTTGAAAAATAATAACTGTTACTCGTTTTGTTGCTATTCTGTTAATCATTTCTGAGGCGATGCATGCGCTACCCAGTATGAATTCATTGTTATAAACGGCCAAACTACTACTTCCGAATTTCACAAGGTAATGTATCGACAGTATTAAGGCGATGTGGTCAAAACTGCGTACAGTTGTTTCTTGATTTTGCTTGCCAAATATTGTCAAAATCGGTTAACGTTTCGCAGAGTTATTCAAAAAATAAAAGCGGCACAGTTTTGTTTGAGACACGGTGTACAACTGTACATTGTAGCCTATTGCAGCATATACGTGATGTTGAAGTACAGTATAGACCTGGTAAATCTTATTAAGTATTTAATGTTCATTTTATGTGATTGCACCGGACTGAATGCCAATCAATTATGCCGCATTACAGATCGTGCCCGTCCGTTCGTCTGTACGTCACGTACTGGCTTATAACTGAGAAACAAAAACGCTCACCAAAGCCAAAATTATCGAAATTATCGAAAATGTTGTTTTTTGTTGTTGTTTTAGTTTTTTTCGCTTATTTTTGCCTTTATCCCCCGCAAATCCCGTCAAATTTTTATCGCCTGTTTTTTTCAGAATACAGATAGTTACAGCGTAATAACAACGTTATGAACAGTAAGCTTGCTATTGCTAAGCGTAGTGTTTCGTCGCCATGTTCGTTTTCAACAGTTTGACAGATTGCAAACTCGCATCATAATACAACAGTACAAATTACATACGAATAACGAAAAAATAAAAGCTAAGAAAACTTGAACAGTTAGTAGCAGTCCGTAAACATCATCTGTTTAAATGGCACTTAAATAATTGCCCAAACACCACCCAAAATATAGGCACGTAGCGTACAATAACATGAACATTTGATGAGTAATTGTACGGTAAGTTTTCGCTTCCTTTCGATCACCGTCTGCGGGATTTGGATATCCATGGATCTCCCTTTCCCTCAGTGTTCCGCCCCCAGTGAACGACTGTAATAAATCGTCGAGATTTTCAGCGGATGTTGACACAGCAAGTTAATGAAGTTTTCTGTGAGGGGGAGATAATCGAATGGTTCATGTAGTGGACGCATCACGTACACCGGACGTAAATTGAGACTGAGCGGTGATTAAATAAACGAATATACCGCAACATCTGTCTTCGTCAACTCGACCGAAGTCTCCAGAAGTCACGTGACACATAGATAGGCCTGACACGCACAAACTGATGACGTCGCGCGCCGATACAGATCATTCACTTTCGTAGGCCTGTTGTACAGCAGTCTACAGTGAGCTAACAGATCTTTCACAATATCAGAGTCATCATTTTTCGAAATATCACCATCATCATTATTCTCAATAAATTCACTGTCCTGCTGCTAATGTGCGCATTTGTTTACAGCCATGGTTAATATAAGAGGCCTACGATTACTTTTCGGCATAATATACTCCTTTTGTGTTATTCTTAACACATAATACGCTGTTGTAGCTGTTGGCCTTTGGAATTTGGATTAACGAGTTGCATTGTTTTTCATTCAAAACAAGCCGTAGCCAGGATTTGACAAAATGAGAAAAAAGATTTGAAATTGGGGATATGTGTGGTCCAAAACTAAAAGTAAACTCCTGGTAAACGGAAAACGTATTCAAAGTTTTGAGATATAACAAAACAAATAGTGACAGGCGTTATCGGTCATCAATGAAATTTTTTTGCCCTCCGTTCGTAAAATGTTTTTCTCGGTTTTTGTCTTCGGGCAACATTTTTACGAACCGCTGGCAAAAAAATTTTAATGCTGACCTCGACGCCAGTTGCTGTTTATATAGTGTTACTTACGCTAGTTTTAAAATCCCAAATTGATTAATTGATTGACTAATAGTAAAAACTTTTATATCAATCTGTTTGTGATTGTAACTGTGTGCAATATTTTAAGTAACAATTTCGGGACAATTACAACGCAAAACGAAATCAAATACAGGCATTGCATATTCTTACATCAAACGAAGATAGACGTTTGCTCAATTTTTACAGGTGTTTAAAAACTGCAAAAAGCCCATGTTTCTTATTTTAGGTTTTATATGTTTTTTTATAAATTTATTGTTTAAAACTTTTAACTTAAAAACAACAAAAAAGATACCTTAGAGACGACCACGCATGCAGAATTTGGTTAACATCGGGCGACGGAAGGGGTATTTTGCGAAAACGGTCAATTTTGGAGTGTTTGAATTAAAAATGTATGTGCGTAAATATTATAGGTTTGTATGTCGGCAGCAAGGTAACGCGGTGCTTCAGAAGAGACTGGTAATTAGTCTGCACTGTTGTAAGAAGACGCGGTAGACAGACAAGACTCACGCCTCTAGGGGCCTATACGTGAGTCAACACTACAGTGTATACTCTGCATATTCATTCACAGACAGTGCTAAAATAAATAATTATATCGACAACCAGACGCTAAGACGTGGACGATATTTTTAGGTTTCTGACCGCTGCAAAAAATCAAGCAATCTATGCCAGAAAAAAAAGAAAAGAAGAAAAAAAGATATCTTTGTTAAAAACCGGTTACACCGAAACGCTATAAACCTTTTTTCAAGCTTATTTAGCACATCTGCTAAAATAGGTTAGAGGCTAGGCTTCACAGCCACAGCGTATATCGCCTTTAGATCTTCACAAGAAACCGGTCGCAGAACTGCGAAGTTACATCAAAAACTGCCACCTCCAAGAACTAGAAATTTGGGGCCGGGCCCAACGTGAGGGCTTTCCGCGCCGTGAGTCCGATTGTCTTGATCCACGGATGCTGATTCGTCAAGCAATCGATTATAAATGTGATAAAATGTCAATCTTTCCAAAACCCTTCAAGGGATTTTGCTAAAATTTGGCGTCAATTGTTTTAAAGTAAAAATCGTCCTTCCCCCAATATTGGTCTTAGTCCGCTGTCCGGTTTCGAAAGGGATGTGAAAAATAAAAAAAATTGAGCTAATGCTCATGAGACACGCGAAAGCCTATAGCAGTTCCGGTTCAGTAGTTTAGCTGAAAATTTGGGTGTTCACGCTATGTTAATATAAAATACCAAATTCCCTATCTAGATCGCATAACGATAGTTCCGTGGCGCCGCCTTGTGAACGATATAGAATTGTGTCGCAAACCGAAATCGCCAAAAAATCTATAAAACCCCCTATTTTGGCGTTCAAGGTCATTCAAGGCCATTGAATTCGGCGCTAATGGAGAGCCAGTGTACGACTTCCTATTAGTGATTAATAGTAACCTAGGCCCTATCTCGCACCGTTATGGTTTTCTGTTACTACGTTTCTGTTAAGCCTAATAAGAGCTGGTACGTCGTACGGGCACACATTAAGCGCTGGTAATAGCCGCAATAGCAAAGAGGCCCATTTTATCGATTACTAGCGATGGTCCTATGTCATCGGATCGAATCACAAATCATCGTAACTCAGCGCGCGCCCGCCCACTAGTCACATGACTAGTCACGTGACGGCCGGTGACGTCACAAGCAGCGGTGATAACGCAATTAGTTCTAAGTATGATTGCGGCCTGGCTAGCGGTACGCAAGAATTCCGGCACCGCATTAATTATGTAGGGGCCTTACCTCCTGTCTGTCCGGCCTCGTTATAGCTTCGACAATGTGATTTCTACTCAGGCAGATGTACTACTAGGCCGCATTACGGCTCTTGCCTGTCCGCGCGTCTGTTCGTCCGTCTGTTTGCCAGTGCCGTATTCCTACAGACTTATAACACCAGCACGCAGCAAAAAGCCCAGCTGTCGCTAGGGTGGGGCCGACCGTACTGGTTGTCACTGACCTTCCAGGTCATCTAAGGTCGATGACTTTTAATATCATTTGAAAGGGCGTATGCCACTTCCTATTAGTGATTAATAGTAACCTATATCCTATCTCGCACCGTTTAGCCACAATAGCGCGCACTGGCCTTCAAGGTCATTCAAGGTAATCGATTTACATGTCATTTGAAAGCCAGTATGCGACTTTTTGTTTGTGATTAATAGCAACCTATAGGCACTATCGAGCACCGTTTAGCCACAGTACATCCGTGACAGAGGGACGACAAACGGACATACGACAAGCACGACAAAGGGCCGACTTTTAAGCTTACAGCTTAACGGTCGCCCAGAAAAATGAACAGAAAAGCCAATATTAACGTAAACGTTTCATTTTGTCAAAAGTAACCAGCGGTACGAGATAGAGCTTAGATTACCTACTATTAATTACTAATATAAAGTGGCATACACCCTTTCAGAAAAAAAGTAAAATCATCGACTTTGGATGATCTTGAAGGTCACTGACAATAAGTACGTTTAGTTGTCCTAGCGACAGCAGGGCGTCTTGTTAAAGTCACGACGCCGCTGCCAATTTTCGGCTTAAAATGTCGAAAATCTGGTCCAGATACGTACATCAAACACCTCCGGAGAATGACGCCAATTTTAAGTGAACGCGCCTTGCGCGGTGGCAGTGTAAAAGTGCCCTGGCTGAAATGATTGTGTCCACTCTTTGGCTATCTTACAGTCTTCAGGCTATGAATATCTAAGTCCGGCTATGCCCCGAAACCGGTTGGGAATCGGAAAAGTGATAAATCGCGCACCGGACATTCCCGGAGGAATCACTGGACTGTAAAACCCGGAATCCGGGATTAACATGAGCCCACTACGGACACATAAACACTCGACTTAAACAAACACTGCAGGTTTGTCGTTAACGTTAACGTTGTTATTTTTGTAAAAGAAAATTAAAAACCATTTCTAAATATTGTACAAAAATGGGACGATTTTCTTTTGGTGGCGTGACAACGCAAAAAAACAACATTGTCGTGGCAAGAGAGGGGATGGGGCATCCGCCCCTCCCCTAAATGTTAACCTGTTCGAAAATGTTCGTATCAGGGATGTGCACGAGACCTTCTGAGCCGAAACCGAGACGAGACCGAGACGAGACGTTGCAGCTTCCGAGACGCTGGCCGAGACCTTGAAGCTCCCGAAACTCTCGAGAGTCTCGGGAGCTTCAACGTTTTTCGTGACGTACATGTATGGTGAAAAACATTGACAATGAAAAAAAATTATACGAATTAATTAACTCGCACCATGGTAAGCGCTTTCTATGTGTGATATTGTGAGGTTTTTGCATTTTATTTTGACATCACTGAATATTTAATGGCTTTCACCATAAAGAATTGCAACTGCAGTGCT
>Ga0056128_1001592_pt1 | contig 25672 bp, 9 predicted proteins | sample WorMetLIZISLAND2_FD_71113 | JGI IMG/M metagenome (GOLD analysis project Ga0056128, IMG submission 71113) | Marine gutless worms symbiont microbial communities from Max Planck institute for Marine Microbiology, Germany - Olavius geniculatus... ... | reverse complement strand
AATGTCAACTACTTAGTGCTGAAGTGCGACACGTAGCAAACAGCAACATCCGTACAAAAGCTGCTGATAAAACTCTGGAATTGTCATAAATTACACTAAAAGCGCTAAAATTCACGAAAATTTACGGATTTCACGGAAATCAGCATTTTTCATGGAAGGAGGTCAATTTCACGGAAAATGTCACAGCCGTGAAATTGTGAATTAAGTTGGTCCCTAGCCATGTACTAGATATGGCTGTGATCATCCATACTGGATTCTCAGCTGTACATTTCTCTGGGCAAAACCTTGTCATCTAAGTAGGTTGTCTGCAATGATGTCATGGCCTAGCAGGCAGCAGCCTAGCACTAGGCTAGCAGCAGGGTTTTCAATAGTGGACGTTTGGGCGTAAATACACCCAAAAATTTCAGCCCGTATGCCCAAATTTTAAGACGTGGACGTCACGACGTCCAATTAAAGCAATCTGCTTCGTATTATGTTTATTTGTCTATAATAAACTGAAAATTAACGTCAGAATCCGTTTTCGAATGTTTCGTTGGTTGAAAAAAAATTTCGCTGACTGTCGTGTTTCTGAATACTTCATTTCATGAAGACGAGGCTCGCAGCCGTATTAATTTAGGCCTATTATGTGAACAGTTGTGATCCAGAAACTGCGATCTTCGTTTTGCATAAAGCTAGTAGAATTAGATGTTGCTTGTTTTTACAAGAAAGCCCAGCTGTCGAAAAGAAAGATGCGTTAGAGCCTGTATAGTTTGTTCCACTACTGGCCTTTAAGGTCATCCAAGGTCAATGATTTTTTACGTTATTTAAAAGCCAACAGGCCTATGTGACTTTATTTTGATGGTATCATCGTAGTTTAGCCACAATACCACACGGTTGGCATACCATAGTGGATTATGACCTTTGAAGGTCATCCGAGGTCAATGATTTTCATGTGGTTTGGAAGCCAATATGCAACTTTCTCTTACAATAGCAATTTAGGCTCTATCTCGCACCATTTAACCACAATACATCCATGACAGACAAACCAACAGACAGACTGACAGACAGACGACAATCGTGTTATAGACGTGCTATACCACATAGCTGTAGCGCGTAAAAACCACGACCTGTGTTTTTGGTGTGTAAGTGACACATGTAGTATGGCTTAAGTATTGTTTTGTATTAAGTTTTCTTATAGACCTACTGCATGACTTCCAGGTTTTGTACACTGATGTCCAAATTTTTTAGCCTGGAAGTCATGACGTCCTGAAAATTCTGGTCTATTGAAAACCCTGGCTAGCAGGCTAGCACTGGCCACCTGAGCAGATGACGAGGCAAGACGGCTGTCATTTAGTTAGTGTCACATCGTTATTACAATCGTTTCTTTTGGCAATAGTAGACGTCGTGCAGCATCTGTAGATGAATCAGCAGCTGGGGTGGATTTGGTGAACAGGTTGGAATATTGCTTTTGTTTGAAATGTTGCAATTGGTTATACCCCACCCGGCTGCCAGTTTACTGGCCCAATAATTCTAACGGCAGATCAGCGATCTTGCTGTTAGCACTAGAAAATTGCCAGAGGTAGATCAGGTAGATACATTATTGGGAAAATGGTAGAATTTATAATGTGCCTGGTAAACATAGAAGGTCTACAAACCATGCCATGACACTGTCACGTATTTAAATTGGGCTTATTCAGTATTATATCAGAGTCCATCTCAAGCCAAAGCTGTTTTTTGTAACATGGACTTAGAACTATAGTGCTTTTGAATAAATTTTATTTAACGCTTATTTATTTAACATTTCAGTTCCAACCACAGTCTTAGCAATGCAGTGAAGAAGAAATGTGGCTGCGTTCTTACACTAACAACGAGATAAATGTAATTAGGTAAATGGCGATCTACCGCTAGTAATTTTCTGCTCTCTATTGCGAGATTGCCAATCTACTGCTAGCATTGACCTTATTGGCCATAGTGGATCTATGCTGTGTCTATGACACAGCTTAGAACTAGGCTAATGCACACTGTGTGTTAGTTCAATAATTGTGAGCTCCAGAGAGCTCACAAGAAGGTACCATCACCTTCTGCCGGTTCTTCACAATAATTTAACAATAATATAACTTAGATGTTATACACCATAAACTGTAGTTCTCAAATCCTGATTATTGTGAATAATACTTAGATAATTTAGTAAAAACGTGTATAGTTAATACGTGTACAATTAATATGTTGTAGAATTAACTGCCTCTAGTTGTTGCAGAGTAGTGATTGTGGTTAGTGTTCGTGCTAGCGGATGCTATAAATAATTATTGATTAACTGTTTATAATTAATTGTTTATGTAATAAAATCAAAAATCCAAATATACCCCAAATATTAGCTAAAAAGGGGTAGCACTAATTGCTGAATCGGTGCCTTTTTGGGCCTCATAGTTTGCAAAAATGCCATTGGCGCCAGATGAGCCGAAATCACCTAAACAGTCATCTGCATTCTGCATGTGCACTAGCTTCACAGACCTTCATAAATGTCACTTTTTGTCTGTCATATGAGTTATTTTTGTTGTGCAAAAGCCTTAATGAATAAGCCACACTTTTGTTCCATCTTCTAGTATCCTCCATCGGCGCCGATTCGGCCGATTCAGCAATTATTGCTACCCGCTAAAAATAGCCAATAATTTTTACTGTTGTGTATTGTTTGTAGTTAACTGCAATTTTTCTGTGAAACAATATTTTACGGCACTCACGCCCTTGGTTTATGACCGTTCGCCAAGTTTAGTACAAGACTGACCACGCCCCTATTATATTTTCATGCCTTACAGTCACTACAGAAACAACACATATTAAGTAACATACTTTTAGCTAAAAACCGTTCTTCGTGCAAAATACACACTGCATTCAAACACAAAAGCGTAGCTTCTAGCAACGAATACAAAGTAAATGCCATTTTATTGACAACAAAATGCCAACAACACAACATAGAATATAAATACTATGTGATCATGTGCTCTATCAAATTTTTGAAAGTACCGATTAAACTAAACTAATACTAAATCGGGCGCAGGTAGCTTGCAGTGCATCATAAAATCGTTACGGTACTAAAGATTATGACCTTGATTGTGTCTTTGTTTAAGATTCTAATTAATACAAATTTGGTGTAAAATTGCACATGTAAAATCGTAATTTATTGTTAAAGTACGACAAAGATTACAGAATTGCTATTGCTATTGCTAACTAAATTCAGGCTTGCCGTGGATATGAAATTTGCCATCCATATCCATATTCATATCCACAGATTTTCAGATTTTCCATGGATATATCCATGGATATCCTTGGATGTATCCATATCCACAGACGCCTATCATGCGTACATAGAAACTACAGCAGTGCCAGAGCGTCCATTCTGCCCAGGCATTTCTTTTGTGAAACTGTTAAAAATAAATAAAAGTAAAAAAAAATAAAACACATTTGCATTGAAATATGATTTTAGAAAAGTATTTCCCGGCTGTCATAAAAATCTACCGTAATTATTTTTATTGCCCTTGCTATAGCCGACCGTTAGGTTGAGCTTTGGGTACGATATATCGTCTCTTATAGTCGTCTCTTTAACCGTAACAAATGTATTGTGGCTAAACGGTACGTCGTACGGAGTTGGCGATACCGTTGGTTAGGGCGATAACGACTACCTATTAGCTGTTGAAAGTAACCATGTCTCTGTCTGCAGCTTTTTGGCCGCAATTTGGTATGCAGTGCTTCTGCTTGCAGCCGTCACCTACGTGCGCCAAATTACCCTATCTTATTCTAGCACTGATTTAAGCGTCCAGTATAGAAAAATACGTTACATAAAGATTATCCTAAAGATTACTGAGACCCCCCCCCCGCAATTAATGATTTACAAATGACACCACTGACGCCACTGACACGGATCCTGTTCCGCGACGACTATGCCAGTGTATATTTTTCTAATAACTGCTAACGGACTTTAAAAAGCATGTTCACTTTTTGTCCTGTTTAGCAAAGTGCAATAGGCTATAAGGCCTTTTATGCTGCTATCTTGTTCGTTAGCCTGAATTGCAATCTAGCTGCGATAAGCCTATAGTGGCTTACCGTGAAGTAGGTACTACTACTAAAGGTCAAAGGTTAAAGGTTAGAATATAGCTCTTAATGAGCGAACCCATCTCAGAGCTACGGAGCGTCACTTGTCATATGGGATCACATAGTGTTACCTGCCACCCGACAGAGGTGAACGCGCCTCGCCTTAACCCCAGCCAGATAGGCCGGTACTCGACTTACTTACCCCGGAGGGATGGAAAGCTGAGTTGACCTAGGCGGCTGGTTACATACCGAGATGGTTTACTGGGAAAAGAAGAGGCTTTATGCCTAGTACAATTACAATATTAAATACTGTAAACAACATAAACCGTCTTAGCAGCACAATGGTGAAAATACGTACACTTACGCTATCATAGGACAAATGGCTCTATTTTTGCTTGTCGTTTACTAGGCCTCAGTCAGTGTTTGAATTGTGAAAAATTAGCTGGTGGTTAAACTTTTCGACGGTCGGAGCCCGACCAAAATTGTGATGTACAAATCGTATGTACATCAGGGATGTGCACGAGACCTTCTGAGCCGAGACCGAGACGAGACGTTGCAGCTTCAGAGACGCTGGCCGAGACGTTTTTCGTGACGTATGGTAGAACGCACTGACAATGACAAAAATTATACGGATTAATTAACTCGCACCATTGTAAGCGCTTTTTTGTTTGTGATATTATGGGTTTTTGCACTTTTTTAACAATTATCACTGAATAATTAACGACTTGCACCATAAAGAATTGCAACTGCAGTGCTGTAGACATGTGTTTACCGCAATTTGCAGGCAACCAAAATTAGTAAACTACAGCTGATTATAGCATTAGGCCTATACGTCGTCTACATTTTGGCTAAGCCTGATAGTATTCATTCTGACATCATAGGACTTTATCTTCATTGCGACTAGGTCATTTTATGACGAAAAAAGACTGACATGACATAATTCTGCTTTATGGTAAATAAGTAAATGGAAAAGTAAAAACACTGTAAACGAATATGTCTAAGCCACAAATGTCATGTATGCATGGCGCGCGCCTGCACAAAACGTCTTGACGAGACGCAATGGCCCGAGACCCGAAACGCGACCTACTGGGCTAAGACCGAGACATATTGCTCCGAGACCGAGATGAGACCGAGACGTTGAGGATTTTGTCCGAGACGAGACCGAGACGAGACGTTAGTACGTCTCGAGACCGTCTCGAGACCGAGACGTCTCGACCGAGACCACATCCCTGATGTAGGCCTACATGTATATATATAGTATAGTAATAGTACGTAATACATATAGTAATACATATAGTACGTAATTTTGACAGTGTGTTACAGAGGGATGAAAAAACAGTTGGGGGATTCAACCCCCTCTCAATCCCCCCGGCAATTCAAACACTACTAGGCCTACTGCCGTACTGCCATGGTATTAACACAGTACATATAGGCCTATGGCGCGTTTACGTGTATTGTGGCATTAGTGCTGTTAAATTATAAAAACGCTTTTTCTTTGCAGCATATTGATCTAAGTTTTACACACTATACTGATATGTTTGACTACTTTAGCGAATTTCTCTGATAAATGTAAATTGACTTTAAACGTAGCTCTGACCGCATTAATACTACAATATGACTGTTTTACGACAATACATAATATGTAGGCCTATTGTCGTGAAATACAGATTGCCCACAGAATAGAGCACCGAACAAACAGCCAGCTGACCCAGAGTAATAGCGAGACAGAAGACAAGCCACGCAAATCGAATCTGTAGAGCCTATATATTTTCTTTTTCACGTTTTATTTTAACGCGATCACTTCTATTTTCATACCATGTAACAGGCTACGCAATTGTTAATACTTTGTGAAGCGCGCGTCTAGTCTAATGACTGCGACGTCGAAGCGACAACGACCAACAGCGAGCGAACAATCCACTGGCGACATCTAGCGGATAAAAACAGCGACGAGTCGGCCGATGACGTCACGTCCGCTTTCACCTTCACGCGCTGGGCGAACGTCGCGCCGATGCTGTCGTTGTTCAGCGCGGCGTGCATGACTGCGCGCTCCACGTCAGACAGCGCGGCCTGCGCGGACAGCTGCGCGAACGTCAGATCGCCAGTGTTGAGCAGGTCAAAGACGCAACTGTCAGCAAGGTAGCCGGACAGTCCGGCTGCCTCCCCGCACGTTCGGACGACGACCCGGAGCGGCAGAACGGCAGCCCCCTTGCCGCCCTCGTCCCGTCGTCGTCCGGTCGTGCGTTTGGCCTTGGCCTGTCGACGCGCCGTCTGGCGGAAGAACGCGCCCAAGTCGACGAGCTCAGTGCGCGGACATCCACTGCGACAAAGCTGGACGGCTGCCAGCTCAGCGCTTGACGAGACCCCACCATCCAACAGTGTGGAGGACGGCAGGAAAACCGACACGGAATAGTAGCGACCAACCAGCCGCAGAGAGACGAGCGTCGCGGCGTACAGCAGTCGGATCTCAACCATCTCGGCGGCAACCGTTTCGACGATCTGCACGCCGTCCATGACTGCAGCGGCATCACCCCCGTCCTCGTGCCACGTCACCGGCAGACGTCCTTCGTCCGCGAAGTAGGTCAGATGTCGGCCGTCTGGGGCGCCACAGTCGCTACCGCGGTGCCGCTTTACAATTACAGCCACCTGCACCGAACAACAGAAGCAAAACGACGTAAAGTCTTTAAAAACCATATATACACGGTGTTTCATAAAAGGGACCCCTTTTTGTTTTTTTCATAATTTACTCAAATGATGATCAATTTACACAAAATTTCTACCAGTTGTAGCTAAAAATACTAATTCAAAATATTGCAACAAAATATGGCAGATGATTAAATATTCTTTGTTAGTCGTGACGTAATGCTGACGTCATAATGTGTCACGGGTACAAGCTTGATAGTCTCAGCTGGTGCTGTCAGTTGCTACCCAGCTTCGATGGCGAACTCAGTCTGGTTCGCTAATGAAAAATGTTTATCGTGTCAGCACTAAAGCTACATGGGGACATAAAATCAAGCGTCTTGCGATCCAAAAACGCAACCATTTTGCAAGCTTGGTGTGCTAGTGCACTGTCTTGCTCAAACACGTGAAATTTTAACTATCCCTATAGACACGTAAATGCGATCTCTTTGCACGTTTTTGTGGCTGCAACTGTAAAACTTTAAAAATTTGTCATCAGCGAACCAAATTTTTCACCATCGGAGCAGGCTAGCGATAGTCAGCACCAGTTGAGACTATCAAGCTTTACCGTGACACATTAGGATGTCAGCATTACGTCACGACTAGTAAAGAATATTTAATCAACTGCCGTATTTTGTTGCAATATTTTGAATTAGTATTTCTTCAGCTACAACTGGTAAAATTTTTGTATAAATTGATCATCATTTGAGTGAATTATGAAAAAAACAAAAAGGGGTCCCTTTTTATGAAACACCGTGTAGAGCGACGCTTGTCTCCGTTTCCTCAGCCCTCAGCTGGACACCAGTTTACACTGCGAGACCACAGATACAGGGCTATTGCATCGCGCGGTGTGCCTGTTTTAACTGCGTCGCACTTTTCGTCAGTACTTATTGCGCCTACTCACAGATGGTTGGCCAGGCTAAGTTTTTGACCGAATAATAGTAGACGAATATTTTACCCATCTTAATTCAGTGGCGGAAGGTAACGATATGGTCTGTATAGTGGTTAACCGTAGCGCGTTGGTCTCCGTCAATGAAGTTGCCTCCGCTTGATCCGGTTACTGTGCTTGGATTGCTGACTGTCTGCGGAAAGTAACCATTTTAGTATACAACTATAGCCAACTGCCAATCACCAAGGTCAACTCAGCCTTCCATCCCTGCGGAGTAAATAGATCGACACAGGTCTGTATTGTCTTGTCTAGCTGCAGTTAAGGCAGGAACACTAACTCCTGTCGAGTGGTAGGCAAAAGTGTACTTGTGATCCCGTATGAACGGTGACGCTCCATAGCTTTAAAATGGATTCCCGCGGAAAGCCCACTTCAGTTGAATTTACGTTAGTCCGTTACGCTGCAATTTGGACCAGCCTAGCAATGGGCGTGGCATGTGTGCACGGCATATAAATTTTACCTTAGACACGGCGGTGCCGTTGCCCCAGCCCATGTGAGCATTGGTGATCTGAACGGTCAAGTGTTCGTTGTCGACCAGTGGCCAGGTTCCGAGGACGCGGCATGTCTGAAACTGTCCGTCGAAGCTGCGCACGTGAGGGTCGCCGTAGACCACACACAGACTGGACTGACTGGGCGGATGACCTGGTTCAGCCAGTGGCTTCATTAAGTGACAGGTACTTGCGTTACTGACAGTGTCCCGACCCACAGCCGACTGACCACGGCGACCGGCATTCATTGCGCCCTGCATACAAGCATGCATGTTTAGACTTATAATATCCAACCGGTTCTCTAAAAACATTCTAAACAGGTGAAAGAGACAATATGTTCTAGACCATAGGTGTAGTCAAAGGCAGATGCTCCAATAGCCACCCCCCGTCTAAGAATAATACTGGAAGAGCGCCAAAAATTAATCGAATCAAATTAACCGTATATCGCCTAGCTCTAAAACACACTTAACAGACACTAACACACAGTCCTAATTTGCGTCGCACATAAACGACTGAAAAATTCGCCATTGTGAAATGTGTTTACGGCACTAACTGGTAGAGCTTATACTGTTATGCCCCATGCCATCCCATGCCTCCTAGCTGCATGGACTTGGGGGAGTGAGAAAAAAACGGGGGAAAAGATGGAAAAGTGGTTAAAAAGGGAAGGAAAAGAGAAAAAGGGAAAAGAGAGATGCTTCAGAAATGCCCCCAATAAGCCTGCATGTTTTATACTTTATTTTTTTCACCAATTAGGCCTAAGCCTAAGTACAAATATCGTACAACGTCTGTCACTATATTGCGAGAAAAGATAAAAAACGGGTGAACTAAGAGTTACATGTATGTCCCCGCTTTGACCCCTATTGCAAACTCGGATCAGCATTCTGTGCAGCCAATTACCGATGATTGGAGTTGGAAGGACGAGTTGGTCGAACAGTGACAGCGCGTCATCGTGGAACGAGTCAAACGTTGAGAACTGTGATAGGCCAGCAGACCTCGACACTGACCATCGGCAGCGTCGATACACTCCACCAGAAACCTCAACGCAACATACCCATGATCTCTGCGTTAATGTTCGCTACAGTACTCAAATAGACTACTACAGCCCGCAGTGTGCTCCAGCAGTAATGCGATGCACGTACATGTAGGCTTACACCGCACGCCGATTTGCTGCATCAATGGGCCCGCCGAGAGCCAAGGCGGGGCCCCCAAACATTTTCACGGGGCCCCTCTGGGGAGAAAATTTTTAAATTTTTCATTTCAGAATGGTACATTCTGGTGTACTTTATATTTCTGGCCGACGGCGGGCCCCCCAAACGTCGCGGGGCCCGGGGTAGCTTATCCCTTTCTACCCCACCCTCTCGACTGGCCTATAGCTGCATCGAGAAACCAAAGTTAGCTTGATTTTTTGAATTTCTGTCGTTTTAGCTAAACTTTTGATCTACTAACTAGGCTACTAGCACAGAAGTTTTAAAGCCATTTTATCAAAAAGAAACAGCTAGAGATACCTATAGGCATGTTGCAAACATATATTTCGCAGCAGCATCAATACTGTAGCGGAAGTCGACTAGTTGTCGTATTTTTCGTCGTCGTTTAAATCGTTAACTGAAATCAAGCAACAGACAAACACAAAAACGGTTTTTGAAAGAAGGCTAGCCTACCTCAGTGCGGAGCATAACTTGCGACGTCGTTCGTCAACGCCGTGATCGACAGATCGCCGACGTCGAGTACCTGCAGTTTCTGCAGGACCAGCTGTACGTGAGCGGACAGCAGGATGACTGCCGTTTACCCGCGAACCTAACCCAGGATTCAGATCCCGCCGGGAAGATGCCGGATTACTGTTGCCTGCGGGTTGATCGCGTCGAGACCGTATTTGGTGCAGTGTTTTGAGGCGCACGTCACCCAGTGCCTCAGGGTGGGACAAAACAGACTCAAAGCAACTGCCGGATCTGTCTGCGAGATTCCAGTCGTCATGTGTCACCGTCCGGACCTCTGTCTGGAAGTCACTCCAGCACGTTGACAGACGACACCGACCACTGCCTGCCATCGTCGATTCTACGTATAATATATAGGCTATAGTGATGGCGATAGTCTTTATCGACATTAACAGGCACATCGCTGTTATAGTAACCTACCTTGCCAGCTCGTCTGAGAAAAGCTTCTATTCTATTCTTTTCAAAAGCATTACCATGCAAGCCCCACCAAGCGAGAGAGACATAAAAATGCATTAAGGACACGAGAAAGTACAAAGACAAGTAATGCACGCCAGTGAGTGACGACGATCCGTCGCTAATATTGGAAGCGGTGGGGTGAAAGTCGAAACGCCGGAGGCGTCGGGGAGATAGAGAATGGGAGAGGGAAGGAGCATCACTCTTTCCGACAAACTATCCGGAAGAGTGTTGTATTTAAGCCCCCCAGCAGGGTCCGAGATTGCAAAGCTTTTTTGCCCCAAAATAAATTTAATGCTTTACGGAATACTTCTGGAGGGACGATCTAGCGTAGCAAACACGCAGGAAAAAAGCTGTCTTTTTTCTGCTTTTTCGACCCCTGATATGATTTTTACTAGAAGGATTGGGAGAATCATCTTGTCTAACTGGCTTTACTCAACAGGTCATGTCCTTGTAGCCAGGACCGACGCCCCTGGATGTACTTGATTCCATCGCTATATTAGTTCGGAAGATTACGATGCCATGATGCTAGATTACGTGACGGTGCCGCTTTCTTCTCCGTCAGTCTCCGGCCGGCTTTCTATCGCTGCGGTCATGCAGGCGAAGTGCCTCAAAAATCTCCACGAACGCACGCAGAGCAGCTGCAGCGCAACATGCCCGGGAGCTAGTAGCCAGTGCAATGACATTTCATGCCGTGTAATTGCATCATGATTCAACATCTTCCTTACGGTGAGAACATCTTCCCTTCTTTTTGCCGTCCCTTAAGACGCGTACAGGGCGAGAGAACTGAACTGAACTAAACTGGCGAGCAGTAATTCATTACTTCTCGCGCATTAGCGAGTCAAGTTCAGTTAAGTTCAATTCACTTTTGTCGCTCTGTACGAGCCTCAACTCAACCGACAAGGCACCTTGCAATGTTAATGGCCTACTTGATATCTCGCCGACTTTCTAGTTAGGCCCTAAGTCTACGTGCAATAAGATGAGTAGCAAACTATAGCTGAAATGACGAATAAATTGAAAATGCAATTAGCAATGAGTGCTGCTGGCCATTGTTAACTAGCGATGTTCTGTAATCTAACGCGATTTTTTCGCACTGTAGCGTTGCCTTTATTCTGAGTCTGCATGCATGTGCGAATTAATCATGTCAAGCTGTTTATACTGACCTGGGACGGGAACAGCCAATGACACTACGAGACTCAGTAGCACCAGTAGAACGGTTGTCAGTATGCGTCCATCGGGGCACCAATTTGCCGCCGCTGGACACAAGACGAAAAGACGTCGGTGATGGCGGCAGTGTGATAGCGGCGTCAAATCCACGCTGACAACACGACCATCGCACTGTCTGTGTGTGATGACATCACTCAGCTGCATTCTTCCATGTCTAAGTCTGCTAGTTCGAAAAACTCGACCATCACTCGCCGAATGAGCCCGGGGCTGCAATACGCGACTATGAGTTAGTAATCGAAGCCGGCGAAAATTGTGTGGGTCGCTTACACTGAACGGTGGTTGTAGACCACATTGACGAGTTTTGCGATCGTTCGAGTCGAGGTTCGAGGTTCGAGTTGCGTTCGAGTTGAACTCGGAAATTCTTCGAAAATTCCGCGACAATTTCGGGGAAATGTTTTTCGCTCAAACCAACCATCTACTCGGCCCTGTAAGGGTCCAGTGAAAGTACTTTACCGTAACACGTTGATACCAGTCTTGTTTGGCCATTTCTGGCTGGCTACTATCTGGCCAACGTGTCTTAATCAATTCCTCGACAATGTCGAGGAAATGTTGATGAGGACACGTTGGCCAAATAGTAGCCAGCCAGATGATTGGTTTGAGCGAAAAGCATTTCCTCGACATTGTCTAGGAATTGACACTCGAGGAATTTCCGAGTTAAACTCAAACGCCTCGGCTTTTCCTCGACTGGAACCGTTCGGACCAGGGATACTCGACAATCTACGCTCCTCCACATTAACGTTATGCCAACAGCAGATTATCACCGGTTGACTTTGACGACGACAGCTTAATTGAGCAAACGTCGCTGAGTCGATGGTAGCTTAAGCTTATGCAAACAGTTGCTTGTCACAGTCGCGCTATCGTCATGCAGAGTACAAACTTCGCGATCATCGACGTCAAGTTCTGAAAATAGTGATACACGCATAATATCATCAACGTAAATTTATAGTGCCCCCGTTACAGACTACTTACACCATGAGCTCGTGAACATTAAGCATTATTGGTAAACTTACAACATATTAAATCAACCGTTCCAGTATACACAGGCTGTTAGAAACGTCCATATCTCTTCTACCTTTACTCGCCCAGTCCCATCGCATTCCAACTGGAAAGTCCTGGAAGCGCTGCAAAAAGTAAGTGGCTAAGACTTATACCCCGTTTACACGATCAAGCAAACATCGAGCAAACATCGAGCCAGGTCGTCGAGCCAGCTTCATCGTGTAAACGGGATATTAGTGTGCTTAGACCTGTGAGAATGCGAAAATCTCAGCTCCAGGTCCAACCGCAATCGACGGCAATGAAGCAGTTTTGTACTGACCTGAGAATTGGTGATTCGTATTTTGCTGCACACGATTTTAGACAATCACACTGTGACGGACTCGATTCGCCAGTAATTTCGACGATGTAGGCTATGCCAGTGACATAACCGTGCTTAAGCAAAAGATATAGGCCTAACAGTTGCCAGCGTGTTAGCCGATAGTGTCACTCAAGCGCGATTCCTATAATTTAACCGTCGCTGTAGCAATTTGCTGGACGCTGTCGAATTTATGGATCGTGTTATTGAGCTAACGCAGCTCTCACTCTCAGCAGTTGCTGCAGTTTAGTAGGCTACAAAAATGCACGAATCACGAAACGCAACGTTTTCATTAGCGATATTTTACCAGTCGTCGGTCCAGCGTTTCGTAATCGATAAACTTATTCAGTTAATCCTTTATAGTTTTTGGGCTACGTCACAACGCTATCTCTTTAGTTAGAAGCAGTTTTTGGTGAAGCATTAAAGCCAAAGAGTATTAATTTGTAACATTATAGGGGTAATGTGTGCAAATAGGCATCGGCCCTACACGCTTAATTCGTTTACAAATATAATCCGCTGTATACAAAACGTAACAAAAAGCCCAGCTGTCGCTAGGATAACTGACAGTCCTGGTGGTCAGTGACCTTTAGGGTCATCCAAGGTCGATGATTTTCATCTCATCTGAAAGGGCGTGTGCGATTTTTTATTAGTGATCAGCTAGTAGGCTTTATCTCACACTGTTTAGCCACAATCCGTGACAGACGGACGACAGACAGACGACGGACAAACAGACGACAACCGTACCATAAGCTCGACTGTTACTTAAGTACGGTCGGCTAAAAAGCAAGCAAATGTGATTAAAAACAAATGATATTTTTATCGGTATTCGGAGCATCTCTAGTTCTAGCTATAGTTATAACTGTTAGCAACTTGCTACTCTCCCACCTTCACATTGCATGCTGGCGCGTCGCGAACCAAAAAGTGTTCGCTGATCAATTGCTTTCACGCCGCCAGGAACAGCTGACTCTTTACTCTTATACTACGCTGGAAACGACTTGGTAATCAGAGTGACGAAAAATGTTTACGCTAAAACACGGATGTGACGCGTCTTATTTAAAGTGCAACACAAAACGTATTTCCAACAGGCCCCTACCGCTCGCCTTTGGACACTGCCTCTGGACGCTCCACTCACAAAAACACCTCTAAAATTGACTATAATTATAGCCTATGAGCTATCGTTCTTGTACGCCTAATGTTAGAACACCAGTGTGTTTAAATATGGTATCAGTCACAATAGTGTCATTGTGATGAAAAACACCAAACATTCAGTGTCCCGTTTTCCCCAGCCAGTCACCATATGGCGCTTTTTCGAAAAAAAATCAACGAGGCTACCAAAACGTCTTGTTTTTTCCTGCATTAATTCAAAATGGACAGGAAGGCGAACTTTACCAAGCTTTTGCCGGTGCCGCAATCAATACTCTACGAGTGCGATCGAGTGTGAACGTAGCTAATAGTCTATCGCACGCTGCTAGGTAGGCCTATCATATTCAGCGACTATAGATTCAGCACAAGCACAGCTCCAGTGCTAGCGTAGTTCTACTAAAAGCAAAGGTAGAAACTGGAAATTATTCGTGAGCTACGCCCGGCAACGATAGGCTAAGGATTGAGAACAAAAATGCAGTTTGTATGCAGGCCTACTCCACTGTAAGATTATAATGCAGCTCTTGTCTGGGTTTCCAGGCCAACTCAGCCTCCTACCCTCCGAGGGATGAAAAATGAGTGGTAGCTTACGGGCTACGTGGTAAAGGCTTAGTGTGGCTGATTGGGGCGGAATTGTATGTCTGCTTGCTGCAAACCGCAGGTCCAATTGTTTGCCGACACGGGCAATGGATGGCTGCATAGTGCGCTGCGGTATCACTAGCTCATGCCGATCAGCTGCCACTTCCGAGATTGTAAAGCGCTTCTGGGCTGTAAGAAGCGCTATAGCAAGTGTTGGACTTTACCTTTTTTCGTTGGTCAGTAAGACAGACAAAATCAAATTTTCTTCAAATACAATGTAGAAGCAGCCACAGTTCAGGAATATATAGGCGTACGTTCTCTAGTCTTAAACGGTAAGCGTGAGTGAGTGAGTAGGGTTTAACGTCCAACCCGACACATTATAGGTCATTTCATTATGGTGCAAATAACTGGAAATGCACGCAGCACATGTAGGACTACAGTATACGCGGTATAGCAGCTTCTAGAACGACAAATGCGTCGACGCGCTGCGGCATTGCGTCGACGCCGTTCTGACGGCGTGCAGGTTGTAAGCTTGCTGGTACAAGAACCACATCTTGTTTTCAGTGACAGTACGGGGGTCTAATGAAAGTTGAAGTCATTAAGTTAATTACCTTTTATGGTTCTGCGCGGTGAAAAGATGCGATGTGAAAATTTCGATAGACTACGCGCTCAAAAACTAACACGCACGTGTATGATCGCGCTGTAAACTTAGGCCTATTCTATTTTACGGGACGATGATTGGATAAAACGATTTCGAGCCTCTGAATCGATGCACTTGCGTTGAAGTGTAGCAATATTATAACAAGAACAGATTTAGGCTATGGGCGTTGAGTGACGACATGATATGCGGCGTACTCTTCTTCTGAACGGAAAATTGTCACACCGGTATCCGGCGGTAGGCCAGGCCTAGGGGCCAAGGCCTACTTGCATGTCCTGGGAAACGTTCACAGCAATTTTAGTTTTTTTTCTACGCCATTCTAGAGTATAAAATCTCGTACGGAACGGACGGACGTGTACAGGCCACACTCGTAATGCGGTGAAATTTAGTTAGGATAAGTTGAAAAATAGCCAATTGTTTAGGAATCACTTTTTGAGAATTAGAAACATTATATACAAAGTGTTTGAATGAAAGAGACTTTAGGGGATTTAAGGGACCAAGTGGCAGCCCTGTGTTTCAGCAAACATAAATGTGCAAGATCTCAGCGCCGAGGGCCAGCCTTTCCCCCGTTAAATACGTTACTGTCAAGCTACACCGCGGCTGATCCCAAATGCGTCCGATCACTAGAGATGACTGTTTATACAGATGAGGCAAAAACGCTGGCGGTCTGGGTTGAACTTCACCGCCATAGCTGTAACCAGGTAGCCAGGCCTACACTTGTTTGTTCAGGCAGAATGCTGAATAGCGTACTTGCTTGCATTATGGCAATCTTAGCAATAAAATAAATCACGAAAAACAGCCAGGCTGGCACGCCGTAAAGACAGTGTTAAGAAAGACGTAAAATAATTCTTGTGCTTCCGACCGTTCTTAAAAAACTTCCGTGCCTGAAAATTGTTGTTGTAAATTACTGAAAAAAATTGCCCACTAATCCGTACTTGTTCGCCAGACTGCAATCGGGAGCACAGGAATCTTTCCAGGCCTAAATTATGGTACAGGGTACAGGCATATAGGCCTAGCTCTTCATGAAAACTTATTGCACAGCTACGGAGCGTCTCCTGCCATATGGCATAACAGTGTTACATGCCACCTGGAGAGTATGTCCCATCTCAACCACAACAACGCAGACTAGTACCAGATTTACCTGCCCCAGACGGATGAAAGGCTGAGATGACCTTATATAGTGGTTGGTTATGAAGCCTACACAGAGATTGTTTACTTGTCGTCAGACTGCAGAACATCAACTAGCCACCCCGTGCTCCAAAACACTGCACAATGCAAAGCCAAGTAAAGAAACATGGCCTCATTGATTTCCAAGCATATTTTCCACAGTGCAATTTATACATTTCTATCATACATTGTATTGAGAAAGAATTTGCATTTTTTTTTACAATCACCAGACAGTCTGCCATTTATATACACCGTGGGCCATAAAAAACGTGCCACTTTACTTTTGTCCATATCGTTGCCAATCGTTGACCCATTTTCAAAATTCTTTCACTGTCACACTCTGCAGACAATTTGCAATAATGTGATTATTATATATCCCACCACATGGTAAAATGCGTTTCTACACTACCTTCTGAAATATAAATGCAAGCAAAAACTAACGATAATAACAAAAATTTAGATAAATGAAAAAAACGCCTCAGACCAACATTGCGATAAATGATTCCTATGACACTAGACTGTATTATACCCACACAGTCTAGTGTCATACAGATCATTCACTAGAATGTTGGTCTGAAGTGTGTTTTTTTTTCAGTTTTACCAAAATGTTTGTTTTTCATTATCATTATGTATGCATATTTCATTGATATTTAACAAAATAGTGCAGAGATGCATTTATGGTGTGGTGGGATCTATAATAATCACATTATCACAAATTGTCTGCAGAGTGTGCTAGTAAAAAATTTTGAAAATTGGTCAATAATTGGCAAAGATATGGACAAAAATAAAGTGGCACGTTTTTTGGCCCACCCTGTACATTTATAAATATATTGAAACTATTAGGATTCTACATAACCTGATAAACATACACTCGTACAGATATTACCAATATATTAACGTTTAACAAGAACAAGCGTATAATGAATAAATTATGATAACAAAAACTACAAAAACTGCAGTAGAGCACGAGCACTTCACTATTTGCCAACTGAAAAAAATGTGTGTGTGAACAGTGTGTCTTCAATAGAGATTTCAAAATACAACAGCAAAGCAGTAAAAGCAACATTCAGCATTTCACGTCCTCAGCAAATTTACCACTCAGCACTCAGCAGAAGAAGTGTCTACAGAACATACTGTGCTCCCCAGATAGCTAAAGTTATGGAAAATGTCCTTGGAACGAAATAGGGAAAAGGAGAACGATAAGAAAAGAAAAGGGGCAGAGAAAAAGAGAAGAAAGTCAGCGGGGTGGGGGAAAGGGGTGTTTACTCGTACTTCACTGGCTTAAAGATGATAAATGCCCAAGCCTCGTTCTATCTGAAGCTAATATTATCTATATGTTGCTGTGCAGCTGAGATGGGCAAATAATATAACTGTGCTTCTATTTACTATCCATTCATAAAAAAAATACTGGTGAAATTTTTGCTTGCTTTCAAAGTTTTACTGCAGTGTATCACTTTGCTTCTTATGAGCTGTTATGCAATATTACATGGAATGTCTCAAAAACAAAATAAATTAAAATATAAAAAAATATCATCCCCATCCCGACTCTTTCGCCCTGCAGAGTGCAACTCAAAGCAGAGGAATTTTTAGGCGTTGCTGTGGTTGCGTTGACATCAGGTTTGACTGAGAAGTCCACTGTGTGCAGTTACAAAAGACCTGACGAGCGTTCGCACAGCTACAAGACTTGAACTCTGCCGCTTGCTGTTGATCTCAGACTCAGCATACAGCTCAGCCGGCAACAGTTCGCCTGCCGGCCGCTCGGTGGAGCCACTGCCGAGAGCTTCCTTCACTGACGCCACGTATTCCAGCAGCGCCTTCCTATCCCTGTCTCAACCAAATAAAATCAACTGCAGCTTAGCCTACAGTATCTAGGAAGTCACATTCAGAAGTAATGCCGGGTTCTATAGCTAACTGCAGATCAGCTCTGTTCTCATAAAATTGTTTATGCTAGTGAACGCAGACCAGTCTACGGCATTGCACATTACAGCAGCTCACTAACTTAGATGATTTCGGTGACTTGATCTGATCTGTCGTGCTACAGACAGTGGCTGATTCTGCGATAACTAACACATACAATTTCTGGATCTGCGGTTAATCTGTAGTGCCATAGACTGATCTATGATCAGTAAACTTGAGCAATTTCTGGGATCCAAAGTTGACTTGCAGTTGTCCACGATGTTCAGGCAAACCAAAAAAACACTGACATATTGGTCAAAAACAGATCGTCATGGGTCATGCTATATTACATTATGCAGCTGCTGCTTCAGCACAAAGTTTATGATGCACGCGTGGCCAGTTCAAGACTAGACTTACGGTTACCTTCCCGGCTGCAAAACGTCACCACCTCTTGTGATGGCATAAAAGCGAATACCATGCAACTGTTCTATTTGGTAGCATCATGGGTTAAAAAAGCAGAATTAATTGCAAGTATCAAACTGAAGGGATAATGAGTGTTTCAGTTGCACCATTAGATTAGTTGCCTTGCATTAAACTCTTTCCTTCCCTTGCCACAACACCTCTAATGGAATTGGATTCGTTCCTACCTGGCAGAAGTCCTAAGTGCTGACTCCGCATCGTGAATGTTTTTCTCAAGCAGACCGTTCTCATGTGCAAGTAAAGCCATTCTCTTCTTCAGCTGCCTCACGTCTTGTCGCTGCGACTCCACTGAACTGTTTCCAGCCCACTGTGCTCAGCAGAACACATAGCATGCATGTGTACAACTATGCTCATAAATAATAAAATCGTTTTCAAGCCCATATGGTGGCAATCTCCATTTCCACAGCCCTCAGCCAGACACAAGTCTACACTGTGAGACTATGCATACAGGGCTAGTGCATCGTGCAGTGTGCCTGTTTACTAAAATGCTTCCAACAGTACTCACTGTGCATGCCACGAAGGTATGGCCAGGCCGAGTTGACCTGGGTGGCTAACATACTGAGATGGTTTACAAATCTGCGGACAGCAATAATCAAGCCTGACATATATACTAAACCACAGCATACTTATTACTCAATAATAATGAAAAACATGTAGGCACAACTTTGCTGTTACAGCAGAAAAAAATGGACATTTAGCAAAATCAGTAACCTGGTTATCCACCAGTCTGATGTAGACATGATATTCCAGCTCTCGCAAAACTTTCAGTTCTCATATAACATTTCAGAATAACCACAGCACAACATTTAACAAAACATAGATGCAATTCAACTAGCAACATCCAATCACCAAAGAAAAATAATCTTCGAAACATGCAATCAAAAACAAGCCCAGGAAGCTCAGCATAAATGCAGCGAATTAAAATTGCAAAAGACATATTCTTTAACCTGGTCAGTTCCGGTGCGCTGTTCGTTGTCAACTATATCATTAACTCCATTAGGACGAGTTAACAACGTTGAGAGTTGGCACTGTAAGCTATGCCGATCAACCTCTGCCTCGTGTAACCTTTGGGTGTATTCTAACAAACATTGCCGAAGTGCTGCCAGTAAATCCTGAAACAATCAGTCACATCTGGTTCAATTTAAAATCTAATCTAAATACAACAACGATTTGATATAAGGCCAAAATGTTAACTGTGATATCCTGTTACAGTACTGTGGTGTAAAAGCAATATGTAACTTGCACTTCACAGAAAGTGAGCGACTGAGTGTGTAGGGTGCCACCCGACACAATATAGGCCATTCTAGGGACGGCCTTTCTAGGCAGATTCACATACATACACATAATAATCAGAAAGTAAGTTAGACCTTTACAGAAAAACCCTAATATGAAACATAAAACACAAAAACAACCTAAACCTAACATTGTAAGAATTCGCCATTGTAACTGTGCATATGTAAGACTAATGGCAGTTCTAATAATCTTCTCTGTTAGCCTCCAGACAGACATCAATGTGATAATGCTGTCTATTGAAGAACAGGGGAAGAAAGTCTCACACGACAGTCCATAGATACATCCTTGTGATGCTAACAACAAAAAGTTAATTTGTTACTTTCTTGCTAACTTGTTGTAATGCCACTTAAGTACTTTTTACGTTATCAATTAAAAGGTTCAAGCTTTCATATATGCAAGGGCTTGAAAAAACCACACAGCATTTCCGTGACAACTTTTACCTAATGTTAATTACTTTACCTTTGGATAAACTAGAAAGCCGAAACAGTACAAACTAGTAAGCTATACAAATACCGTACACCAAGCTACAACCTTTATCGACTAGTTTGGTAATCTGAAAGTTAATTATTTTAAACATTCTTTCACGAGTAACAGGCAAAGCTGAAACAAAATCCACTACCACAATTACAAAAGTGATAAATTGGATTATCATAGCTAAAAGTCGGAATTATAAACCAACGTACTGAAGATGATGCATAGGGTTTTGCAGGCTGTAGGCAGTAACGTTTGTGATTCAGTGAATGGAACAATCCACGAGAAAGATCAGTGACAAGCATTGAACCACCAGCTTCCAACGACGGCAAAGTGTCAATACTTGGACAAAACTTCTGACACTCGGTCAACAACTTATCCAGTGTGCGACATGCCACTGAGGAAATATTAGCATGATCTCTCTCTGCAGAATCCAACAAAATATGTTCATCGACTATGTAGCAAAACAACACAAATGCTTAACAATTTTTCTTATCAGTGTATCACCTATTGTAAACTTCACATAATAAGTTAAAATTAGGTATAAACAGATTCTATAGCACCGCAGTGCCAATAAAAAACAGGCGCTACACAAGCTTCTAATACTGAATATCACTATTATATGCACTGAATGTCCAGCATACTCACATTCACGTAAAGTTAAAAATGATTTATCAACTAACAAAAAATAACTAGAAAAGCAGTAATAACAGTGATCAGAGCTCTCACACCTCCAACAAAACTGGTGCTGCCAGAATAGTAAACAATTTGGATGATTATCTACTAAAAATCCAATCACCACTTATATCTAGCCACTTCCTTTTGGGCCAAGCCTAACCATCCAAAACTTCCATTTATAATTCTGAAGATATTCTGCATGTAAACAGACAAAACCAAAAACACAACTTCATCACAAAAGGTAATAAAAACCGTAGCAATTACTAAGTTGAAATGAACAACTTTTAACTAATAATAAAATTTTGAAGCAAGAAGTAAAACATTCTACCATCGATCGCCAAATTCAGATCGGAAAGAGCTGCTGAGATAACTGACTCAAGTAGAGGATTTGTGAACCAGGCTAAAGGCTGGGAATTTCCATCATCATCATGACACTTGAAGTCTCCAATATACACAACGTTGCTGCACATTGGCTGCAGCCAATGCCTATCGCAGGCTGGAAATACCCGGCAACTGATTGGAAATATCCGATGGCTGACTGCTGACCAAGCCAACAGACGATTGGCTGCGATGATGGCGATGACAGTTGGACGAAATCTCGGCTTCTGCGCCGACTGACAGTCTAGTACCAGCTTATGAGGCATGTGACTGCTGGAGTCATGAATAGACATCATTGCAGCTATGAGATCAGCAACCTGGTCAAAATCACATCAACGTGCAAGGCTTATAATAATAAAAAAAAGTAAAATAATACTCACTTTAATACCAGTGTAATGCTGTACTGAGTAATATATCACAACATCGTGAATAAAAAATATGATCTATCAAGCAAAGTCTATGCACAACAAAAAGAGCCAAAACTGACCAATCAGCATGGCATTTATTCGCTGGTGACAACTGAGTCTTACTATTGCTAAATTCTACTAGCTATAGCAGGCACAGGATAAAAGAATTCACTTAAAACTGAATGACATAATAAACAAACCATCGCCACTGCGTACGATTATGATTAAGCTGATGCAATACTTAAGATGTAAAGGTAGGATCAGGAATAGCGTTAGAGATAGCTATAGTGGACCTTAAGGGCATGTCGGACGATCGACATGGTCAGCCGATTTTATCTGCTAACAAAATCACCTGACAAAAATCTGTTGTGCGTCATGCAAAAATTGAATGATTCTGTCAGCCGATAAAATCAGCCAATTTAACAGTTCAAAGTAAAACATGTTCTATTCTGGACGAGAAAACTGGCCGACTTTTTGTACATTGGCAAACAAATTTTGTTAGTTACCGTGGTGATTGTTTACAATAAAAGATAAATATTTATTTTAGTTATTTGTCATGAATGGAAGATAAATATTTATTTTAATTATTCGTTGTGTTTGCTGTTTGTTTTCATTCATTAGATGCAGAAAAAAGTGATGCAGGTATCATTTTGCGATCTGCATTCTGCTGTTGTGCCAGCTGATATTGTACAAAGTAGCAGACGAAAATAAAGGCCGCGTGTCATGGTTCACCGATTTTATTGGCCGATTTTCTCGAGCAACTAAATCATGCCCACAAAAATCGGACAACTTTGTCGATCATCTGGCATCCCCTTTAGGTACAGCAGAACCCAACTGATCTGCCTAAATAAGCAGCTATAATTTCCACATTTACCATCACCATTTACTACAAGTCAGCCTGAAATATAATACTGTTTTACTATCCCACGGAGGTTTAAATGCTGAGTCAACCTGCTTTATCACTGTGCCAAATAATAATACCGGCATACAGTTCTGTCACTATACTGTGTGCACAAAATGCTGGTTTAATACCTGTTGTTTGAATGCATCAAATCGTTGCAGCTGTACAGTCAACAGTTCGTGCTGTGCTGCCAGCTCAGATGCTCTGGCGGAGAGTGCATAGATGGCGCCACAGAGCAGGGCCACGGCAGCAGCAAGAGCATTGACACTGTGACGGTCGAACTCAATCTGTGACTGAAGCTGAGCAAAAGCGGAGTCAAGGTGCTGCTGTACAGTGCTCACTGCTCCGGCACTGCTCCAAGCCAGCTCAACCTCCGCCTGCAGCTGCTGAACACGCAAAGAACACAAGCTGGATCACCCACGACAACTCAGCCTGGCCATCCCTATGTGCATAGAAACACTACTCACTGCTCCTGCTCTGTGTCACAGCAACTTCATCTTGCAGCTGCTTAACAAACAAACATATCATCATAAGCATATTTTTGATTGAGCCAAATTTTCTCAATTTTGCAAAAAACACGATGTTGCATTACTAAAAATTTATCTTAAAATATTATGAGCGCTACTGAATCTAATCTGAGAACCAAATGCTCTTTCAGACTATCAACTCCATACTGTTCACCAGCACAATTCCAACTTTATAAAACGTTATACAAAAACTTAAACTGCTGCTGCTGCTGCTGTTGTATTCTGCCCTTACGGGCAGGTTCACGTTCGTCATCGACTTCATCTTGTCTGGTCTTGTGCTAGCTCCTTGAGTTGTGAATAATCCATGTCCTCGACGTTTGTCTCCAGTAGCCAACTCAGTAGCATTTCTTTTGGCCTCCCTCCTCCCTTCTTCCCTGGCAGTCGACCTTCCAACACTGTTCTCACCAAAGAACCATGACGTAGCACATGTCCCAACCACCTCTTCTGTCTGGTCCTCAGTGTGTCCATGAGTTCCTTTTTGCTTCAACTGTTTCTAGTACTTCATCGTTCTTTTTGTGTTCCGTCCAAGATATCTTTAACATGCAAGGCCAAATCCACATTTCAAATGCTTCAATCCTTCTTATGTCACTCTTTTGCTAACTTTCAATTTTTTTCCCTGATTGTTGTTTCAAGTTTCCAAGTGTTCACTGGCGCACAACGTTTTTGGGTCAGACCAGGTGCAAAGTGAATGACAAAAAAACAATGTTAGACAAACGTTACTGAATTCTACGTTCTATGTGGTGTGCTCCTGCCTGAAGTTGGTGGCGTGGCGTAGTTGGTAACGCGTTTCGGCTGAAACAAAGTTACTCTACGCCGGGCCTGGTTAGTACTGCGATGGGTGACTGCCTGCGGGCAGGTAAACCATCTCGGTGCGAAGCCTGCCAGCTAGGTCGACTCAACCTTCTACCCTCCGTGGGACGGAAAATGAGTAGTAACTCATTTACATGCGTTACGGAAGGTCGGGACCTTGGTACAGCTGACTGGGGTTGCCTAGCCGGCCGCTGCGCCAGCCTGTGTTTGCAGGCTGCACACGGTGGCTGTGCGGCAGGTGGCTCTGGTTAGTGACGAAAGCGCATCAGAGGCGTGTTTGCGATGATGTGCTATACAAATTGATGACCTTTACCTTTTATGTATGCGTCACTTGAAACAAGTCCGAAAAGCAAGCAAGTCAGTAAATGAACAAATTGTAAGGCACGTGCCAAATGAACTACAACGTGACACAATAGTACAGCAGCCACTAACTATGTCACTAACCTCATTGTGAGAGGAGAGCTTGCTGATGATCTGTTTGTAATGCTGGTCTAGTGAGACTCTCTGTTGTTGCAGCTCCAGGGCTCGTTCATCAACGCTATCACTGACTCTCTCCACCGACCGCTGCAAGTCTGCCATCTTTAGCTCACTTATCATTTCGTCTCGTTCCTTCACCATTTGCTCCAAATCACACACCTAACCACAAGCCACAAGTCACAAACAATCTCACAGGCATACATTTTCTGCTATATGCAACCTACGGCCACTTTCTGTTTCTTTCTGGTAATTTAGGGTCGACTCCCATGCACTTTCACTAAGTGAACGTAGTGAACAGAAGAGGTAATCTATTCACTCTCATGTATCTGTGCTTTTGCATCTGTGTGCAATGTATGCAGTGGCATAACAGTGACTCACACTGCAGCGGCGCCAGCCTGAAGCAACATCATTACGTCAGCAGCAGACTGTGCATTGTCTGTAACGTCACCAGCAACAACGCTGCCAGCGACAGTATGAATGCTATACACTGCGGTTCAGCAATAACATTAAGAAAAAAAATTCACAAAAGGTATTTAAATTACTATTTTCTAAAAATTCACGTTCTAGTTTCTTCTGCAGAAAGGTATATACACTGCGTCCCAAAAAAAGTGATAACATCGCAGATTTCTTAATAACATGCAATAATCTTTACCGAATCAAATATAATTTTATAAACATATACCTGTATGTATTGCAAACAGTAATGCAAAGTTTCTGGAAAATTCATCTTAGCGTTACTCAGAAATCAAACTGTAAACGAAATGACAAAAGATGCGACTGCACAACTATTCAATAACAACTAGCTATCAGTCAAACAATGACCATGTTTAAATCTGATGTTCAAAGTGTCCGCCTTTTTCGCGGATACAGTTATGCAGACGCCGTCGCCACT
>Ga0056128_1001591_pt1 | contig 25694 bp, 16 predicted proteins | sample WorMetLIZISLAND2_FD_71113 | JGI IMG/M metagenome (GOLD analysis project Ga0056128, IMG submission 71113) | Marine gutless worms symbiont microbial communities from Max Planck institute for Marine Microbiology, Germany - Olavius geniculatus... ... | reverse complement strand
TCAACCAGCATTAAAGTACATTAAAAATTACTGCACAGTAAAATTGTTACAATTATTTGAAAAAATGTTTAACATATTCACCAATGTTTTTGACACTTACTATAACTCATATTTTGACATTTAAATTAAATACTTGAAAAATTTACCATTAGACCTTCTGTCCATCTGTAGATAATGTATGTTTTTGAATATTTAATTTTACAAGATAGTGTAGCGACATGATAAGTGTGTTGTGCATACCACTGAGCAGCAAATTTCTTACAGAGTCCACTGGTGAAAAATTGATCAATATTTAGCAAAGATATGGACAAAGTGCAATAGCTTACTTTTTTGGCCCACCCTGTATACTGTACGTAAGTTACCGCAATTGGATGGTTTACAATGGTTCAAAAGTTTCGGTATAGCGTATTGTATAAGAGCCAAAAACTACACCTTGCCAATTTTGGTTCGATTCTTCTGCTCGTAGTCCTATATATTTGCCAGAGTTTGCGAAGTGAACTCCAGCTTTTTGAAACATTGAGCTAAAAGCGACAGATTATTTCGACGACTTTGCTAGCCGGCTATTCAGTAAAAACTGATATCTAACCAATTTCAGGCCTACGCCGTATAATTCACGTGTGCTCAGTAGGCTAATGGAATATTTCGTATCGTTGGCGGCTACGTTAGATGTAGGCGTGTGGCGTGACGACGGAACAACGCGGCATCATCTGAGACGTTGTCTGAAACGTCAGCGCGCCGAACAGGAGTTCGAAGACATCATCGGGGAATGGCGACTTCTGGGTCTCGTCTTTGACCGACTCATGTTCTGGACGTTTCTCACCGGACACGTTATTTCTACCGTCGCAATACTGATCATACGGCCGCTGACCAAACCAGCAGCTTGACTTACTGAATTTCTTCGTAATTTTCTCAACGTCTCAAGATCTCAATGTCTTACGAACAGATCCTAAGATCTGGCTCGTAAGATCTGAGGTCCTAAGTAAATCAGTAAGTAAAACGACAAATTAATAACACACTACAGCAACTTAATATAGACCTAACTAGGCCTACCACATCAACGCTGGAATACCGTAGCCCCTAATGTGCTGCATTACTGTGAAAAGTACTGTGAAAAAAATGTCTCGAGTAATCACGCGATAATATCGCCCCAAAACCATTTTTGCTGTTTTCGAGTGTTGACTCCTATCGCCCTTACATAGGCCTAGCTTTGTAAACTGTTGAAGTTTTTTGCTCTGATTACTGTAATACCAATAATAACAGGTAAAAGAGATAACTGTGCAAAAATTGCATACCCAGTCACAGGTATAGGTCTACAATGTACATAGAATTGTCATTTAGGCCTACGGCACAACTTGCCTCCTGGCATAGGGCCTACGTCATGTACTTCGCATGAGGCCTAACGTTTTCTTTATCAGAAAATAACTGTATTAGATATAAGGCAGAAAACGACGCTAAATAAGCTTGAACTAATTTAATATTTGCGCAAGAACGAGACCCAACTGACACTCACCGACTGTATTCAGCTAAAAAAAAGATTCAATGCACGTACTAACCAAAGCTGAAGTAACTTGACACAGGTATGGACAACTGGACAAAAAACCGAGAGGCACTTGCCTCCTGGAAAAGGCAAAATGGGTAAGTATAGACAGAAGTGGGGAAAAGAAGAAGGCAACGGAGGACCTACGACCTGGAAAGTTATCTACATGTGCTCACTACACAGGGTGCACATTAATCACATTAGTCCCAGCTGCAGCAGCAAAAACAACAAATTTATACAGAGTGGCCCAATAAAATGTAAGCAAGGCCCTAAGTTTCATCATAACAGCATCATTGTCCTACTTTCAAAATACTTTCACCGGTATACACTCTACAGTCAATTTGCAATTAAGCAATTGTCAAATATCCAGTCACACACCAAACATGTCACTAAACTACCTTGTGAAATCTAGTCAGCTTTAGAATAAACGAGTACGACGTCACTACCTTGTAACTTTCAGCACATTTCAACAAATTTCACATCACGTTTAGGACGTGACGGTTAGTGTACTTGATGATATCACTGATGTGGCTAGTGAAAGAATTTTGGAAGCCAGTAATACGAATATACAAAAGTTAAGGGCTCACTTTTTCTATAAACAGTTGGTACAGTGGGAAAGCAACAAGTTGTCAAAGTAGGTCTAATTAACAAGCAAACACTCAGTGCAAAATGTCAAACACGATGTTCAGAACAAATACAAAATATTGGTACAGACAGAACCTTGTAACTTCTGAAAACCACCACTCATGACGTTCACCAGAAAATAATCTACAATCTTAACCAAAGGTAAACAAACTTGGCACGTTCATGGACACCCACAAGGACGGGCATGGAGTAGACCCCCAAACCGTGGCGGCTTAAAGTCTCAGACGACTGGCTTACAATCCGTACGGCTGGCTAGCTGGCTTAAGCCGTGGCTTAAGCCTACTGACGGCTTACTGCGGCTAGCCACGGCTTATGGGGTGTTTACACGATCCAGCAAACGTCCAGCAAACTTCCAGCAAATGTAATGCTGGACGTTTGCTGGATCATGTAAACACCCTATTACAGAGATACAATCCAAAAATAGTCGCTACATAGTTACGACAGTTACATATTTTGTCTCAAAATTAACCCCTTGACACTCACAGTTGCCAGATTGGTACAGCTAAAAGCATCCTTTCGAAGACCGGGTTAAACAATTTTGTAATTTTTGACATCTGAAGCCTGAGCGTAAGAGTGCCTGGATGTCAAACATTACAAAATGATGGCTTAACCCAGTCCGACAATGTATCACAAACAGTTTTATGATTGTTATTCTAATCTTAAATTAACAAAAGCACGCAGTGCACAATAAAATACAAACCAAATTTGCTTTCAAGGCCAATACAGACTACAGTACAGATGTTCAGCAAGACTGTAGTTTGACAGACCACATCATAGTTATCATGAATATGCTACACCATGTCAGCTTTATATGGTGCGCGGGTGCCATTGAGGAATGACATTTTAGACGTCGAATGATGCAACGCCATACGGAAGTGTACCTGCAACTAGTGTCGTGTGCTCGATATAAAGGAACGATTATACACAGGCTTTAACTTAAGTAGTAACGCAATATATTGTCAATTATACTGACAATTCTGGCAGGAGAAAGTGTCAAGACATGCCGGCTTATGGGTCTTATGGCTTACGTTTTTGCCGGCGTGGCTTACGAATTTTGTGGCAGCTTGCGGCTTAGCACCTTCCATGGCTGCTTACAGTGGCTTACGACGGCGGCTTGGGGATCTAGCATGGAGGGGCACTAGCCTCCTGGAAAAAGAAAAAATATGCAGACACATAAACAAAGTTAAACAAACACATACCACTATAGATACATATCTATACTAAAATGGACCAACAATGACTCAGACGGCACATAATAAGCCACTTTCTAATTCCATAATGCCTTGTACTGCATGACACATTCGGATAATATAGGACCTTTGCAGACACGCGTGCACTGTTACCTGATAAACTGGTTTATCACCAAGTACACCGTGGTCCATAAAAAACGTGGCACTTTATTTTCTGAATAGCTCCATGCAGCATTGGGCGATTTTAATAATTTTTGGCGTGCAACATCAGGAAGAAACTCGAAGCAAATGACTGTACTTTTGGCCACCTCACTTTAATAATGTCGCTACACTACCTTGTGAAATGCAGGTTGTTGAGCCTGCTGTTTGTGACTGGTGTCAACGTTTGCTGCTTGCATTCGTGCTGGAGGAGGACATTTTGAGCAGATGTTATAATAAAGAGGATGTGATGCGACACGTGTGACTTTTTGAGATACAACAGTTGCCAATCGTGTTTGTCGCTTTTCGGTTAATCATTTCTGAGCCAATGCATGCGCTATCCAGTATCAATTCATTGCTGTACATGGCCAAACTATGACTTCTGCATTTCACAAGGTAGTGTAGTGACAGTATCAAAGGGAGATGGCCAAAACTACAGCCGTCTGCGTCAAGTTCCTTTCTGATATCACAAGCCAAAAAATTATTAAAATAGGTCAATGTCTCACAACACTGTTCAAAAAAATAAAAGTGGCACGTTTTTTCCAGACCACGGTGTAGGACCTGGCAAAAATGCAGTGAAAACACCTGTAAGCGGCTAGTGCTTGTGCAATGGCCCAAACTGATACAGCCTCAGCACTGGGCAGGTGTAATAACCGAAGATAAGGCAAAAACCACAGCGCATTGAAATGCAAGACAATCTAACCTCACACCAAATCCTGAATTGCCCCCTCCCGATAATTTTGGTATGTTGCTAAGGTCCACTAAAATAGCTTAGTACAGAGCAAAAACAAGGTTACAATAAATAGCTAATAACAGATCACAATACAGCATGCATCACACAACTACGTGTTTCAGTTACCCACCAGTATCGTGTTAAGTGTTTCTTTTCTACTGTTAGCAATATGATCAAATCTGGCCGGAACTAATCTACTGTTCTGCTACTAAAACCGCAACGTCAATATGCCTACATGTATCAATGACCAATATTATGCATACATTCACCCAGTTAGAAATAACAGTAACACCGCATTTGAGAACAACCTGGTTGCATTTAAGCATCAGAAACGTACAAGTTAGCAGTTATTAGGCGTCCTCAAATAGCATCGACAGATTTAATGGGATATAGTACAAGTAGGCCTAAATAAACATATTTGTGTAGATGTAAGAAATGTGCCCCAGTGGTATGATTTCAATATTTCCTCCACACGTCAGGTTAGTTGAAAGCATTTGCACTGTGTAATGGATGTAAATAATGCCCTGGCTTGTATTCACCAGCATCACAATCTTGTAATAAACAGTTCATAGGAAATACTCAGTCACCATTGTTTGCCTTTGTAAACAAATGTAAAATATAAATAGTGCATTTATAATTATAAAGCGGATAAACATTGGCTTTGGTTAAAAAAATTAATAACCAACCAACTGCTAATCATGTTATGTTTGCAATCGGTAATTAGCAAAATACTGATCTTAAATATGAGACAGATAGTAAATGAAACTGGTTAACAGTCGGCTTATAACATCATCACAAAATTAGCTAATGTAATCAGTGAAATAATTTTACCCATACAATTCAGCACGCTAAAAAGCTGCAATCTAGCAACATTAACATTAATGCGACGTAATTGCCAGATGTAAAGAAAAAATTCAAAAAAATAATTTTCACTGCCGAAATAAATGCAACCATTATAATATTTCATCGATTAATTAACAAGAATCATGGCTAAAATTCGCAACACTAACTTTAAACTGTTCAATGCTGTAAATTTGCCCTCATGCACAAACGACTTAGTTTTCCCAGGTATATGACTGTGGCAATTAATGACAATACAGCACTAAAACCAATCGGCAAAAATATGAAGCTGACATTTGTTGGAAGTTTAGACAAAAGTCTGGAAGTTGCGATTCAAACCACAAGCCACTGACAGCAAAAGTGAACCCAGATTCAAGCTGACAAAATATACATTCAATAAATGGAGCCTCCAAAAACAACCATAATTATTATCAACCTTGAATGGCCAGCGTGACTAAGGCCCAGTTTCTTCAGTTACTTTGTGCAAATAATTACCAGTTAGTTAACCATCTGTTAACGCCGAGTGAAGAGTTAACTTCAGACGTATTTCTCGGTAAAATTTTCCTGCCAGTTAAACAATGTTTGTAAAGTGCAGAAAATTTGTACGGACAGCTAACGAGCCAAAAAAGGCTGATCAAAGCTAACTAAGATTTGACCTCCGGTTAGTCAGACATGTAATCAGTTAAATGTCTAGTAAAGTTTATTTAACTGACTGGTTAGAAGCCAGACACGAGCCCTAAGTACCAGCACAACTACACCATGGACCACGGCTCGAGAAACACACAATGGACATTGGTCGGCTTCATCAATCAACGAAATCATGGAAAAAGAAAAGCTAATATCGAGTACTGGCAACAGTAACACTGAAGCAAAGTGGTGCCGGCGACGATCGCGACATAATGCAAAACACTGGAGGCATTCGTAAGATGTCCAACAACAATTGGCAACAATGATAAACTGTCTGTCTCTTTCCGTGCAAAGTCCCACTTCAAAGCACTTCCGCTGCATCGTCCTTGTGCTATGAAGCTCGGAGTGAGCGTTGTTTTTGTCGTCTTCGGAAGAAACAGCACCTGCAACAAAACATCAATCAACCAATGATTCAATGAGTCTGGCCGTGGCCACAACTTTCAGAAACTGCTACCAGATCAAAGGTGCATAATGGCTGACTGTTCAAATTTACCATAAAAAATCTTGCACAAAGTACGTACTATTTTATCATTCCTTAAACTTAAACTTGTGCTAAAGTTTGTGGTGCGTATTATACATAAGCATAATTTATCAAATATTTTTCAGCAGCCGTGTATAAACGTCATAAACTCATCGTAATGACCGTCAGAGGACAGCCAAGTAAAACATAGTTAAGTAATTGGATGCTGCAAAAGCGGTCCCGGGAGTTTGTAGTCTGCACTGTGTCTAGGAGATCAGCGAATCAGTATTTTAGCAATGTCAGTGGCTGACACCACCGCATCATAGCCGCCACGGTTCGTCCACCCGTTGACTGCAGGAGACTGGCTGTGTCTCCCTGCCTGTGTTTGCACAAATGGCCGATCTTTCAAATATTTACTGTCAGCAGTTGCACAACTAAACAATTCGATAAACTCTCAACCAAAGTGCTAGAAATTTGGAAAATGTGCCGACTGTGCATTATTTTAATCAAATAGTGATATCGCATTGAATAAAAATATAATATTTTGCCTGTTTTGTTTTCCCCAGGTAGTACAGAAGCAGATGTTGGGTGAGGTGAAAAACTGAATGGCCATTTGATGGCCTGTTGTGTCATGAATATGTGTACCAAAAGTTATTAAAATTGGATAACCCTTCTTCAAGTTATGGTAGAAAAAATTTGTGTGCTTTTTGTGCCTCACAGTGTAGATAAGCAGACCAGCTCAGCAAGCCAGTTGGTTTGTACTGACTCGTACTCAATGAAAGAACAGCAGGCAGCTGGGCCACTGGCCATCGTAACAGCCGTGAAATATGAGATGCGTATTATACATAGAATTACAGCTTTTTCCGCAGTGCCACTAGGGGTGCATATTATACTTAGTTGCACATTATAGGGGAGATTTTACAGTACTGAGTTTACTGTAAGCAACACCAAACGGTTTGTTTCTTAAAATTACGCTAATAAGTGCCAAGCTCAGCAGATTTAGTTTGTTTCAGACTTTAGGTGAGTTCCAAAGTAATGTTTTGTAAAATGTTTTGATATACCCGGTAGACAATGAGAAACCACATTTCGCAATGCTAAAATCCCCAATCTGAATTCCCTCCAAAATCCAGTCAACTGTTCTAATCACCTCTCAAAATTTTTATAAAAATTTACGTATAAACTTTTTCAGTAATTGCACCTGCAGATATACATGCAAACGAACAGAGATAATGCAAACATAACTAATCCAGCAATTTACTGAGGCAATGACATCGACTTTGCAATCTGTCATAAGACTGTGCAAACATAAGTACTAAACTCAACATAAATGACATACTTAGTTTCGTCGACGACTTCGACCTCCGGAGGAGCAGCAATCGGTGAGTTTGACTGACCTCCTGTTGGGTCATCTGCAATGTCTCCAACGGTAGAATTCACAACCTGGACCAACACAGTCAACAGACACTATATCATGGACACAGAAAACAAGAAGCAACCAGAGAACTCAAACTTCTGCCAGAAATCCTGCTGCCTCCTAGTGAACACAACGGTGCCAGCTCATGCCCTATCTTGTAACAGTAAAGAATCCTGGACGATCCAGAATCAACAAAGGGTATATGCACCACCAGAAGTTTAGACCAAAATATGTTTGTAATTTCTACAGTAATCCTACATAAAAACGGACGGACCAACAAACATAACCTCCACTGTTTTTTGGCATAGTAATCATTATTAATGCTCTGGCCAAAGCTAATGAAAGAATACAAGCATCAACTACTGGCAACCACAATTTTCAACTTAATCTTACTGATCAATTTTTTCAAAGTTAACGCAGTAAGGACGAAATCTTATCCCTAAATTCCTAAAGTACTTGATCATTTCTTGCAAAACAGTTTCACACTTGATCTCAAGACAGCAATGTATTTATCAAACTTACAAGATTCCACAAACTTCTTTAGTTTCCTAAGAAACCCTTATTTAATCATGCTTCACAAACACACAGGTAGCACAGGCAGAAACGAATCAACAGACTAATGCACACTGCACTCACAAACCAACTAACTGGTTGCTCAATCAATCAGAACATCAGAACCAAATGGAATAAACAGATATTTTGTGTCCGGTAAAAAAGTAAACCCCTAGACATTGTACAACAATACTGTAAAATATGAACGAATTTGAATAAAATTTCATACACTTAATCACCAATAAATTGCTAAAACGATCACCAAATTTCCTCTAAAGATATTATTTCTGAGCAGAGTTATTAACCGCTGAATATCGATAACAAAATATCTCTGTTACCAATTTGGCGTTACATGGGCTACTGCAGTCACTCGATTGTAAATGATGTTTGTTGATGCAATCAACGTTGATGATAACAAAATGGTATTTTCCGCAGAGATCACGTTTCAATTAAACTGTTGAGACAAGAGAAAGAGTATGATGCTGAAAAGTTTATAATAACCTAAAATTTTGCCTAAGTCACATGTTGTTTGTTAGAGTTATGCAAATGTACAGACCAGAGTGGTGTTTGCTTATGTAATGTCATGTTGGTAATAAAGATATTTTGCTATCGATATTGAACAATTAATAACTCTACTAAGAAATATTTTTCAACAAAATTTGGTGATCGCTTCAACAATTTACTTGAAATTAAGCGTATGAAATTTTACTTAGATTCGTTGAGATTTGACATGTCTATTGTACAATGTGTAGAGATTTACATTTTACTGGATACAGTGTACAACGAAAGCTAATGACACAGAGTGTATTGTAATGTATAAGGAAAAAACATGGAATCAAATATGCACTCCATCTAGATGACACCAAACAGCAACCAAGCTGGAAAATCAACACTGCATTCATTTACGAGGAACATTAGACACGTCAAACCAAATGTAAAAAACAAATTCAACACACCAAAGCTGCGTTTTTCATCAGCTAACGAGGCGGGTCTGTTCTACCAGACTCCGACCCTATTGCCTTATTTGGACGCTCATTATCCAACTAGGTCAACCACTAATGCGATCTGCCTACCAAACTGTGGTCGTAGTCGTTCTATGGTAGTCTCGTGACTCTGTCGTGGGCATGTCTGTTGTTTTGGTTTTTATCATTGAACTAGGCGTAAATATTACATAATAATTATATATAATATTTAGTTCAATGGTTTTTATCATCTGTAACGTTGAACTGGATTAAAATATTTAATTATCTCTATGCTTTAGACCAAGTTCGTTTAATATCGTTTGGCATTCATATGTAAATGAACATGACGTCAGCAGTGAACAGCCCCGCCCCGTTAGCTAATGAAAAACGCAGCTCAGGTTTACAGTAACAATCACAGATATAAAACCATAGATAGTGGATTCAGCAAAAACACCGAAGCCCAAAAAAATGCCACGCCCATCTCCGCATATGCACGATAAATATTTAATTTAATTCAAATTACAAGCGTCTTTAATTCGGTTTGCACAACAAAAAGTCCTAAAGTTACAGCTACAGCTACAAAAGTTCATGATATGCAATTTGGAAAAAAAATAACGTACTGGGTAGCAAAAACAATCTGGTTTGCTAGCAGACGATAATGACGTTTGTGACGTAAACTGTGTTTTTTTGATGGCCTATCTAACACTAACATGTTAGGCATACCTGCTGACGGCATGGCAGACAAAAAACTCTAAAGAGTCTTTTTTTGTTGTACTGAGGCAATATACTAGAAAATTTGCTTTTCGTGCTCCAGCTTGGGCATAGTTATAATATACTTATATATGAACTAACACTAACGTGTTAGGTATCAAAAACGCAGCTATAAGTCGGTGGATCATACCCACTGAAATATGCACAATAAATATTTAATGAAACTGGCTTCAAGTGGCTTCAACTCGTTGTGTTAGGCGAACGGTGAGTAAACTGTCTACTTATTTATATGTCTGTGGTAACAAGGAAAAACAGACACAAATCAGCATTCAATTGTACATCAAATGGCAACAAAATTGGAAGCTAAATCTAAAGCAAAAACAGGGAATAAAAAAATGAAAATGAACTGATGACAACGACAACCAAGGCAACACTGGGCACCTAGACAGTCACATACCTGTACCGAGGCACCGAGCCTATCAGTTGTAGCAATAAACTGAGAGACTAGATTCCCAACTGATGGAGCTGGAGTATCGTAAATAGGGTCCCTCGAAGCTGACGGCTAAATAAATATATTTTAAAATGATCTACACTGTGTTACTGACCTTGTACTAAACAGGACATACACCTTTTTATTATCTGGGACTCAATTTGATTCTGTCCTGTGACCCAGAGATTTAGGCCAACACTGCAATAAATGGCAGATCTACAATGTTTCTAACAGACATCGACTTTATTTTATTATGCCAACACACAAAAACAGTTAATTAATATTCTACTCTGCATGTGCATTGTGCACCCAACCAACTACCATGTCACTTTCTGGAGTAGTAATCTTCACTACGGTTGGATCATCAACTAATAAGAATGCTCTTGTAATTAGCACTCACATGAAATGACAAGACAGCAGATAAGAACATGTCTGATTTTTGGCCATGCTATAAAGTACATGAACTCACTTAGTTGATATGTGACTATATACAGATTACAAAGAACCAGCAAGGGACTGAGTGAGGTGGCAACATTACTGAGCAACCACAAGTGTATTCCGTTAGCTCAACGGCCACAACACTGCTCTTGTTAATTAAACATTTTTAGATTCATTAATCTTGCCATCTGTTTTACTGCAGCCGTAGACTTCACACACTATAACATTTAAGCAGCCAGTTACTACTACTAACACCATTACAACACGAAATAGTCGATTGCGAGCCAAGTCTCTACTACCTTGTAGTTGACGCCAGTTTGGCCGGCACGCCCTGTAGCACCAGCCCCAGTGTCCCGTTGATGTCGGTCGACTTCAGCTCTAGACGTGTCTAAGGCAGATTGACCAGCACCTGAAGTTGACAACTGTATCATGCGTGCACACACACACATGGTCTTGCTTCAACTATCCTATTCATCTCAAGTTAGCCATGTCCACAAAGGACAAGAAGATCAAATCCGATGCTGTACGTCCTCTGTGTCAAGAAGTGAACGAAACTTCTCTGCATTTTCTTGGCAGATGCAGTGCAACCATGATCTGACGATATCGCAAAAAATCTAGATTCTCACGTAATGGATTACAGTAACCTAAGCAAACTACATTGGTCTTCTCTCTTGAACTTTACCAATGAGTGAGTGAGTGACTGAGTGAGTAGGGTTTAACATAGGAGGCCCTCCCTGAAGCTGAAAGCATTTTAGTTATCGAGTGATAAAAAATGTGCAACATTTGCCCATTTTTCAGCACTGTCAATAGCTCCAGACAATCAGAAACTGTCAGCATTAAGCTTACCAAGCAGCGGCTTCAACAGCGGGTGGTGGTGCTTTCGAGGCTTTACGGTAGGTGAGGGGGCTTGAGACGTAAAAGCCATATCCTAAATCCGCCACTGCTTCTAATAGACGGTTTTAGTCACATGGCACATCTGCGATACACATTGGGCCCATCACAGTGGTCTTTGCACTAAGCAAATAGCTCACCATGAAGGTAAGGTAAGGTAAGGTAAGATAAGGTAAGGGCCACATCAACAAGGACTGAGTTGAGTCTTACATCCTGCTTGATACGCAGTAGTGATTGCAATCCCGGGATTGAATTCTCAATCCTGGGATGAAAAATTTGTAATCCCGGGATCCCATTTCATACAACAATACTGCAAAATATGAACGAATTTGAATAAAATTTTATACACTTAATCCCCAATAAATTGCTAAAACGATCACCAAATTGGTCGTTATTTTGGTATCCCCAAATGAGTTATTTCATGCATAGGATGTAGTGTAGGCCGATATGGAAAATATATCCTAACTGTAAGGAGTGACAGTGACTTTGACAGCGATTTTTTTTCTAGGCAATCACATGCACTGATACTGATACAACAAAAAAAACAACAGCAAAACAGCAAACTAACAAACCAGACCTATATAGTCATGATAAACTACCTAGACTCATACACAAACACAATATTAACTAACAAACAATTCACACATAATCTGGATAATGATACAAAACCAAATACCTACTTTAGAAGCCTTAATGCCATCCGGCCAACAAATAGACCAGGCCTATTCTACAGCTCCCAATACCTACATAAGGTTGGTTTACAAGGATAACTTGGGAGTGTTACGTAAGCAAGTGTTTATAGACAGGATGCCACCTTCTCATCTTACACAGAATGTTAAAGAACTGGAAAAAATCAATGAATGATATGAAAATACAGCATATCTAGCACTGCAGAGGCTGGCAATTCTACAGCTATGGTCAACTTCGACAATGAACAAATGCACCAGTACTATTCCGCTTTGTTTAACAGACCTACACTGCCAGATATACTTCACGTTAATCAAAGGAAAACTTATAAGACTTGCCGCAGCCAAAAGCCATTCCTGTCACCCAAGACAATATCAAGGCACTGGATAGTCAAATATTCTGCACAAGTTAAACAAAAAGCAACAAAAAGCATGAAAATACAAAACAGACAAATATCAGTGGCATTTGACTTACCAGATGTTTTTCGGTCCAGTCAAAGTTCCAGTCGCATGTCCACGAGTTTTTGTCCATGACGTCCATAAACAACTTGTGCAGGTAACTGTAGTCGGGTGTCTCAAAAAAGTCCAACCGACGCACATATCGTAAGTATGTTGCCCACTCCTCTGTACATAATGTATATTGAATACATTTTACTGGCATATAAACTGTAAACTCAGCTGTACACAACACATAGCTGAGCATGTCATATTTCAACAGCAGATGTCAAATCTGCAATAAAGTCATGTAAGAAAGTAGACAATGTATGTTTTACTAACATACAAACTGTAAAGAAATTTATCTGATATCAATTCTCAGAACTTTACAGCGATCCAGCAAGAATAGCCAGATTGATCTCACTTCACAGAATATTGAGAAACTCTATACACCATGAATGGCTGCAAACTCATCTCGGCATTAACTTGACTTAACAGAAAACCACTATACCAAAACACACAATGCTGCTATCAATAGTAAAAGCCAGTGATGTTAAGTCCTCAAAGCCAAGCTGGCCTCAAGGCCAAAATTTTGTCCTCAGCCTCAGCCTTGAGCATTTGTCCTCAGCCTGTCCTCAAACTTTTTATTTTGGCCTCATGAAAATAAAAAAGGTAAAGTCTTCACTGTGTAAGATTTTGCATTGCAATTTACAAGTGCATTAGAATATCATTTGAATAAAAATGATGATAACATGATCACAATGATAATTTGTGCAAAATAGGGTATAGCAATTACGTAGTAGTTGATATAGAACTTCGAAAATTGTCCTCAGCCTTTGATTCACGATTTTGGCCTTGGCCTCGGTTTGTCCTTGAGATTGATCTCGACCTCAACAATTTGACCTTGGCTTTGGCCTTGAGAAATTGTCCTGATTTAACATCACTGGTAGAAGCACAACACATGGATAAAAATTATGAGAAATTATACAGCAAAACGAACCAGCTTGATCGGCACATAACACGTCAACCGGCGTCGCACGTTTTGTGTCACCGATCTTCTGATATCGTTCCTTTAACGTCTCTGCCTTCAAACCCTGCCACGGGAGACTACCGCGCAGGAAATACAGAAACATGTGACCGAGCGCTTCCAAATCATCCCGCCGACTTTGCTCTGACGCAGCAGTACAAGGATCAGAGTATCACAGCCAGCATTATTCATTGTATTAACAATAGCATTTAGCAATTTGTTGATCCCGATGAAGCACCAGACCTCTACAGTCACTCCAGACTTTGCTGTTAACTTTTGCTTTTAACCCCAAGGATATTAAATCTACTAATAGTGAAAAACTGTAATAATAATAGTAGAAATAATAACTAGTAGGCTAAGTAAGGTTCAAACCTCCACTGTGTTTTATTCTTGGCTAAAAACAGGAATCAAACAGTAAATCCTATAAAAAAAAATTCCTGGATGTAGATCAGTCTGGATTCTGGATTGCTACTAAAGAGTGACATGGAGATGGGGATAGTGGTAATACCGCGGTAATTACTGAGGCAATGGAAACAATAACGATAGTATTCCCATGGAAATGGAGATAAAGCCACAATAATTCTGCGGGGATGTGGACAGAATTTGTGGTATACCCATGGTAATGGAGATAACTATATAACTTTTGTCCGTAGTAGGTAATGTGAAAATACATATGAGAAAAACATTTCACTAAATAGTACTGGTACATCACAAACACAGCAGTGATTTGGACCCGGCAACTGTGGAGTTTATAAACATTATTAATCTGGTTAGTAACCAAGAGTATTAAAATCTGCGAATTATTAATAGCACTAATTTTTATCAAAATAACGATGGGAATGGGGAAAAACATGTGGAGATGGAGATAATTTCATGGGGATTGCTACCACAATCCAACAGACCAAATCCACGCCCCTCCACCGCTCTAACATGCTCCAGTGAGAAAAGCACTGTGATTGTTGCCTTGCTATTTGGCTTCATGGGAGCATACCACCAGGTCCAGCAAGCTGACACAATGATCCCAGATGTGTTAAGTGGGACTCCATAAAACTCTACTCATCAACCCGACACTAACAGGCAGAAAAAAACACAAACACGACATACACACATTACACAGTATTACTAACATCAGTTCTCATTAGAACTACAAATTGAAAATAATACTGTTAGCAGAAAATGACAATACCTTTGCCAAGATGCGTATTAATGCTCATATATCTTGCAGTGCCTGTTAAACTTTTGTGTTCACGATACGGAATGTGTTTGTTGTTTTCTGGGTCGATATATTCTTTGGCCAAGCCAAAGTCGATTATGTAGATTGTGTTATCTTTGTGGCTTGAATGCCGACCAATTAGAAAGTTCTCGGGTTTGATGTCACGATAGATAAGAAGCTTAGAATGGACATATTCCATGCGTCGAATCTACATAAAAACAATACTTCATGTTAACCGCTATTACACCAAATTGTAAATAAAGATAAGCCAACTGTATTGGCTATATCACATGCATAGAACGTTTTTAAATGGCATTTTAAAATGTCTGTGAAAATCATTACTAACAGACAGGAAGATGTTCCAGTCAAGACACTGCTAAGCGTAAATATAACACGAGGACATCACTGATAGAATAGATAGATGAAATATTATAATAAATTCTCGTAATATTATTCTATGCAACAGCTGCCAAATCAACTGCATGGTAACAACATAAATCAAAAGCACTGACTACTACTCTCAATGAAATATGAAGCATAAACATAAGCAATACCCACATAAAATTACAGCAATCTTTGTTCAAAATTGCTAACACATATTTAAAGCTGAGAAGCAAAAATAAGGTCATCAAGAACTTATCATTACGTTCACATTATCTAAAGCAGCAGTAGCTATTTACAAGCTGAATGGCTATCATGAGAACAGTTTTCAGTGAGAATTTGCGATTGCAGAGGTCGAATAAGTCCTCGAGGCTTGGCCCAAGCAACTCCAACACCAACGCATTGTACTTGCCACACGGACCAAAATAGTACACTTGTGGTACACCATCTGCAAACAAAGCAGCCAGACCAGTGTCTTTATTTTTTGTCCAAAATGTAACACCCTTATCCTAGGCTCAGTCTGTGAGGTCAACCACATGAATATGCAAATACTCATTGTCATTGCCAGCTTTTCAGCAGATTACAGTTAATACCTTGCCATGATAAAGCAACTAGATCCGCATTACAAATTCATTACAAATAGAACTAACACTATAGACCAGAGGTATCAACATACCAGCCTGGCCCAGTTGTTTGTAAAAGCGATATTCAAGGTGAAGCTGTGGTGCTCTAGACTTCATTGGTTCCTATCAACAAAAATCAAACAACGAAACTATATTATCATCATCAACACCATCAATTTAAATACCAAAAGAATGTCTTGATAAATTAGATAAAATAATAAAATATATTATGTACTGTTGTCAGATGAACAAATGGCATAATAACAACACTGCAGAAACAAATTTTTACAAAGTCAGTTAACGAGTTATAAAACAATCAAGTTTTCAGTAAGATATTCAAATGCATACACAAAGACAACATATATTACCAGCTTTATGGCAACATGTTCATTGTTATAAAGATTTTTACCTGCACATAACATCAGCAAGATAACATCTGTGTCACTGTACATTTCACAAAACTTGCAGAACAGGAATGATGCAGTCATCGAATCCAACATCTTAGTCTCAAAGTGCCTCAAGAACAAAAAGTCTTGGTCTTTTCAGAAAAGTCTTGGTTTTGACACAAAGTCACAGCTTTGATCTTGGTCTAGACAAAAAGTCTAGATAATTTCAAGACCTATTGTTACTTGTGAGCATTATATTTAGTGGTGACCTCAGTCACCTGCAATTTCTATCATACTTTATTGTCAGCTAGTTAAATTAATGACCTTATGCACAAGATTTAATACAGGTAACTGCAATAAAGATATTTCAACAAAAGATGTAACCCAATGTACAGGGTGTGACAAAAAAGTAGTCCCAAAAGTTTTTCTCTGTTTTCTCAGCAACCGTTTAGAATTTTAACTTGAAACTTTACAGCTTTATTTACTGAAACCTTCTACATCAAACTGTCAAGTAAGATGTGGTTATGTTGAAAAACGACGAAGTTATAGACTTTTTAACATGACTGCCTACCGATTTTTCAGCACTAAAAATGCTCGGGCTACAACACCACTTGAATAACATTGTTGAAACAACACAGTTAACTAATGATCGCATGCCAGAATTTCACTGTCACTGTGAATGTTCAAAGTGTCCACCACCAGATTCAAGCTCCAACACAAGCCCTCAGTCGCTTAATTTGGTAAGTTTTTCACAGCTTTGTCGATTCGTCCCTGTGGCATGTTGCCCCAAATAACCTGAAGCACTTCCTTAACTTTGGCAATTGTTTTGTCTTTGTTTCAAGCTTGCAGTAAACCTCCAACATTGCACGCCACACATGATAGTCCACTGGGTTTATATTCGGTGAATGTGAAGGCCACTGGTCCTTTGTGATGAAATCAGGACAGTTGGCTCACAGTGTGTTCCATGCACTGTGTGCTGTGTGCTGGCGCACCATCCTGCTAGAAAATGAACCTGGTGGGCAGCTGGCAATAGCTTTAAAAGAATGATAATTAAATGACAATTTATAAACAAAATAAACTACCGTTTATTAAAAACTCACTGTGACGTCATCGGCAGTAACATGGTAACCGGTTCTTGAAAATTAAACTGCATTTTTGGCTTGAACATTTTTAAAGCTAAAAAAATTGGTAGGCGGTCATGTTAAAAAGTTTATAACTTCACCGTTTTTCAACCAAATTACATTTTACTTGGCAATAAAATGTAGAAGATTTCATTAAGGAAAGCTGTAAGATTTCAAATTAAAACGATGAATGGTTGCTGAGAAAACAGCGTAAAACTTTAGGCTACTTTTTTGCCGCACCCTGTACATGTTCAATCTATTAACCACAGCCAGGCCCGTCGAGAGCCACAGCTCAGGGCCTGGGGAAATATTCTCACAGGGCCCCTCTGGAGAGAAAATTTTGGAATTTTTGTTTTTAAAATGGCACACTGTGGCATACTTTATATTTTTCAAGGATGGCGAGGATAAAAATGTCACGAGGCCAGGGGTATCTTACTCCTATCCCCTCTCTTGACCGACCTGACCACAGCAAATAAAATCAGTTAGTTTATGACGGTATCACTTAATGACAGCTCACCAAGTCTCAGTTCCCCAAAGTTACCACAGCCGATCTTCTTCCCGACTCGGAAGTTTGGTCCGACCATAAGAACACCGGCACTCGAGGCGTTGCTGGTTTCACGAGTGACAGTAGGTCGTGCGGCCTGATTCCGACCTGCACTTGTTGGACGTCGTTTTGCTTCATCCGCTGGACGAGAACGTTCACGATCCTTCGCCTGTGATTGACTCATAATTCACAGCACCAGAGTCCACTCTACAGTTTACGTCAGTAACTGCCAACAGCTAATTTTTACGACCATTCCAAGTCAGCAGATGAAAGATACTCTATTTCTAGCAGTTACGATTCCACGATTTCAATTCCAGACGGGAAAAACTTCCGGGAAGTCATAATGGCAACAATGGAAATGTCTTCAGCACAGTGTAGTGCCACAATGGAATAATATGCTGAATGACTGGCTACCTAAACAACAATTCAAAACGTATGAAATCTTAGAAAAACACTACTGCTCATTGAAAATGACTTCACTCGCAATATACAGCATAATCTGAAAAAAATATCGCCTTGTTTATTTATTTGTCAGTAAACATATTACAACGTAAGGTAAATACATATCGTGTACTTCGTGAATTTGAACTTGAGTTTCGAAAAATAATACGTACCTGGTACGTCTCGTCTGCGTATATTCGATAATCATGCCAGACAGACAGACAGACAGACAGACAGAAATAGCTGCAGTGGCGGTTTTAGGCCCGGGCCGGAGGGCACAGCCCCCCCTAGTTTTGCTCCAGCCCCTGCAGTTTCGTGGCCACCCATGATTTCTTGCAAAGATAACACAAATTTTTGATTTTTTGCCTTTCCAAATTTTATAAAAGCGGCCAAATTTTTCGGCTTCCATCGAACGTTCAAAAACCAAAAGTGTTTCAGCTTCAGGGGGCTTTGCCCCCCTGACCAGCGGCCCTGCCCCTGAACCCCGCTGGGGGATCTGCAGTAAAACCGTCGTTATAGGCTCGTGCTACCGTGCTCGACATCGGGCGGGGGCCTGTGCCCCCAGATATTGCGGGCTAGAACCGCCAATGAGATGTTCAAACTGCTGTAAACTGGTTTACAAAATAAATATATACCTGCAGTTGTCTGTTTCCATAATTGTAAGTTACAGACAGACAAGAAATTGTTTGATTTTAAAACTATTGCCTGATTTTATCATTGCTTTATTGTAACGATACCGTACATCTCACCCACTGCTAAACCATGTTTGCAAATTCACTTATATCACAGTGGTCTATAAAAAGTGCCCCCACATTTTTATATGTTTACGTCATTGTGCATCACATAATGTTAATAACTAGTTAACTACAGTTGTTTATAAATTATAAGCAAATGGCAAAAAAAATCAGATTACGAAAAAAACTGAAATGAAACAAGCTAGGTCTGAAATTTTACTTAAAAAGTCAGGGATAGAAAATTGGTCCAAAAAACTAGGTTTTTCAAAACCAAAAATACCTCAAAAAACATTCTTAGGAAACCGTGACCTCAAGTAACGGCCGAGCTATTGGCATGGTTGTCGTCGTCCGTCCGTCACGACTGCTAAACAGCGCGAGAGAGGGCATAGGTTCCTATTGATCACTAATAGGAATTTGCATATTGGCTTTCAAACGACATGAAAATCGATGACCTTGACAGGTAATAATGCACTATAGTGTTCCAATCATGCGGTATTGTGGCTAAACGGCAAATCGTGGGGAGTCGGCGATGGTACAATTGGATAGGGCACTGGCAACTTCCTATAGGCTCTCAATAGTAAACATATCTCCATCTGCAGCGGTTTGGCCATGACTTTTTGTGGAAAGTTTCAAGCTATAAGTGGCCATATCTCGAAAATGGTGAGAGATAGGGCCAAGGTTACTATTAATCACTAATAGAAAGTGGCATACGCTGTTTCAGATGAGATAAAAATCATCGAGTTCTACAAGTTTCAAGGTCACTGAAAACCAGTAGAGTCGGCTATCCTAGCAACAGCTGGGCTTATTATTTAAGTTTCTATTTGTTATGCAATTTAATACAGATCATACTTCATTGCATAACTTCAATCATCATTTTTGAGTCCCGACTTCACGTCATTCATGCAACAAAACACCGTCACAGAAATGGCATTTAGAAGTTTAAATTTCGGAGGTCTTAAAATTGGTGTCAGACATTGTTTTGTACAATAACACCTAAAAACCTTTAAAATCGTAAAAACCTAAAAACTTTTTACAAAAGAACCCAGAGATTCCATTCCTTATCGAACCGGATCACATAACTCAGATGCGAGTCTGTGTAATTTTTCAAGTTTTCTATTCGAAACAGTTGAACGGTAACGGAATCCTGCAAAGACTTAGAAGCATAACATCAGCAACACGTAAAACACACGGTGCAACGTAATGCAACGGTGCAGGAAAAATGGAACAAACAACCACAACCAAATTATCACTGCAATAATAATGAATTAAATTCTACCGTAAACTGTCAACAAGAAAAGACAACGTTCTGAAAATGCTCACATTACACGCAGTTCACAAAAAGTATATTTCATACCAACAAGTTCAGCAATTACAAAAAAAATTCTCAGAGAGAAGAGCCTAAGCTAAATTAACTGAAAGCAAATCAGTTAAGCAAAAACTTAAGGTGACAAAATTTTGTAGTAAGCTGCACTAACATTTCGGCAACAGTGATCAGTCAACTTGCACACAGTTTGAGATCAAAACAAAAGCTGGCACTAACATAACGATTAATAAATAAAACCTTAGCATCAAACATAAAGCCTTTTTAAACTACACTGCTAATCACACTATGACAATCTGTATATGGCTAAAAGTGGAAACTGGGTTCATACCGACTTGCCAATACTGTTTTCTAGGCCCGAAAACAAAAAAACTCTAATGGTATCAAAAATCAAAACAAAATGAATATAGCATAAATATGCCCTTTTTTGTGGGTATAGTAAAATCAGCCTACAAAATCGGTGAACATGGCTGATTTCATCTTTTACACATACTGGCTGAAGGTGTTTTAAACACATTTAATAAACTCAAGACAGAGTCAAGACTTTCATATGCCTGAAAATCAAAAACAGAATTAACTTTGGTTGAATTTGCAACAGAGCAATCCATAACATTTTCCCAGAGGTGAGTGAGTGAGTGTGTAGGGTTTAACGTCCCACCCGACACAGTATAGGTCATTTCAGGGATGGCCTTTCTAGGCAAAATGCACATACATATACATACAGTAACGGAACAGAAAGTTTAACCGTTACAGAAAACTCTAATACCGGGTGGCGCTAAAAAACGTCCCGAAATTTGTGCAACTATAATGGCACATATACTTTATGGAGATAAATTTCTTATCGTGCTTTCGTAGATCAATATGTTTTCTTACTTACTTATAAATTTCATTGATCTCACTAACGACACCACTGAATGCCGCTTAATGACGTAAGATAAGTTAAAAATCCAATTGTGTAAAGATAGCGTTCCATCACACCGCATCAAAGCAACTCAAAATTTTCTTCAACACAACACGCCAGATTTCATCAGCCTACAAAAATGTATGTCACATTCAACAGATTTGAATCTGCTGCATTACTCAGTTTGGGATGCTTTGCAAAGATCTTCAGAATGTTATCACAAAAAATGGCATGATGTCGACAATCAAACAGACAGAATCAGAAAAGCCACATAGCAATGGGAAACACGTCTAGCAGGAGTGGCAAAGGAGAATAGAGAACCTATTCAGCACGTTTTCTGCTGATCAGTTGACTGATGACTCAGCCTAATGCGACGTTTTGGCACAGCCTGCATATAAGCGGCAATGCAAATGATGAACCACTTGCAAAAAAGCTTTACGGCGTGCGACGCTATTTCGTTTGCATCACGGCTATTTCAAAAATGTTTTACGCAAAAATTCCTACACGTATTTGAAGATGTTTGGCCATTACATACATGCTTTCATGCTGATTCATTTCGACCACCCGGCTAAATAATGCATGCAAATGTTCGAGATATTTTTTGCGTCACCCGGTACATTTTCCCAGAACTTGCCTGGACTGACCAGACTCTGTACAAACCTGACGAAAACAAAAACAGTTTCAAATCACAATGCCATGAATACAAAACATTTAAAAGCAACTATACGTTAACACAAAGTTCAAAATGCCAAACAGTACCACCTAGAGCTCGTCAAATATACGTTTGGAAACTTGAAGCGAGCTTGATGCAATCGACGGTGCCAATGAAGGAAGAGTTTCAGCTCGGCCAATGGCAGCACAAGGCTCATCGACATTTTCTTCAGATCCCAAGGTAAAGGAGCACTCCTTCGTTGAGCTGGTTGGAGACTGGAACTCTGAAGAAAGTTTAGTGCCAGATGATGAAGCCGATGCATCGCTGGAGTGACGGAGAAGCTGCTTGGCTTTGGTGATTGGTAGAACCTCACGACTCAATGCTTCGTCAATGCACTGCAGCCAGTGCCGCTTGTCAAGCTCATCGTTTGCCTGCAGAATGTGACTGCGACCCGAGTCATTCACCGATGACACTCGGAACGCACTGTGTGCTGCACACATCACAACATTTCATTGATCGGTGCTTATAAAACTTACTAAATGCAACTGATGTAACAGGCCACATCATGTAAAGGCTTGCAACCTGACAAAGTGTTAAATAAAGTGTTAAAAAATCACAAGAAGCCCAGCTGTCACTAGGATAGCCAACGGTACTGGTTGTCAGTGACCTTCAATGTCATCCAAGATCAATGATTTTCATATCATCTGAAAAGGCGATTTCCTATTAAGTGATCAATAGCAACATACTGTAAGCCCTATCTTTCACCATTTCCGAGAAATGGCCACCACTTACAGCTTGAAACTTTCCACTGAAAATTGCAGCCAAACTGCTGCAGATGGAGACATGGTTGCTACTACTGACAGCCTATAGGAAGTCGCCAGTCCCCTATCTAATAGTACCATCACTGACCCTCTATGACTTCCCGCTTAGCCACAATACCACATGACTGGCATACCATATAGTGTGTTATAACCCTTCAAGGTCATCAAGGTCAATGATTTTCATGTCATTCGAAAGCCAATATGCGACTTCCTATTAATGATCAATATCAACCTAGATCCATTCTTGCACCATTTAGCCACAATACATTTGTGACAGACAATGACGACAACAGATGACAAACGTACCATTAGCCTCACCGTTACTTAAGTACGTTTGGTTAAAAATTGGTGCAAATACTCCACACGGAAACAGCAATGATGTGCCAGTTTTCAATTCCAAACGTCAAGATTGAACAGTGCAATGAATAGCTAGGCAGATGGCCATATACACCATGTCTAAAAAATGGGCCACTTTTAATTTTTTTCATAACTCTGTGAAACACTGGCCGATTTTGATTAATTTTGGTACACAACATCACAAAGACACAGCAGCTTAAAACAGACAACAGGAAAGGCATCCAGTCTGTAAAAGATTTCTACTGTAGCACTTTCAATAAATGTTCTTCTTCTGAGAGCTCGCTTAACTCTTAGCAGCAAAGCTAGTACGAGGTGCGGGCAAAAAGTTTTGAGCCTGAACATATTAGACTACAATTTTTTCACAATTTATATTGTATATCAGTGAAAAGTGCATCCTTTACAGACTCCTATGATCACTGTAATTTATGACGCCACATGGCATTGAATGGAAACGATTTGAAGCCTCAACAAAAACGTCTCAAGTCATTCATCATCGTGCATAGCGGATACCACAATGATCAGATTTTAAACTTCAAAACAGATGATAGTCCTTGGGGGTCTGGTCATTATTTTTTTGCAGAGTGGTCCTGGTGCACGAAAATATACTCATGAACAGCCGGCTGGGTAACAGTAGATGCAGGACTGGACTGCAGTGCCAAATTTTGGGAAAAGTGCACGGGGCTTGTTCCCAGCCCTTTGCACATCAGAGGCCTCATGTAACAGGTTGAATATCATGAATAGTTCTTTATCAACACAACTGACATAATTAACAGTTAAATTTTTAATAAAATTTTTCTGATACCATCAAATATTGACACAACATTGTAATTGGCTGAAATGCCCAAATTTGCAGCTACCACAGATTAGGCTATCATATATTCACAGACGGAAATGAGAAATTCCTAAAAGTATTTGTTGAGGCTTTCATAAAATTAGATGCCACAAAGCCCCAGTTTGGTAAATCCAGCTACAGACTAAAAAAGTTTCATTTAACAACCAGCCTGATTTAAATGCTGCTTGCATTAGCGCACCTAATCATTTTGGCTTAATGCTGTATGACGTCATAAATTATAATGACGTCATTTCCACAACCTGCTCACACAAATCTGCAAAGAAGATACCTTCTACTGAAAAATAGACAATAAAAAGTTTTAGTCTAATATAATGATGCTCAAAACTTTTGGACTGCCCGTCGTATTTGCATGAAGTCGTTATTGACTCAAATGCTCTTATTTGTGACTGGCACAAATTTAGACTCTCGCATATTCTGATATGGAAATAAACAAGAAATTTGAGCTAATGCTCACGAGATACGCGAAAGCCTATAGCAGTTCCTGTTTCCAGGCAATCTTAATCTATCTCCATCCATTTCGTTGCAATTCACTCTTTTGCAGCCAAAAATCGCCAAAAAATCACTTAAAATCAATACTTTTAGGGTTCAAGGTTATTCAAGGTCATCGATGTTGCCATTCGTAAGAAGCTCGTCGTCAGAGGTTGTTATGATAAGCAGCATGACTGTGCCTATCTGCAACCATTTACACGCTAGACAAGCCAACAGAGGATAAACAACCACTTTTACAGAGGTACCCCTGTTTGACGCCCACGTGCGGAGGCCTGCTTCAATCTAGAGGGTTCGGGCTTGGACTGCTAAAATCCACATTCCATGCTGAAAATTTAATACGCAGGTTGTTTTGGTCCATCTCCAGCCATTTTGGTGCAATTCACTCTTGAAATGCAATGCGTGTCGCAGTGCAAAATTGTGAAAAATATTCATTAAAACCTGCTATTTTAGGGGTTAAAGGTCATTCAAGGTCAGTGATGTTGACATTTCTAAGAAGATCGTCGGCAGTGCTTGTTGTGATAAGCAGCATGTCTGTGCCATTCTGAAACCATTTTTTACGCGCGATTACTTGTTTCACCTACGACCAAAATTTGGGTGTCTTAACATTTATAATTTTGTCGTCGTAATACTGGCGATTGAGGAAAAGCTTTAATTCTAGAGTAGGTTACAGATAATAAAACAGTTTGCAGATGATTGAAATCGATCAAGTTCGACATTTTATTTAGTGCCATGTATATGTATGCATAATGTGTGGTGTGGCGCCACTTGGTGAATGATATTTAGACTTGTGTCGCAGCCTGAAATCGTCAAAAAAACCATAAAACCCCCTATTTTGGTGTTCAAGGTCATCCAAGGTCATTGAATTCGGTGTCAATCCAGAGCCAGTGTACGATTTCCTATTAGTGATTAATAGTAACCTAGGCCCTATCTCGCACCGTTACTGAGATACAGCGACTTATTC